>MDTB01199806.1_pt1 | contig 19526 bp, 22 predicted proteins | sample 811161 | NCBI WGS metagenome assembly MDTB01 (sample SAMN05326650, study PRJNA326480) | marine metagenome | isolation source: seawater | place: Mediterranean Sea | collected 2009 | reverse complement strand
TCATCATTGTAGGGGCATTGGCAGTGGCAACACCGGCCATACCATACCAACTGGTCCGCATACGCAGCCCGTATTCGATGCCCACCGCAGATACACCGCCAACCGTGGCAATATTTATTAAAACTCGATTAGCTTTATGGACGGATATCCACGCGTCCTCGTTTTCCAGGCTATGGCGAGTGAGATTTGTACCCTCAAGAATCGCGCGCGCGGACATTCCAGCTGCCTCGCCTATCTGCAGCAATACTAAGCAGGTAGCTGCTGGTATGGGAAACTCTCGTGGGTTGCAGTGCGCTGACTGATCTAATAAGCGGGCAGAATCTTCCTCGGAAACGCCGTCTAAAGAGGCCGAACGATGGTTGGAAAAAAACGATCAACGGTAATCACGCTCGGACCTTGGCCTCTGTTTGCAAGTGAAGTGTGCGGATACAAATAGCAGTTTGGTCAAAGGTGGTGGCTCAAGGTCACTGCCGCATCAGCGCTAAAAGCCATTATTGCCTGGCGACAACGGCACCAACGGAGCACGCGGGAGGACTGTCGCAGCAAGGCTTGCGAGGGCTGTGATTGGTAACTGCAGGCATGACAACGTTTGCACCTATGCAATGCTACTCTGCACAGGCCAACCAAGCGGCTGGGCGGGTTTTGTCGACCGCCTCGAGCACTCGTCTGGTCAACCAAATCCTTTGACTAACGTCAGCGCAACCGCAGTTGCACTGATAGAACTGCCAATCATTATGGCTCGGTCATTCCAGGCTATGCCCACAAACACCCAGCCGGCTGCGCTGATGGCGTAGGCGATTTGCCCGCTCATAGAAAATCCTGCAGACATAAGGAAAATGCCGCTAACCGATAGAATCGTTGCGATCCACTTTACATACCAATCAACAGTGCCTGTAGGTGTTGTAGGTTTCAGATCGTCATTCTCTGCCTGCAGCTCGCGTAAATCTTGCTGTAGTCTCCGTTTTTCGGCAGCAAGTTCGGTAGCGAGTTTGCTCGCTCTGCTTACGCTAGGCTCGCCATGATTCCTGCTTAACTCCAGGTTTTGGTCGATCAGAGTAATACTCTGTTGCTCTGAGCTGAGTGTTTCCATTGTCATCTCGAATACAGTTTAGGGACCCCAAATATGGGTCGGCGCAAGGTCGAAAGGCGGCGCATTTTGGATATTTTTAATAACTTGTCAATTTGAAATTTGCGCAATGAAAAATGATTTGAATCAACGAGTTATCTGATTTTTATCTTATCGCCACAGATAATAATCGGCAGCAATTGCGGGGTGCTGGAGGTTGTAGCTGCAGCTATCGGAGTTACACACGGCTCGCGCAAGAACTAGGTCATAGGTCGGCGTTTTTCTTAGTCGCCGCCACCGCCGGCATCACCGCCGTCGGCTCCGCTGCTGTCGCTTTGGTAACTGCCGTCTTCCTTAAACTTGCCACTGCTGCCGTCGAACCAAATGACTGAGGCGTCCTTACTGTCGTTATTCGCAGTGAGGTTGCCTCTGTGGACTTTGTTGCCACATTTCTTACAGGTAATAAAAGCTTTACCGGACGCAAGATCTGCAGAGGGTGTAGAACTAAAGGCATGACCAAGATTGCCGCAGGCTCTACATCGTTTAGCAACCGCAATGATAAGAAAAACCACACCGGTAATAGCCAGTGCAATCGCTATAAATGTGAACAAACCAATGGCTCCCGAGTAGACTGTTTTGTGCAGCAAACTCTAGTATTAATCTTTTGCAGCCTAATAGTCGAGATTCAGAACAGCAGAATTTCTTCTTAAATTACGAGAGATTTGTCGCCGCGGTAACGTTGTGTTCGTAACTCCACGGCAGGTGGAATGGCGAGAGCTTGCATGCGTGACAGGTTACGGCGCTCACTGCGATTTGGCTCTGCAATTCATGTCAACTTGCCGGCCACCGAGTTGACCGCGGATGCGCCCTATTTGGTGATAGAAGACGCCGGCCGCGGTGCTGTCTGGATGGGTAATAGCAATTAATCCATTGGCGCCCACGTCTGACACCAGGTACCCATAAATCTTTGGGTGCAACGTCGGACCACCAAAATCGTGATACACGACAAGACTCAAATAACCGCTGCGGTTCCAGCTACCGTTACCGGTGATGAATCGTTTGGGATGCCAAAAGTCGAATAGCGTAATCGCTAACGCGGCGTTGGTCTCTTGGTCACCAGCGCTGCCTCTACAGGCGTACCGGCTGGCTTCGCGAGAGCTGAAGGTAAGCAACCACAACAGCATCACAAAGGCGACGCTCAAAGCAATGGCTCGGACTTTCATATATAGGTCCCGCACTTGACGACTGACCGCTTTGGCGTTGCTGTTTGCCGCCTAAACCGACAAAAGGTCAAACTAGCGCGCAAAAGACTTGCTGCTGGGGTAACGATCGAATCGAATCAGAATAGGCCGCTGGCTATTGTTCCGATTGCGGCGGCGAATCTTTTCGGCGCTTGGTCATATATTGAAAATGACTCATCGCGTTGGGTTCGATCTCAGCGCCTGGCCCTTGTAATGCCATAGCGGGTGCTGCCGCGACGGGTATGGTTAGTAAGAAGCGTTCGCGAACCGGTAGGTCGCAGACTTCGTCATCGCAAGATTGCCAGCATACTTCGCCGCTCAGTTCCAACGGATTTAGGTCGTCAGCTGCATTCATGGTTAAGGGTAAACGCAGTTCAATGCTGCCTTGGTGCACGAGAAACTCCTCGCCACTGCCGCTTAACGTGTGCGGTGTTGCCTTTGGTCGTTGCAATGACCGCGCCACCAGGGCGGCGTTGTTGTCCAAGATTACATCCACTGCTACCGAACCGTCCGGAGCAGGCGCAGCGTACACGTGTTTGCCTGCAGGAATCTCTAACTGCACAACCAGGTCTCTTTGTACGACGGGTGTCAAATGATTGCCGTCGAAGGCGATATTCATTTGCACATCGTCGGTAATCGGGGTCGGTGTTGGGCTGGTAATAGCGATAGCCTCCTCGGCCAGCCCGGTCACTGCGCGCAACAACTGCTCTGGGCCCGCACGCACTGCGAGGTTACTGTCAAAAAATTTATGGGTAATGGTTCCTTCAGCATCGATAACGTAAGCACCCGGATATGGAATACCGAACCAGGGGTGGTCTGATGAATCGATTAAGGTATTCAGAATGCCGAAATCGCGAATAACCGCGGACTCCGGATCGGACAGTAGCGTAAATGTAATGCTGTGAGCCGCTCTGAAGTCCTCTAAGGCGATTGCCTCGTCGTAGCTCAGTGCAAAAACCGCTATCCCTGCGGCCTCAAATTCGGGCATAGATTGTTGCAGCTCGACCAGCTGCGACCTGCAAGGTGGTCACCAAACGGCAGATCGAAAAAAGATGAAGACCGCCGGCTGGCCGGTTTGTTGAGCGTGCAGATCAAAGTCTAAATTGTCGGAGGTTTTGCACACGATGTTTGGCATCTTGCTGCCAATGTTTGGCCCAGTAGGGAAGGTTCCGCGTGGATCGCTGCGTGGCCCCATGCCAGGCCGATAAGGGCCAATAAAACCGTCTTTGTCCGCCCAGCCTGTGCTGGTCTCGGTAGCTTGTGTTTCTCTTTCTGGTTGCATTGTTTGCCCCAAGTACGTCGACCCAAAAGCTAGCATGGGCTTGACTGTTAACCAATAGTTAAGACTCAGCCTTGATGAATACAGCGGGTTGAGAATATTGATTAGCGGCTAGTTTACTGCCCAGTTTGACACGGCTGGGCGGCTCGCCCGACGACTGGCCCAAAGGGGGTACTTAAAACAAAACCCGCTAGGTTAACGGGGCCACAATCTGCCGTGAGCACAAAATCCATGGTTCGATCATCGGCGCCAAATAACCAGGCACGTGACCAACCAGATCGCGACTTTTTTTCAGGCTTTGGTTCAGCATTTGCCCGCGACCCAGACCTTGGATCATCGAAAACGTCGCTTCTGGCTACTTCTTCTATGGACGCAGCCTTCATAGAAGCTGTGCATAGAAAGTATCTCGACGCAGCGGCTTTTGACAGGTCCAATGAGCGTCGCGTCTTTTCGCCCAGTCCGCCCCCTTCTAATAACACCTCATATCTTCTCTTGCCGTCATAAATAGTATGGGTATCACTGCACAATGAATTTTGCTGTAAGGATTCGGTGATCCTCTTAAACAAACTCATAGGAGACGCAGCGCTTAACGCCCAAGGCATCTCAGGAATAAGCCCCGTCTGGGTTTCTTTTTCGTTGAAGGAGGTGATGACAGGTAATTCGTCGTGACGAAAAATTATCTCTCGATGTTCAGCAAACCCTGAATTGTTCCCTTCCAGACGATAAGTAGCCTGTTGTTTTTGAAAGATTTGTGTCGCAACGCCAGCGTAATTTTTCACAAGCTTCAACGGACCTAACGTTTTGCCTGATATTTGCCAAGTTTGGCTTTCGGTGCCCTCCACAGAGAACGCCATCTTGCCTAACTTAAGTTTGTTCCAGCGTAGTGTGAATCCAGAGCCCGCCGGCAAATCTTTGTCAGCGTTTGCGGCTTTGACGTTGGCAAATGTTTTGCCCAACGAAGGCGACAACAACACCAACATGATTAAGGCTTGCGCTAGCGCGCTAAGATGCAGTGGTTTTGACGACTTCTCGATGACCTATCCCCGGTTGCGAGGTGATGCTGCCACTAGTGGAAACTAAAGGACTTTTATTTCATTTTGGTGTGACTCTGGGTGGTCACCAGCGTCGCTTGAGGATTCTCGAAGGCATTGGTCACGCTTCCTTCCAACAAGCCATTGCTATACGCGGTAGATACCAGTCCTCAGCGCTGCGGCCCACGATGGCAACAAAGGTTGTAGTGGCGGCAATGGTCGTAACGCCATCATCAACATTTGTCGCTGTTACCGGCATTGCCTTGTCTGGCTGGCGCTCAGCTAACTCGAGGGCTTTCTGATGATGGCCAGAATCCGCTATTGGACGCGCAAAACGAGCCAGCGGGGCAAGGAAAAATGCTCTCATCAAATGTTCATCTAAAGTTAAGATGTGCGCGTAAAAGTCAGTACATAACTACGCAGATTATGAGATATTTTTGGATAGCTTATGGTTGACTTGAAAAAACAAGCCGTGCGTTATGCAATGTGTTTCGGTAGGTTGCGGCTCATTGAGCTATAGGCGTGACAGTTACGGTCAACGCTTGTTGGAGTAAGGGTAGCGTTGCCGTGCTGGTGATTGAAGGCAGTGCCCACCGGGTTGAGAAAGAACCAGGCTGGTATCGTTCATTTTTTGTGAGCGACGAGAACGAGACATCGGGCCTGGCTGTTAACGCTTAGCTTGCGCTGAACATACGCAGTTGGCTAATACGGTGACCAAGAACTTGAGGTTGAGTGTTAGGACGCCCTGACGCAAGCTGGCGAGTTTGACAGGGAGTGGCATTAAGGCCGTTGGTAAAATTAACTGGAGTTAAAAAGAAATATGGCCAATACATTTCATCTTGCGGTGCCCGCGGGGGATTTGACCGAGAGCAAGCGGTTTTATTGCGAGGTGCTCGGATGTGCTGAGGGTAATCAGGAGCCAGGCCGCTGGGTTGACATAAATTTTTGGGGTAATGAACTGACCTTGCATCAGAGCGAGGAGCAGTTGCCCGGCGTTCGCCATGACGTCGATATGGGCAATGTCAGCGTTCCACACTTTGGCGCACATCTCGACGAAGAGGACTTTCAAGCGCTTAAAGCACGTATCGAAGACAATGGCGTGGCCTACCTGGATGCTCCCTACAGGCGATTTGTGGGCGATAAATTCGAGCAAGAGACGTTTTTCATCAAAGATCCTAACGGCAATGTTTTAGAGATGAAAACCATGGTTAATCCAGAGGTACTGTTCGAAAGCTAGCGCCTCAAAAGACCAAGCGTGGTTATTTGATACCAGCCACGGGCGAACTACATTGCTTACTTGAGTGCCAAACTTTAGCTTTTGATCAGGTTGTATGCCGCAGAATGTTTGAGTCATGCAGATTGGCAGGGAATTGAACAGACGACTGAATCCAAAGACCGAGAAAAGTCGCTTAAGGGTCACTGGCTTTACGCTTTTGCTTTACATTCCAAAATGACAAAACAAAACTCTTGCCGTTTTGCTAACGATAGAAGTTTTCCGAGACTTGCAATCGCGGCTTCGTTTCGCAACCAAGCGTCGTAAGAGACAACCTGGCACAGCTCACGGTAGTCAAAAGTCGCATATGAGACCATTAGAGTGAGCAACGTCTAGTGAATGACTTCCGCGACCCGCTCTCTATGTGGATTTAAGTCAACCAGGATTCAGGTATCTTTGTTGTCACCAGATTCCTTCAGTTTCATAAGGCTGTGCCGGTCTTTTAAGGACATAAGATAGGCGGCGCAACTCAGCACGAGGATAGCTGACGCTTCCGCCACCAGGACCAAAGCTTCGCTCTCTTTGCTCTGCATTACTATTAAGCGGCAAAGGGCTGTGATGGCAATTATGATTGGTAGCGTGACAGGAATTCTGCTGGTGGAGTAAAAGGCACCTATCATTCCGATAATCTCAACGTAGATGAACAGCAAAAACAGGTCCGGGAGGCCCACCTTTCCAGCGAGATACATATCATTTAGCGCTTGAAAACTGGCAACAAGGGTCAGCAGACCAATAAGCGCCAACAGAACTTTCTCGCTAGCGATAGTAGTCCAATGTAGGCGCCGATTTAGTGAGTTTCGCTCCAGCAATTTCTCGAGGATGCGGCTGTCGTTTGTTGTGGTTCTATCACTGTTTTTGTCTTCCATTGGTCTTTCGCAACTTGGCCTTATATCCGGCCAGACCATACCCAAACACTTTATACAAAGCACGCATGGTGTTCTGCGGTCTCAATGAGAACAATGCGAAATAGTCGCAACCAGCCGCGTCGATAGGATTGTTTGGCTGCAGTTAGCGCCCCCGAGCGTTTATAGCAGACCCTACACCTGATTTTTTGTTCTGAGTTAAGAGGGTAGTTGGTACACCGGGCATTCGTGTGCCCTTGACCACTGATGAATGCCTTAGAAAGCTAGAGGACACGTGAGTAATGGGCACGAGCGGTGCCTACTTAAGGACGGAATTGGTGGCCAGAGACAGAATCGAACTGTCGACACGAGGATTTTCAGTCCTCTGCTCTACCAACTGAGCTATCTGGCCGTGCGGAGTGGCCGACGCGTCGGCACAGAGCGGCGTATTAAACCGGGGTGTTCAGTCGTCGTCAACTGCCGTTGCCTGGCACGTAGCCCTCTGCATGGTCAACCGGTTGGTTATTGAAGTAGCGCGTGCGTTGGTCGCTCAAGTACTTTCGCGCATCTGGATCGATGAGACTCAAATGCTTTTCGTTGATGAGCATGGTCTGCAATGCTTGCCATTCGTCCCACGCTCGCTTTGACACTTGTTGGTAGATTCTCTCGCCTGCAGGACCTGGCAGCGGTGGCTGATCTAGCCCGGGGAGTTCCTCCTGGTAGCGGCTGCAATGTACGGTGCGGGTCATAGCGTCAGTGCCTTTTGCGGTTGTTGCAATTCGCTGATTAGTTTAACCGCGACTGCGGAAAGCCCAAGGGGTTCGTTTTCTGCATCAATATGCCTTGGCTGCACCCATCGTGTCTTAGTGTCGGCGACTTGTGCTGGTGATTGGGTGATACGCAGATAGATCGGCTCGACTTCTAAATGAAAGTGACTGAACGTATGCCTAAATCGTTGCCCCGGTTGTCGCTGTTGCACATGCTCTGGAGTTAATCCCAGTTCTTGTAAGAAGTGCTCAACGCTGGTGGCTGACGATCGCTCGGGCGGCGTCCATAGTCCACCCCACAGCCCTGTCATTGGCCGTTGCTCGAGCAACGTTGCTTCGTTCGGCAGACTGACAACAAAAAAGCGCGCAGTTTTTACCGGTTTGGCTTTTGTTGGCTTGCGGCCGGGTAGTTGCTCGGTCATGTCGCGGCGGTAAGCCTCGCAGCGACTGCGCATTGGGCAGGCTAGGCAATTTGGCCGTCGCCGCGTGCACAGGGTTGCGCCTAAATCCATTATCCCTTGGGTGTAGGTTGCTGTGAGTTCGTGTGGTGTATGGGCGCTCGCCAACTGCCACAGTTCTTTTGCTACTGAGGTCTCTCCTGGATAGCCGCTTACAGCATGAAATCGCGCCAGCACGCGTTTTACGTTGCCGTCCAAAATGCTTGCGTGTTGTCCCATGGCCAGTGCGCGTATTGCGCCCGCTGTTGACCGACCTATGCCGGGCAATGCCTCAAGTTGCTCTTGGGTGTTGGGCATTTCTCCCGCGTGTTGTTGCTGAACAATTTGCGCTGCGCGATGCAAGTTGCGAGCGCGGGCGTAGTAGCCGAGTCCGGTCCAGTGATGCAGCACATCATCCATTGGTGCTTGGGCGAGTTGTGCAACGTCTGGAAAACGTTGCATAAAGCGTTGGTAGTAGCCGATTACGGTAGTGACTTGGGTTTGTTGCAGCATGATTTCGCTGATCCATACCCGATACGGGGTTATGTTTTGCTGCCACGGTAGGTCGTGTCGTCCGTATTGCTGCTGCCAAGTGATCAGTTTTCGGGCGAACCAGTCCAATGTTGTTACTTTTCCTCTGGGTTAATCTTCCTTGCTGCCAAACCGACCAAGCAGTCCGCGCACTGTGTCCTTAAGCTTATCAGGTACTTTGTCGCTGAGTGCTTCTTCAACCCTAGTGCGTAACGCCGAAGTTTTTTCGCTTGTCAGACTTTGTTTGAGCAAATTCAATACGCCACCTTTGTCTGGCCTGCATTTAGGTTCTATCAATGGACCTAGGCATTGCATTGGCAGCTTGGTGTTCATCAGTTCTTTGGGTAGACGCAACCCTGATTGGCTGGCTGGCTCGTCGATTCGTAGCCAACCGTTGAGATCCATTTGACGCGTTTCAAAATCTACCGTGCCGCTGGCCTCGGCGTGGGTATTGTCCAGGGTAAATTCGATTGCGCTGGCGCTGCCCTGTACGCGCCATTGTGCGGCCAGCGTTTGATAGCCCATTTCTTCTGGCCAATCTTTAACCGGGTTATCGCTGCCGCTTATGAGCGCCACGGCACCTAGGGCGTCTCGTAACGAGCTAATGTCCATGCGGCCACTGCCGCCATCTAAATCTGTGGTTCCAGAAATCGATTCCAGTAGCGCTTTTTCGGAGTTACCGCGCATGTGCACAACGCTATTGATGTTGAGTTTGGCGCGCCAATTCTGTTTTAGTCTCGCCCAGGTAACGAATTCTGTGCTGTCTATGTTGTTAGCTTGGGTACGTACCGTCCAACGCAAAGGTTGGGCAGTTAAGTCAATTGCGGAGTTCAAGCTTGCATCGCCGCCCCAGAAGTTGTCAGCGAGCAGATCGATTTGGGTTTTACCCTGCTCGTTGCGTACAACCAGTTTGACCAGTTGCAATGGCACTGGTGAGTGCGGAATTTCGGTTAGCAGGCAGGTTAGGTTTAGGTCGTAGTCCAGCAGATCATTAACCGGTAGCAAATCTTCCTGGCTCTGCTGCCGAAGGCCAGTAGCACGTTGAGCCTCGCTCACTAGGCCTTGGCATGTTCCCGTCGCGATGTTGCTGCTCACATTGGTATCTGCGAATCGCAGCCTGCCAGAGTCACCGTAATTAAACCGGCCGGCTATGTCGGCGGTGATCACTGTTGAGGTAGTATTTTTACTCGTGTATTCCAGCTGCATGGCGAACGGCGTCGATTCACCGGCGCGAAAATCTTGCAGGTTGAAGTTGCTGATACGAATAATACTGTCTGGTTCTTCCCAATAGATGTCTTGCAGCTCAAGGGTGTTGATTTTCCAGTCGTCGAAGACGGTAAAGATCGAACCAATACTGATGCCTAATGTTAGCTGACCCACGGTTATGGTCTCGCCATCCGCTTTGGCCTCGATGTCGACAGCGTTCAAGCCAAGTGGCAAACCCCAACGCCATTGGATGTCGCCGTTGATCTGTACCTTGTAGCCGGTCTGATCTGCCGCCAAGGTTTGCAGGTCTTGCTTAAACTGGTTGGGGTCGCGCAGATAGTAAGCCGCTACGGCGAGTGCAAGGAGCACAATGGCGAACAGCAGTGTCGGAATTCTCTTAATCACAATGAAACCCTTTGGCGGGGCTGCCGATAGGTGAGTGTGGCCAGCACCTTGCACGAACGCAGTAGTATACTCAGCGTGATCCCCGACAAAGGGTGGTAATTCCCCGACCAAAGAAGGTTTTTATGGTTGTTGATAGTTTTGATCCCAGCGCCATGAGCGACGCGGTAAGTGCCGAACAGGTGCGTCAATGGTTGCTGTTGGCCGAGCGGTGCGTGGTCGATGACGCCGAAGGCGCAGTGACTGTGGAGTCGGCAGCAAAGGAGTTAGTGGCTAGCTTGTTCGGCCGTGGTTGGGACAACGCGGCGGCCGACCTGAGCGATGCCGAGATCGTGTTGTTGATTCGGTTGTTTACTGTCGGCGAGATGCAGCATGCCAGCTGGCAAGTTGGTGCTAAGTCGCCGGTGGTGCCATTGGTTAAAGTGTTAAAGCAGCGCGACGCTTTTGACCAAAGTCTAGCGCGCTGGATCAAAGCCAATACCACTAATCGATTTTTGCCTCACGGTGACTTGTCGGCGTTGCTGTAACCGAGCGTGTGGTCAAATTATTGCGCAAGTTCGCTACACTGCGCGCGCTCGGACATTGACCGGCGCAGGATAAGCGCAGGCTCCCGTACAAATTTATTAGGTGAATACAGTGACACAAGCTCGAACAGCCAACGTAGTCCGTAATACCAGCGAGACCCAGATCGAACTGTCGATCAACTTAGACGGCACAGGTATAGCGCAATTGTCGACGGGCTTACCTTTCTTTGAACACATGTTGACGCAGATCGCCCGGCATGGACTTATTGACCTGCACATTCAAGCCACTGGCGACCTAGAGGTAGACGCACATCACATGGTCGAAGATGTCGGTATTGTGTTAGGCCAAGCGCTCGACAAGGCCGTTGGCGACAAAAGTGGTCTAACGCGCTATGGCCATGCCTATGTGCCGTTGGATGAAGCATTGTCTCGGGTAGTGGTAGATTTATCCGGGCGCCCCGGTTTGTTCTACGGCGTGGACTATACGCGCAGCCGCGTCGGCGATTTTGATTTGGACCTGTTGCGGGAGTTTTTCCAGGGGTTGGTTAACCACAGCATGTTGACGCTGCATCTGGATAACCTAAAGGGGCAAAACGCACACCACCAAGCCGAAACTCTATTCAAGGCGTTTGGCCGCGCGTTACGCACGGCGGTGTCAGTAGACCCGCGCATGGGCGACTCTGTGCCGTCCACCAAAGGCAGCCTGTAGTCTGTGCAACTGATCCCCGCGATAGACCTAAAAGGAGGCGCTTGTGTGCGATTGCGGCAGGGGCGTATGGATGACGCCACGGTGTTTTCCGATGACCCGGTGGCGATGGCAGAGCATTGGCGTGAGCAAGGCGGTAGGCGATTGCACATTGTCGATTTGGATGGGGCGTTCGCCGGACAGCCTAAAAACCGTCAGTTGATTCAGCGCATGGTCGCGGCGGTTGGAATGAATATGCCTGTGCAAGTGGGTGGTGGCGTGCGTAGTTTAGAAATCATAGAAGCCTACCTAGAGGTCGGCGTGGATCGGGTGATCATTGGCACGAAGGCCATTGAGGATCCGGATTTTTTAGCGCGTGCGGCCCAGGGCTTCCCCGGACATATTCTATTGGGACTGGACGCTCGCGATGGCGCGGTGGCGACTCATGGCTGGGATGCAGATTCGGGCGTCAGCGCACTAGATTTTGCGCGCCAAGCCGCGCAGTTACCCATTGCCGGCATTGTTTATACCGACATAGAACGTGATGGCATGATGTCTGGGGTAAACGCTGAAGCTACTGTTGCAGTAGCTAAGGGTGCAGGTATTGGTGTGGTGGCGTCTGGCGGAATTGCTAAGGCAGCAGATGTAAAACATTTGAAGGATGCGTTTGCTGACTGCCCGGAGTTGTTACTGGGAGCGATTACCGGTCGCGCAATCTATGAAGGCGACCTTACCGTCAATGAAGGGCAGGCTTTATTCGACGCCTGATTCTTTTGCGGTTAATGCAGCGATCGCAGCGATCATCCATGGGTCGTTATTCAGTTCAGTAAAATCCGTTTCAGCGTCGACCCTAATCCCAGCCTCGATGCCGACGTTGTTAATGGCCTCGCCATTGGGCGAAAAGTATTCTGCAGTGGTGAGCTTAATCGCTCGCTTTAGCCCGAGTGTGGGCATGATGGTCTGCACCGAGCCTTTTCCGTAGCTGCGGGTTCCAACTAAAACAGCCCGTTGGTGATCGCGTAGCGCTGCAGCAACTACCTCGGACGCCGAAGCCGAACCGGCGTTAATAAGTACGGCGATGGGTTTGCCCGGCAAAACGTCATCTAAGGTCGCGCGGAATTCCTGCTGTGCCAGTTCACCGCGTAGTTTGCGTGTAGTTACTATTACGCCGCGATCAAGGAACAAGTCGGCCACCGCAACGGCCGAACTCAATAGTCCGCCTGGGTTATTGCGCACGTCGAGTATCAGCCCGGCAATTGGTTGTATTCGGGCTAAGCGATCCAGTGCCGACAGCAGATCTGTTGCTGTGTTTTGACTGAATCGAGTCAGCCGAATGTATATCAGCCCTTGTTCCAGAGCGCGCGCTGTGACGCTGTCGATCGACAAACGTGCGCGCACGACGCGAAACGTTAGCTCTTTGGCGGGATCGCCACGTTCCACGGTGATGTCTACCGGCGTGCCGGGTTCCCCCTTGATAAGGGCAAGCAGTTGATTGATGTCGATACCTTCGGTAAGCGTGCCGTTTACCTTGCTCAGGCGATCGCCTGACTTTATGCCGGCGAGAAGAGCAGGACTGTTGTCCATCGGTGCGATTACTGTGAAGCGCTGATCCTGGTCGTCTATTTCAATACCAACGCCGCTGAATGCGCCCTCCGCGTCTTGTTGCAGTTGCTCAAATTGCACTGAATCCAAGAGCACTGAATAGTTATCGAGCTTCGCCAGAATGCCGTCGATCGCGCCTTGAGCCAAAATTGTCTCGTCGATATCCTCCACGTAGTGCTTGCGAATTTGCTGCAGTGCTTGGCCGATATGGACTTCCGCCTGCTGCTCGGTAGGGTGTAAATGGCGAAACGCTACCACGCCTAGAATGATGCCACTGAGCATGCTCAAGAGCAGACAGGCCTGAGTTACTGGCGTTAATTGCGGCTTCGGTTGATGGTTGTTCATGATTGCTTAGCCGTTGGGTAATCAGCGTCGTAGCCAAACAGCTGGGTCTTTGGCCTCACCCTGATCTCTTACCTCAAAGTAAATTCCGCTCTGCCTTTGACCACCACTGTTGCCTGCTCGGGCCACGGGTTCTCCACCCTCGACCCAGTCACCTGGCTCTTTGAGTAGTGTCTCGGCGTTGCCGTACAGCGTCATGTAGCCGCTGCCGTGATCCACAATAGTCATTAAACCAAATCCCCGTAACCAATCTGCAAACACGACTCTTCCCTGGTAGACCGCCAATACAGTAGTGCCTACTTTGGCGTTGATGTTAATGCCGTGCCAAGTTAAGCGACCAGCGGCACGTTTGCTGCCAAATGCATTGCGCTGCTTACCCTTGACAGGGCGCATTAGGCTACCTTTGGCGGCAGCAAAACCGCTGCCATCCAGCGTTCCCACTCGGCCACGCAGTTCTTGCAGCAACTGTTGTAAACGCTCGCTGTCGGCGAGCAGCTGCGCCCGCGTAAGTTCTTTGTCAGCACTTTGTTTTTCTAAATCGGCGATGGTGGTCGCGCGTTTTTGTCGACGATCAGCGAGCTTCTGTTGCTGACTGCGTAGCAGGTTGGTTTGCTTTTGTTGGCGTTGGCTCTGTTCCGTCAGAGCTTGTTCAGCATCTTCTAGAGCGCTCAATGTGGCCGCGTATTGATCGACAACATCAATGCGCTGGGCGCTAAAATAGCCGTGGTAGCGGATCATTCGATCAACCTCAGCTGGGCTTTGGCTCTGCAATAGGCTTTTGACAAAACTATCGCCGCTCAGTCGATACGCCGCTTGTAGATGTGCGGTAATGCTTTTGCTTTGGGCCTCGACTTGTTGGGACAGTTCGCCGATTTGAGTGCGAGTAGTGTTTATTTCTTGCTGCTGTTGTTGGCTCATAGCTTCTCCCGCACTGATCTCGAGGTTTAAGGCCGCTACATCACGATCGAGGTTGCGGATCTGTTTTTGCAGGTCGGCGCGGGTTTTTTCGGCTTCGGAGAACCACTGCTCCAATGCGTTCAGCTCTTCAACGGTCTGTTCTAACGCAGCCGCGGTCGTGGCAGCGTCATTTGTGGCAGCGGTGCTGCTATGTGCGTTCCAACAGCATGCCGCAACGCCAATCGCCCAAAGCAGTATGCGTCGTTGACGATTGGTTGCGCGCAACGGCTTAGGCAGTTTTTTTGATGTCGCTTAACACTAGGGAGCGACCGCTCATTTCCGCTGGAATCGGCAGATCTTTCAATGTCAGTAGGGTCGGGGCAACGTCTGCTAAAGTGCCGTGGTCTACAAATTCGATTGACTGTTGACCAACATAGAGCAGCGGTACCGGATTTTCGGTATGCGCCGTGTGCGCCTGTTGAGTCTCGGGATTGCGCATCTTCTCTACATTGCCGTGGTCGGCGGTGATCAACATTTGCCCCTTTACGTCGGTGATTGCGCTGACCAGTCGCGCTAAACAATCGTCGAGCGTTTCTACTGCGCTTATGGCCGCTGGCAAGTTGCCACTGTGACCTACCATGTCGCCATTAGCATAGTTGCAAACAATGGTGTCGTACTTACCACTGTGAATAGCCTCAACCAGTTCCTTAGTGACCGCCGCGGCGCTCATCTCTGGTTGCAAATCATAGGTGGCGACATTCGGCGACGGGATAAGTATTCGGTGCTCGCCAGGAAAAGGTTCTTCGCGTCCGCCCGAGAAGAAAAAGGTCACGTGCGCATACTTTTCGGTCTCGGCGATGCGCAGCTGGGTTTTGTCTAGCTTGGAGAGATATTCACCCAACGTGTTGTGTGGGGTCTCTGGTGCGAAGGCGCAAGGTAGATCAATATCGTCTGCATACTGAGTCAGGGTTGCGAAACGACTGAGTTGTACAAAGGAACGACGCTTAAAACCATTGAAATTTGGTTCGGTCATTGCGCGGGTCAATTGGCGTGCGCGATCAGCACGGAAGTTCATAAAGATTGCTGCGTCTGCCTTGGTCATCACCACCGGGCGTTGGTCTGCGTCATGAATCGCCGTAGGTTGCACGAACTCGTCATCTTCGCCGCGAGCGTACGCTGCAGCGAGTGCAGCAACCGCGTTTGCGGCGTGGAATGGCGCTTCGCCCCTGGTTATGGCGTTATAGGCGCGCTCTTGGCGGTCCCATCGGCGGTCCCGATCCATGGCAAAGTAGCGGCCAGTGACGCTGACAACCTGACCACAGCCGAGTTCACAGAATAGCTCTTGAGCTTGTTCGAGGGAGGCCTTGGCACTGCGCGGTGGTGTGTCGCGGCCATCTAAAAATGCGTGTAAGTAGACTTTGGGTAAGCCGCGGTGAGCTGCGTGCTGGATCAGCGCAAAAATTTGCTGCTCATGGCTGTGCACTCCGCCCGGCGATAGCAAGCCTAAAACATGCAATGCACCCTGGGTTTGTGCAACGCTATCGATGGTTTCGTTAAGCACTGCATTGTTGGCGAACTCGCCTTGCGCGATGGCTTGGTTAATGCGGCTAAAGTCTTGGTAGATGACGCGGCCGGCGCCAAGATTCATATGACCGACCTCAGAATTACCCATTTGCCCAGCCGGTAGTCCAACGTCTTCGCCAGATCCAGAGATGAGCGTATGTGGGCGATGTGCCCATAGATTGTCCCAGGTTGGGGTATCTGCTTGGGCGATGGCGTTGTCGGTGCGGTCTTCTCGGTAACCGAACCCGTCTAGGATGACCAGCAAGCTGACCTCAGACATGGACGCTCCAGAATCGAAAGTTGCAAGCCGCGAATGTTAGCAAATTTTCTGTCGTAAACTGATGAATGATTCTACCCTTGCAGCGTGCCAGCGTATAAAAAGCTAACGGCCCGCCAACAATATTCGCCATATTGATGTGTATACTACGCGCGCAATTTTAAGGGCGCGAATATGGAGCAATTTTTCACTTTTATCGGTAATCACCCGTTACTCGTGGGAGCCTTTGTCGCGTTATTGCTGTTGTTCATTCGTAACGAAATGTCCCGTGGTGGTGCAACGATTAGCTCCCAGCAGTTGGTCAAGCTGGTTAATAGTGAAAGTGCATTAGTGGTTGATGTGCGTGATTCCAACGAATATTCTCAGGGGCATATCGTAGGAGCCATAAACATTCCTTTTGCGAACTTTCAAGCACGAAGCGACGAGTTGAACAAACACAAAGAACAACCGCTCATTATCGCCTGCAAAATGGGTCAGCACTCCGGCTCCGCAGGCACGATATTGCGGAAAAAGGGCTTTACCAATGTGCTGCGGCTAACAGGTGGTATGGCTGAATGGCGTGGTCAAAATTTACCGGTAGTGAAAACATGAGCGAAGACAGCGACAACAACGACAACAAGCAACCAACCGAAACCGAGGCGGGCGAAAGTACAGCCGCGCAAACGCAACAGGCTGTGCCGGCGCAGCTACGTATAGAGCGTATTTTCCTCAAGGATGCTTCGTTTGAGTCACCGTCCGCGCCAGAGGTGTTTTTACGTCAATGGCGCCCAGAACTAAAACTCGATATCAACACCCAAGCCAAGCGCATTAGCGACAACCAGCACCAGGTAATACTAACTATAACTGTTACTGCGCAGCTCGAAGGCGACATGGTTGGTTTTATCGTAGAGGTGCAACAAGGCGGTATTTTTTATATAGAAGGCGTTGAAGATAATCAGCTGGCGCAGCTTCTTGGCATTGCGTGTCCGACGACTTTGTTTCCGTATTTACGCGAATCGGTGGACGGACTAGTTGTAAAGGGCGGGTTTCCACCGTTGCAACTTGCGCAGGTAAATTTTGAAGCGCTGTACGTACAAGCACTGCGCCAGCAAGCCGAACAAAACCGCGCGGCGGAAGGTGCTGCTCCGCCAATTGCCGACAGCACTGACCCGGTCACCCATTAGGTAACACGACGCAGCTAAAAGTTAAGAGTGGCTGCAGCTGCTAGCGCGCACCACTGAATCCGTGTTGGCGCCATGCCTCGTACACAACAATGGCAACACTGTTGGAGAGATTTAGACTGCGCGAGGAGACCTGCATCGGCACCCGCAGCTTGTGCTCAGTTGGCCAGGCGTCTAGCAATGGATTTGGAAGACCTCGAGTCTCAGGTCCAAAAACCAGCACATCGTCGTCGCGATACTGCATCGTGGCGTAGTTGGTTTGCGCTTTTGTAGTAAGAGCAAGCCACCGCTGATCGCGCAGGCGTTGCCGACAGGCTGGTAAATCAGTATGTCGGGTGACGCTGGCAAACTCATGGTAGTCGAGCCCTGCTCGCCTTAGCCGCTTGTCATCCCAGTCAAAGCCCAGTGGCTCGATCAGGTGTAGTGAGGCACCAACGTTGGCGCAAAGTCGTATGATGTTGCCGGTATTTTGCGGTATCTCTGGCTCGAATAAGACGATGTGCATGGCTCGACGCTTTGCCCTTTGCTATGAGGGCATAGTATCAGCACTGTAGCTCCTGCATCTTACGAGTAAGCGTATTACGACCCCAACCCAATAATTCCGCAGCGTCCTTTTTGCGACCGCCGGTTTTGCGTAGGGCAGCGTCGATCATAATGCGCTCAAACTTAGGCACAGCAGTATCGAGCAACGGCGACGCTTCAGCTTTTTCGAGGAACTGATTGGCCCAGCGCGCCAGACTGCCTTCCCAATCTGAACCGCCGGCGGACTCGTCGCTGTCTCGCAATTCCGGCGGCAGGTCTTCGATCAGAATTGTTCTCGAACTCGCCATAACTTGCAGCCAGCGACACGTGTTTTCTAACTGGCGTACGTTGCCTGGCCATGCCAGTGCCATCAGATATTCAGCGGTGTCTGAATCCAATCGTTTGGGCTCATCGCCGAGTTCTTTAGCCACGGTATCGAGAAAGTGTTGGGCCAGTAGAGGAATGTCCTCGCGACGTTGCGCCAGCGAGGGGACATGCACCCGAATCACGTTGAGTCGATGAAACAGGTCTTCGCGGAACTTTCCTTGTGCAACGAGGGACTCAAGATTTTGGTGGGTCGCTGCAATGATACGTACGTCTACTTGTACAGACTGATGTCCGCCTACGCGATAGAACTCGTTTTCAGCCAGAACTCGCAGCAGCCGTGTTTGTGCTGAAGCCGGCATATCACCGATCTCATCGAGGAACAGGGTGCCACCGTTGGCTTGTTCAAAGCGGCCCATGCGTTGGCTTGCCGCGCCAGTGAACGAGCCTTTTTCGTGGCCAAATAATTCACTTTCTATTAGCTCGTTTGGGATTGCGGCGACATTTAGCGCTATGAAAGGGTTTTGCGCGCGTGGGCTGTGGCGATGCAGTGCGCGAGCTACCAGCTCTTTGCCCGAGCCAGATGGGCCGTTGATCAGCACGCTGACGTTAGAAAACGATAGTCGGCCGATAGCGCGAAAGACTTCTTGCATGGCTGGCGCCTTGCCGATGATCTCCGTGGCGGGGGTGACTTGCTCAACAACTACCGGATCGACCTCTTGGCTATGAGCGATCGCTCGTTGCACCACAGCAACCGCCTCGTCGACGTCAAACGGCTTCGGCAAATACTCGAACGCACCGCGCTCAAAACTTGTCACAGCGCTCTGCAGGTCGGAGTGAGCGGTCATCACAATTACCGGAATATTAGGGTGTTGAACGTTGAACTCAGCCAAAAAATCAAGACCTGAAGTACCTTGCATGCGAATGTCTGTGATGATTGCCAACGGTGTTTCTTTCGGCAGGTAATGCATTGCCTCGTCGGCGCTATCGAAAGCCGTAATTGGAATGCCTGCCTGTGCCAGCGCTCGGTCTAGGACCCAACGAATGGCATGGTCATCATCGATGACCCAGACATGTTTGTTCATGAGTGCTCCTGATTTGCGTTCCCGGTAGCGGGCTGCTCAAAAGGCAGAAATATAGAAAACACCGTTCGCCCAAAGACGCTGTTGACCTGGATTACGCCATGGTGCTGGCTGACGATGTGTTGGGTTATGGAGAGACCAAGGCCGGTGCCGTTAGAGCGGCCGCTGATCATAGGATAAAAAATCCGCTCCAGGTCGCGTGGATCGATCCCCGGCCCGTTGTCGATGATGTTGATACACATGACTTGCCGATGGCGCACTTTGCCAATGGTAAATTGTCGGGTGATGCGGGTTTGCAGGGTAATTTTTGCAGCGGCTGTACTGCTCAGTGCCTCGCAAGCATTGCGCGCGACATTTAGGATCGATTGAATGATTTGATCCCGATCCGCCTCGATATTGGGCAGACTTGGATCGTAGTCGCGTACCCACTCGATTTGGTCGGTGAATTCTGAAGCCGCCAGAGAAATCACATG
>MDTB01069744.1_pt1 | contig 19526 bp, 19 predicted proteins | sample 811161 | NCBI WGS metagenome assembly MDTB01 (sample SAMN05326650, study PRJNA326480) | marine metagenome | isolation source: seawater | place: Mediterranean Sea | collected 2009 | reverse complement strand
TTCGATGTCACAATGGGAATACATCGGATTACGTTTAACTGATGGTATGTACGAAGAAGCGAATAAGTCTTACTACCTAACTTACAATCCCGATTGGGCGTTAAAATCCAACATAGCGTACATACTTCATCAAGCAGATATGATGGCGACACACATCGAAGGTGATGAGTGGAAACGAGCAGATGAAGAGTATAATACTCAACTTTCCACAAATATGAAAAAAGCAGTTGATTCAAAAACTAAAACTAAACAACCATCACCGAAGTTAAGTGAAAAATCACAAGACCTCTTTGACGAACTATTTGGAGATAAAGAATGATTCTGGAAATAATCCTTGTATTATTGGTCCTTTTGTTAGTAACTTCATGTTATATAATATGGAATCTAACAATGAAGTTAGAAACATTAGAAGATTGGATAGTTAATTTTATGGATGCAGCTGAAAAGATTCAGTTTGATTTAAAACAAATAGACTACAAAGGCTCGTTTGAAGCAGATGATGAAACTGGTGTAATATTCAATCAGATAAAAGAAATAGTAAATCAATTAAATAAATTCAAAGGAGAAGAATAGTAATGCCATCAACAAAAACAGCAGCATCAGGTTCAGTAGTTAAGAAGGTTCGTAAAAGAAAAAAGAGAAAGAAAAACTATTACTTTCATGAAGGGACTGAAAAAGCAATTATTCGTTACAATAATACCGATAACGCACATCTTAAAAATAAGATTTATAATGAACATATCAGAGCTGCTTTTGATAAGTTAGCTGAAAATATCATACATACTTTTAAGTTCTATTATTTTGATGTATCTTCAGAACAAGTTAAAAATGAGGTGGTATCATTTTTGGTTTTGAATATTCATAAATTCAAAGAGGGTAAAGGTAAAGCATTTTCTTATTTCAGCATAGTTGCAAAAAACTACCTGATTCTTAATAATAATAAGAATTACAAAATGGGTAAGATACATCAGCAAATGGATGTATTAGACTATAAAAGAAATGTTCAGAATGAAAATGAGATGGAAAGTAAATCTGAGACCGCTGAATTATTTATAAATGAATTACATAGATTTTGGGATGTAAATCTAACCAATGTATTTCGTAGAGACAAAGACATCAGAGTTGCTGATTCTGTACTACATATTTTTCGTATAAAAGAGAATATAGAAAATTTTAATAAGAAAGCTCTTTACATTCTTATTCGTGAAATGACAGGTTCTAACACTCAACACATTACTCGTATTATCAATGTGATGAAAAAATACAACAAAAGGTTACAGTACGAATTTGATATGTATGGTATGGTTGATGTAAACCACACTGGTTCTTTAGTTAGAGAAAAAGAAGAGTAAAAAAAGGGGAGTGAAAACTCCCCCTTTTTGTTTTAGAACTACTTACGAAACAAACCCACCAACACCAACAATGCGACGAGTCCAGCGAAACCAGATTCGCCGAATGTGTTTATGATAGATGTCAGGTTACCAATAACATTGACGCCAAAGACACCACTTCCAAAAATTACTTCAGATATAGCACCTATAGCAACAAAAGATATCATTAGATGAGCTAAATCATCTATGTATCCTTTTACCATTGTTATTATTTCCTTCATGTTTATTCTCCATTAGTTAACAAAAAAGGGAATCTCACCCTATATATAACTATCATATATATAGACTAAAAGTTTAAAACCTAAATATTTATATATAACTACAAATCTATCAATTATTACCTATGGAGTAAAAAATGGCTATCGATTATGAAATATTTGAAGGTAAATCTTTATCTGATTTGTTTAAAGATATATATGATAATTCAAATAGAAATAAAGAACAGTTAGAAGTTCTTATGAAAGAAGTTGTTGGTTTTATAAAGGATGGCGATACTGCTGTTCAAATAATTCCTATGTTGAAAGAGTATTTAGAAATCAATGTAAAGAATGATGACCAATTAGTTAAAATGGCAGCTGTCGTACAACGTATCATAGCAGCTGAAAGTAAAGGTGGATCTGAAGATGAATTTGGTTTATCTGAAAAAGAAAAAGAGCAACTTATGGGAGCATTGGAGGATGCTGCCTCTGATTTACAGAGCAGAGCAGATGAAATAGATGATGACATTAAAACAGTAAACAACTAATGGCATATTTTTCACCAAAAAAACCAATAGTTAGAGACCCAAATAAGTTAGGCGTCGTGGATGGAAGTCAAGTGTATGATATGATACAAGAAGCAACTGACCACTACAGAGAATTTCACTCAACCGAGCCAGCAATTGTAAACAGAGTTTATATGAAATCTACTGATTTACCTAAGAAAAAATTACTAAATTATGAGATACCTGATTGGAAAGTCTATGGAACTATTGATGCCACATTTATATACAGTTCAGAGCCGCTTCCAAATTATATAAAGCCATTAACACATAATATAATTACATATCCATTAAAGGGAGAGGTTGTAAACATAACAAAATATGGTGGGGAGTATTACTATACTGTACCTCTAAATTTGAATCAAAAAGTAAATATGAACAGACCACCATCGGAAAGGGGAGACGGTACAGTTGTTCCACAACACACAAAATTTAACAGAAGAGTTTGGTCGTGGCATGGTGATACTGTAGTACAAGGGAGATTTGGAAACTCTGTAAAGTTGGGTAGTGATAGTTTATATCAGACTCCTACTATAAAAATAGTGAATGGGCAAAATCAAAAAACTGAAACATTACAATACAAAAATGTAGAATCAGATTACCCTCACATTGAAGATATAAATTCTGATGGTTCTTCTATATATATGACTGCAGGAATTGATGAGGTGAAATTGATACCGGCAGCTGTAAGTAATAACTTACCCACTTCTCTGTATGGAAATCAAATTATTTTGAATTCCGATAGATTAATTTTTAATGCTAAAGGAAAGGTAAATAAAGAGGGTGTTAGTTTAACTGGTACAATCCATATGCTAGCAGCTGACGATTTTATTTTATCTGCCGGTGATCAATTTGTGCTTGAGGCTGAAAAAATATATTTGGGTTCTGATGCTGATCCTGCTAGATGTGCTGATATAGTGAGGAATCCATTGGTTAAATATGATGAGTTAAAGTCAGTATTGGGGGATATGGTTAGTGTGCTAGAAGGGCTTGCAGCAATAGTAGATAGTGCTACTCAAAATGAGGATGGTGAGTCAACTGCTAATTTAAGCCCCATCAACAGTGCTATTAGTAGTATAAAAGAAGATTTACCAACTATTGCGAGTGGCGTTGTTTTTACGAATTACAAATAGGAGTGAATTATGGGTTTAGAAGATAAGTTATTAAACATACCTGATTCAGTTTTTCAAGGTCCTCTTGAACAATACAAAAAAGACTATAAAGATATACAAAATCAAATTCGTACAGGACAATCTTCAGGGGAAGGTAAATTGCAAAAATCAATAGAAAAGTTACAGAAGATACAGAAAAAATACGAAGATACAATGAAACCAATCGTATCAGCTGGTAAGTCATACAATAAAATAAAAAACAGTGCTATACAAATAGCTGATGCTTTGGAAAAAGCAAATGCAATTAGTGGTCTTAGTGCTATAGTACCACCTGCTCCAGGTGCTACTGCTATTCCTAATAAAGTCATAGAGTTTGCACAAAAAGCCGTATCAAAGCTTGCTTCAAAAGCATCTGCCAGAATATTTGCTATAATATCATTTGTGATAGGAATAGAAAAATTCTTTACAGCACAATTAGAAAAACTTGGTACTGATGTTAAAAAGTTAGAAGCACAACAGGAAAAGTGGAATGAAAGAGTTAGAGCCAGAAATAGAAAAATAATCGCAGCTGCTGATGCAAAATATCCAGATATTCAAATGTTAGATGATGTAGAAGTAGAGGAATTGGACTTTGAATTTGAGGATTATGATTTTATACCACCACCTACTGATACATCAGAGGAAAGTGATGAAGAACAAACAACTGAAACATCAGAAAATGCTGACTCTGATTCTGACGATGGTTCAACAGAATCTACAGGTGGTGGCTATTAATATTCACTATAATTTGTTAAAATAATATTTATAATAAAACAGGAGTCAATTATGGCTAAAACAAAAACACTTGTCAATTTAATTAAAGAAATGGTAAGACAAGAAGTAAAAAAAGAAGTTAGAGAGATATTTATTAGGGAAGGAGTTAAAGCTGTAACTCAAAACAAAAACATTGTTCCTGAAGTACTAGCCAAACCCTCTCCTAAAAAAACTAAACCTAAAGAAGTAAGTTATACCAAAGACCCTACACTAAATAAGATACTTAATGAAACAGCAAATACTGGTGAATTTGATGAGTATCCAACAATGGGTGGTGGAACATTTGATACTTCAAAAATGACTGAAGCTATGGGTTATGGAAATGTGTTAGGTGATTCTGAAAGTAGGAGAAAAGCTTCAGCAATTCAAACTGCTCAATCAGTTGGTGTAGATCCTAACAATCCAGCAGTGCAAGATGTAATGAGTAATTTAACAAGAGATTATAGAGATGTAATGAAAGCAGTAGAAAAGAAAAAGGGTAGGTAATGTCGCAAGTAGAAAATGATTTAAATCCAGATGTAACTATTGGTTTATCACTACCACTAACACACGACAGTTCTTTTGGGTTTTTCAAAACAACTCAAACTTTACTCGAGCAAGCAAAGCACAATATTAGAAATCTTCTTCTTACAAGAAGAGGAGAGAGAGTTGGCAATCCCAATTTTGGTTCTGATTTACATTTGTTACTTTTTGAACAAGAATCTTCAGATTTAGGTGATAGGGTTGAAGAAATGGTAAGAGAAACAATTAACTCTCAGTTGCCATATGTAATAGTTAATAGTGTAGAATCATCTGCTTCGGGAACAGATAAAAATATTCATTTAGTAAATTTGAGATTTTCAATCGATACTGACCAAACTCAACAAGAAGAGCTATCAATAGATGTTCAGTCAGATGGGTATTAATAGGAGATTAAGATGCCTTATTCAGCACCAAAAAAATCAATAAAAGAAGTAAGATATTTAAATAAAGATTTTGAAGGATTCAAAAATAATTTAATAGAATTTTCAAAAGTTTACTTTCCAAATACATACAATGATTTCAATGAAGCATCACCTGCTATGATTTTTATAGAGATGGCTTCTTATGTAGGTGATGTACTTTCTTACTATATAGATAACCAATTTAAAGAAAGTTTGTTAGCTTTTGCTGAAGAGAAAAAAACAGTTTACAATATGGCACAATCTTTTGGGTACAAACCAAAATTATCATCACCATCTACTGTTAATTTAGATGTATTTCAAACTGTTCCAGCAACATCTACAGGAACAGGTGGGAGTTATACCACTAAACCAGATTTAAGTTACGCTATGATTTTGAAACAAGGAATGATAGTTTCTTCTACCAATGGAATAAAATTTACATCACAAGAAGATTGTAGTTTTAAGTTTTCAAGTTCTTTCGATCCAATGGATATAAGTATATATGAAAGTAGTAATAATGTTCCAGTAACATATTTACTAAAAAAACAAGTAAAAGTATCTAGTGGTGAAACTAACACAGAGTACATAACATTTGGTGCTGCAGAAAAATATAGTAGAGTTGCTTTAGGTAATGAAAACATCACAGAAATAATTTCGGTAACAGACAGTGATGGTAACAATTGGTACGAAGTTCCTTTCTTAGCACAAGATACAGTATTTACAGATGTAGAAAATAAAGCAGCTAATGATGATGAATTATTTACATACTCTGACCAAGCTCCTTATCTACTGAAACTTTTGAAAACATCAAGAAGATTTACAACTTTTATAAGACAAGACGGAAAGACAGAGTTAAGGTTTGGAGCTGGAACATCGGATAGTCCTGATGAAGAGATTATACCTAATCCTGATAATGTAGGTTCAGCTCTTGCTGGTGGAGTTACAAAACTTGGTGAAGCATTTGACCCTTCAAATTTTTTGAAAACTAATGCATATGGTACAGCACCATCAAATACTACTTTGACTGTTACTTATAAGTATGGTGGTGGCATTAGTCACAATACTCCGTCAAGTACAGTAAGAAGTATTGATAGTGTTAACATAACTCTTGATGAGTCTACACTATCTTCTAACTTAGTTGCCACCACTAAAGCTTCAGTAGCAATTAACAATACTATTCCAGCAACAGGAGGAAGGGATGCTGAAAGTGTTTTGGAAGTAAGACAGAATGCTTTAGCGTACTTTCAGTCTCAAGGTAGAGCGGTAACTAAGGAAGATTATATAGCTAGAGTTTATGCTTTACCTGCAAGATATGGTAATATTGCAAAAGCTTACATTGTACAAGATGTTCAACTTGATAACACCAATGTTGAAAATACAGGAAACATAAATCCATTTGCTTTAAATTTATATGTGTTAGGTTATAATTCAAGTAAGCAATTAACTAATTTAAATGATGGTGTTAAAACTAACATTCAAACTTACTTATCACAGTTCAGAATGATTACGGATGCTATAAATATAAAAAATGCATTTGTTATCAACATCGGAGTACAGTTCAATATTCTTACTAAAGTTGGATATAATAAACAAGAAGTAGTTCTAAGAGCAATACAGAAGATAAGAGAGTTTTTTCAAATAGACAAATGGCAGATAGGCCAACCAATTATTTTAGCAGATTTATCTTATCAAATATCCTTAACGGAAGGCGTGTCTGCTGTAGTTCCGCCTACTGAGGATAATCCCAATGGTTTGCCAGTAATAGTTACAAACAAATTTTCGGCTGCTAATGGTTATTCAGGTAATGTGTATGATATAACAACTGCGACAAAAGATGGTGTAATTTATCCGTCTATGGACCCAAGTTGTTTTGAACTTAAATTTCCAGCTACTGATATAGAAGGTAGAGTGGTTGGAGATGCCGCAGGAGGTAACTAATGAATTATTTTATTTTTCCAGACATAGACACCACATTATATCAAGCAAGTAGTAGTCAGAACACAGGTTTAGATGAAATATTAGAAGTAAGGAAAGATTTAAATCAAGCAGGCAGTAATCCAAAAGTTTCTAGAGCTCTGATTAAATTTGATATAAGTGAAATATCACAATCAATACACACAGGAATTATTAGTACTAATGCTAAATTTTATTTGAATTTGTATGATGCTAATTCTGTTAATTTATCGTATAGTCAATCGTTGTATGCTTATCCAATAAGTCAGAGTTGGGTGCCAGGTGAAGGATTTTTTAGTGATAATCCAATAACTACAGAGGGTTCTAGTTGGAGATATAGAGATGGTTCTAATGTTGCTACTTTTTGGACTGGTTCAATAACTGCTTCAGGTGGTACGTGGTTTGATACTCATTACGCATCACAGTCTTTAGAGTTTGAAACCAGAGACATAAGAATGAATGTTACTCCGATTGTTAATGCGTGGTTAAAAGGAACTTTTCCAAATGAAGGTTTTATAATCAAAAGAAGTGGTAGTGTTGGGAATACGGATACTAATGCTGATGAAGGAAGTACTGATGTGTTAGGTAATCTCGCATTCTTTTCTAGACAAACTCATACCATATACCCACCTAAATTAGAAGTGGAGTGGTTTGATGCTAAATTTAGTGCTGGTTCATTAAGTCCACTAACTTCTGCAAATTTAGAAGATTTAGTTTTTTATATGAAAAGTTTAAGACCAGAGTATAAAGAGAAATCAAAAGTAAAATTTAGAGTGGTTGGTAGAGAGAGATATCCAACAAAATCATATTCTAATACTGCCTCTGAGTTCTTAACAGCAAAATATTTACCAAGCGGTAGTCAAGAGATGGGAGATGGAACTTACTATTCTGTAAGAGATGTACAGACTGATGATGTAATCGTTAACTACGGTACAGGATCTATAGTTAGTTGTGATTCTACAGGAAATTACTTTAATTTTTGGATGAACGGATTACAATCCGAAAGGTATTACAAATTTGAATTTAAAGTCGTGAGTGGAAGTAATACTGTTGACGAAACTGTTGAATATTTTGATGACGATTTTATTTTCAAAGTTGTGAGATAAAAAATGCCATATACAAAAGAAGAACTTCAAGAATTAGAATTTTATCAAAATCTAAAAAATGAAGATGAACAGAGATATATACAGAAAAGGGAACTTCTAGTAACTAGATTTAAAGCATCTGGCTCAGCAGATATGGGAACTCAAACTGTTCGAGATGAAGATGATAATATATTGGTATTTGAAAATCCCTTTAATGGTCAATTAGACCCACCTGATGAAAACAACAAAATAGTTGCTGATATGAATAGTGAACAGTTAAAAAATAATTTATCAATTAATGAACTTATAAACAGAGAATTTAGAGAATTATAGTGTCTAGTAAATTAACAAGAAAAGATAGAGAAGCACTAACTACTCAATCAAAGAGAATTGTAGGTATTAGACCTTATGAGAACGGAAAGTTTGGTACTCAAGAAAATGACTTTATATTGTTTGAATTATATGATGCATCTGGAAATCTAATAACATATAAAAACCTTTTATCCTCTAACGGAACATCTAGTAACACAGATCAAAGTTTAGCACTATACCCTTCAATTCATATTCAAAATGCTGGTTTTAACAGTGGACTTTTTACAGTAAAATATCAATTTTTGAGAAGAGTAGCCGGAAATGAACAGAGTGTATTGGTAAAGACTACACCACCTGAAGAAGAAGGAAAAATTTACTCTAAGACAAATAATTTTCATATAACGGAAGATGGATTAATATTTGAGGGAACAGAAGAAGATTGGCAACAGTCAGAACAAACTTCAGTTCCTTTGAGAATAGAAGATTTAAAATATCAAATTGACTTGATATCTCCAAGTAGAACTGAGGTCAGACTAAAAGCAAAAGACATAAAGGGCTCTTATCAAGAAAGTTTTAGTAAAGCACAAGAAAGTAATAGGTTTAGACTAATAGGTTCTCCGCCAAATGCTGATCCTCCAAGTGATGCCGAAATAAGATTTGTTGCGGATGATGGTGCTGAAACAACTTCAAAAATATTGTCAGTACTTTCTCCCAGCTTTCAAGCAGCAACGAATGGTGGATTTGCAGATAGAATGATAGGTGGTGTTGTTGCGATACCAGATGTATACAAAATTTCTGAGATAGAATCTAAAGTTAGAAGTGAAATAAATCTAATAAGCAATCCTTCAGGAGAAGAACTATCTTATAATCTTGATACTGGTCAGTTGTTAGTTTGGAGTGATATAAGTTCTGTTTGGGATGAGTATCTACATATTGCTGCTGTAAGGGCTGTGGGATGGACTTCAGGATTCTCACCCTTTGATGTTCCTAGTAGTGATTGGTATGGAACTGCTGCTTATGGATTTCACGCACAATGGGCTAGAGGAGAGGGTGTTGATGGTGGTGTATGTATGAAATTTCCAGACACCAATTTAGATTTTATTGATAGTCCAGGTTGGAATGGGGATGAGTACAGACCATTAAGAATAGAAACTGAAGGTGGTGCATTAACAACTCTGTTAAGTCAAGGTGTATCCATAGGAGATACAGTAAATATAGCATTTGATATGAAAGCAAATATTGCTGGTAAGGGTGTTAATGTCTACTTGAGATATGCTCAAGGAGAAGAAGTAGAGGAGCAACCAGATTACCAACTCACTGTTGATTTATCTCTTATAAATGAACAATTGGAATCTGGCGCAGATGAAGGAGAGCCAGAAGATCCTCCTACAGGTTATGTTCCCAACAGACCAAACAGAGCCGAAGAGTTTGAAACTCTCATTGAGGCGAGTCAAACATTTGGATTGTCAGACCCATCTCAAGTAAGTAGTGATGATCCTGAAAATGAATTATTTGCAGGCTATTGGATTGTGGGTGATGAACTTACTGGAACTATACCAAATAGTGGTCAAAGTGAGGATGGGTATTGGAGATACACAGAAAAGGTAGAACTCAATGTTGCGTTCGATGAAACGGTGGCAACAGCGGTAAACTGGTTACCTGATTTACATAACGAAAATAGGTGGGGAACTACATTTTCAAAAGCTGGTACATTAAGTTCAGGTGGTGGTTGGATTTGGAATGGAAACCAATGGAATCCCAACAGTAGTGGATTATCAGAATTACTTAATATTACGACACCAACAGTAGATAAACCAACATCTCCACCACAAGGTTTTGTTCCAAATACAGATGCGGGTGCTTCGTTGGCAGAAAGCATACCTGAAACATCACTTTCTATCTTAGTTCCAATTCTTGCTGAAGGCTTTACTACAAGTGATATTGCGATTGGTGCTAGTAGTGAAATATTTGGTGGTGTTGGACTTTGGCAAATAGGATTTATTACACAGCAAGATGTTGTTTGGTATAGAAATGGAAGCCTACTATCAACAGGATTATACACTAGACGTGGCTTGTTAGACGAATCTGGACAATGGCAGTGGAATGGGCTTGATGATTGGTCTCCAGCTGCTCTTACTCCTGACTACAGTACATACTTAGGTTTACTTGACTATGTAATAAATGAAGGAATTGTTTCTGAAGTTACTCCTGCGACTCTGCCAGTTTTAAATAGTTTAACAGGAAATAATATTATAAGTCAATATTATAATTTTCAAACCAATAGTTTTACAACTGATACTGAATTCTTTTCAGCAAATAACGGATTTAAGTGGAATGGTACTGAGTGGGAGGATTTGCAAACTGACCTATATGGTGCTTATGAATATGTGGTTGGTAGAGATGGGGCTAGTGAAGTTGTATCTGTGGCAACCTCAAATGAATGGAATAGATACGAAGTTCAAATTATTATTCCTGAACGCTTTAGGTTAGACCTTCCATATAACATAGGATTTTATGGTCACAGTGGATTTTCAGGTCTTGTACAGCAACAAGGAATTGTTTGGGTTGATAATGTTTTTGCTGACATAACATATGAGTCACAAACTACTACAAGAGATGTTCTTAAACCATACATAACAACAATAACTAATGTTTTAACTAACAATATTATTCAAGTAGAAGATAGTTGGGAAGATGCTAGATTAAAACTTTACGGTGAAGAAAACAGCGAGTACAATGATGGAAATTTTTCAAACTCATTTAATTATGCTACACTAAGTTATGTTGTAAATAATCCCTACGATTTAAGAACATATTTGATGAGGGATAATGATTTATTTTTAACAACTAATTTCAAAAGAGATGCAATAAATAATCCTAACTATCCTTACTCTATAGTTTTCAAGCTATACAAACCACTTCCTCCTGATATTAGGAGATTTGATGAATTTACCATTGTAAAAGAAATGATGGACCCTGTTACTGATGCTGTAAAAATAGTTGACTTTGTTGATACAGAGGTCGGTGATATAGTTTTAAAAACACCAGACATAAACAGTATTGACTTTGTAAGTAGACAATCAACTGATTATAAAAGTGAAACTGAAATACTAACTGATGATGCTAGTATTTCTAATAAGTTAAGAAATGATTTTATATCTCAAAGTTTTGAAAGTGTAGAGTTAAACACAGACTATAGACAATTTGAAAACTTTATAAATTTTAGTTCTGTTGAAAAGAGAATTAAAAACTTCAAATATAAACTTGAATTATTAGAATCATATTCAGATTCAAGCGGTTCTCTAGTTGGAATTAGTGGTTCTTTAGACGACAGAAAATCTTGGCAAACAAAAATTGATGATGTAAAAAATAACTTCGATGATTTTGAAAGTTATATGTATTTTGAAAGTTCCTCTCGTTCAAGTGGTTCTCTTGGCATATACTACAGTAATTCTTGGCCGAAAACGGGAGGTTCAGGATCAGTACAGTATCCGTATACATTAGCACATACAACTTCGTCTCAAGGACAAACTTTTTTTTCTAATCAGATAACAAGTGCTTCAGTTTATGATGCTGAAAATCTAAATAGGTTAAGTTATCACCTACCCGCATATCTTACTGAGGATTCTGAAAATACTGATTTTACTAATTTTATAGATATGGTTGCTCAACACTTTGACCAAATATGGCTGTATACAAAGGGTATGACTGACGTGTACGATAGAAGAGAAAAGTTAGATGAGGGTGTATCAAAAGAGTTGCTATATACTATGGCTAGGTCTTTAGGTTGGAAGTTACCTGATGCTAAAGATTTGGTTGATCTTCCAAGATATGCTTACGGTGTTGAGGTTACTGGCTCATCGTACTCAGATTTTTCAGCAGTATCCGATAGGGATATATCTAGAGAAATATGGAGTCGTATAATAAACAATATGCCATTTTTCTTAAAACATAAAGGAACAATAAAAGCACTAAAAGGATTGATAAATATTTATGGTATACCATCAACCATACTAAGAGTTAAAGAATATGGTGGTCCTGATTTACCTGATACTAAAAATGTATCATATGAAATTACAAGAAAATTTACAAAAGCGTTAGATTTCAGAAGTGCTCAGTATGTTAATACTGTATGGACTGATGATGGATTTACAAATAGAAAGCCTGACACTGTAGAGTTTAGGTTTAGATCTGCTACTGGCTCAAATCAAATACTTGTAGAGAAACAATCTACCACAACTGATCAAGATTGGATTATAAGACTAAAAGATAATAATTCATCAGATGACTATGGTCATGTTTCATTTTTACTGTCAGGTTCAGCAACTGGAACTTCTATTGGTCAGTATAAAGAATTAACTTCATCTGCTTTACCTGTATATGATGGAGATTTTTATTCTGTTATGCTTCGTAGGATGTCTGGTAGCAGTAATCCAAATGTATCACAATCATATGAATTACATGTTGCTAAATACGATGCTGGAATGAGTAGAATTAATCTATATAGTAAGTCAACGATGAATGTTGATGTGGCAGCTTCGGCATCTTTTAATTTAGCTTGGACTGGTAGTGGAGACATATACATAGGTGGTAAGGAAACTATTACAGGAACTGGAATAAGACTTAGTGGTTCAATTATGGAGTATAGACATTGGACAGAAACACTACAAACATCATCCTTTAGAAATCACGCATCTAACCCAAAAGCATATGATGGTAATTCGATTTCATCTTCTTACAAACACTTGACACTAAGATATTCCTTTGACGATAATCAAGATTTAAGTACATATGCTGGTGGTGTACTTGATTCTAGAGCTGAACAGCAGAAGGCTTTTTCTGGTTCTTATGTTGGATTTACAGGTAACTTTTTTAGAAGTGTGGTGGATGAACAAAAAACTCACATACCAAGTATAGGCGCACTAAGAAGAACTACGAAAAAAATTAGACTAGAAAGTAATGAAAGAGTTCTTGGAAATTTAGATGCGAATCGTAGAGTAACTGTTGGTGCTTACGATACTGCACCCTTAGACTCAAATAGAGTTGGTGTTTACTTTGCTCCAACTGATGTAATAAATACCGATATCATAAATTCTGTTGCTAATCTGAATTACGATAACTTCTTAGGAGACCCTAGAGATATAACAGAATATGAGTATAGAGGATTAGAGTATGTTGCAGATAACTATTGGAAAAAATACAATTCACCAAATAATTTTTGGGATTATATAAGAATACTAAAGTACTACGATCAGTCTATGTTTCCACAAATAAGAAAAATGATTCCTGCTAGAGCAAAAGCTAGGGTGGGAGTTTTGGTTGAACCCAATATATTAGAGAGATCCAAAGTAATAAGAGGAAGAAAACCTGATGCTAAAAACTTTTATTACTCTTCATCAATTGATTACAGTGAACGTATTTTTATATCAAGTTCATATAATGCTGGTTCTACAATTACAACATATGATGCTTATAATGGTAGAATACCCATTTACAGTTATGAAACAGGCTCTTCAGTAGTTTCATCAAGCGGTGAATATTCTACATTTGAGGCTAGTGGTTCTGAAGTAAGAGATAGATTTACACAGGGAACTATTTGGAGTAGACTGAATAATAATGATGCTTTCTATTCACACTCCACAATAACATTTGGTGATGTAAAGTATGCTGAAGTTTTACAACCAGTAATTAGTGGGTCTAGAATTTACGGAAGAAATCAAAAGATAAGAAAATTTTATTCTACACAAGCTAGTGCTTCCGCAGATAATTTTCATTCATCGTCTTTCAAAAATGTTGATATAGATAACAAAGCAGAAGAAAATCAAGCTTTATTTAATATTCTATACGGAGGTGTTAAAAATACACTAAAAACTACTTTAGATGGTGGTTCTCCGATAGAAGTTGTTATTACAGCACCAACTAAGCTAGTAACAACAAAAACTGCAGAGTCATCTTTGAAAACTGGGTTTGGTAAAGAATCAGAGTTTAAGGATAAAAAAGAAAAAGAAGAGAAAACATTATCTAAAGATGAAAAAATTCAATCAGTAAAACAAGATGATACGGGAGCAAAAAGTTTTGTTGATACTTCAGGAAAAAAAGTAACATTTGATTCAGTAGATGAATTAACAAAGTCTCAAAAAGATCAGTTAACAAATCAAATACAAAAAGAATTAGATGATAAAGAAGAAGGTAGTAAGTAATTATTTTAACGAAAATTAAAATGATTTATATTTATATATGATAAGTCATATCGATTTTTAAATTAGGAGTTAAACATGGGATTTTTAAATAATACAACTGTAACAGTAGACGCTATTTTAACTAAAAAAGGTCGAGAGTTATTAGCACAAGGTACAAATGCATTTCAAATTACCAAATTTGCATTAGCAGATGATGAGGTGGATTATAGATTGTTCGATACTTCACATCCGAATGGTAGTGATTATTACGGAAGTGTGATAGAAGCTATGCCACTTTTAGAAGCATTTGCTGACGAAAATCATATAATGAGATATAAGCTAGTAACACTACCAAAAAATACACAGAAGATGCCTGTAATCAATGTTTCACCAGGTTCTATAACATTTACTGCTGTTGCTGGTGCTTCAGCTGCTCCTAACGTGGTGACACCATCGACAACTAATGCTAATGATAACTCTTATACGTTTATTTTGAAAGACCAAAGTATAGCTAATATGACTGTAGCAACTGCTGCGGGTGGTGGTACTACAGGTGCTACAACCCCTTTCTTTTTAGGTGAGGATGATGCGCCAAACAGTAAAACTTTGGTTGCTAAAACTGTAAATATTGGAGTGGTTGCTGTTTCAAAGGTTCAAAGAACCACACTGGTTATCGTTGGAAATGACACAGGCGCAACAACTTCTCTTGAAATAGCTAACAACTTTATTGTTTAATAGGAGTAAATAATGGCAATTTATAAAAATTTTAACATAGTAGATGAATCAAGTCCTGAGTCTGGAGATGTGGTATCAAATGTAAAGGATATCGTTTCCTCTGGAATGTGGGCTGATGGTTCTACATCAATAACTGCTTTTTTTACATCATCTACACAGAGTGGTAGTACAGGAGATTTTTTCTTAGATGTATATTCAGCAAATCCACAATCAGATTCTACTTCTAAACCACAATTTTCAATTGCTTATGCTAATTTTAATGGAAGTGGTTCTTTAGGTGCGGTAGGTGTAAATGGTAATAGAGCAGCTGCTGGTATTTACAGACAACTATCAAATACATTATTAGGTCCTGATTCAGACCAATTTACCTTCGCAGGTTCTGCTGCTGGTTCTGGTGGAAATTTAACTAAACTTTCACCTGACTATGTATACGCCATATCAATTTCAAGACGACAACTTCGTGAAAAGATGGATCCAGGTAATTGGGAACTTGTATTGAGTGGAAGTGGTGCTTTATTAGGCGCTAACAATAAAATTAAATTAATTGACGATAGTGGTGCTACAACTAACCCAAGCGTTCAAAAGGGTGGTAGAGTTTTTAATGTTGTTAGTGGTTCGATAGCTAGTGGTACTGCAGTTACCAAAACAACTGCTGCTGCACAGCCAGGTGGTGCTTACGGGTTATTTTATCCTGATTTAGGGATTATAATTTTAAATGGTCCTATTTTGAACGCATCTGCTTCTTTAAGTACCAATACTACATCAAACGATTTAGGTGGTAATAATGATAAACTATTTCAAAGAATTAGTGATGGTGCTAAATTTCAGGCAAGAAGAGAAGAGGTAATTACTTCACAACATTATTTCTGTAGAGTTCCTAATAAAGAGTTTAACTTTTCTTCCAACCCAACATTTGTTTCTGGCTCTGCTGGTAATTTCCAACAAGCTACATTTTTTAAAAATCCAAAGTCTTTTATAACACAAGTCGGGCTTTATAATAATGCAAATGAACTATTGGCTGTAGCTAAACTAAGTAAACCTTTATTAAAATCTTATTCAAGGGAAGCTATTATCAAAGTCAAATTAGACTTCTAAACATAGGGGATAAAGGTCATGTTTAAGGCACTAGACCCTCAAGACATTAATATAACACCATTTAAAGTCTACAAGCAATTCACAGTCACAAATACAGATAGTGGTAGCGGCGTTTATGGTTTTAAAGCTGTAAGTGCCAGTGCACACGGATGGACAGAATCTACAGGAGTAAAAACAACATTCGACTCTGCTAGTTTTTATCAAATGCCATCTTGGTTAATGATAAATCATATGTACTATCGTGACACAATTAATCCATATAACAATTTTGGGCAAAATGATAACAGACAATACAGAGAACTACACTCATCTGCTTCTATAGTTGCTGTATCAAAAGATTTGTATGGTGAGAGAATCAAACCACGATCTATTGAATTAACAGATGATAGCACATCAACTACACTTACCATAGTAGATGATGGTCATGGCAATTTGTATGATAATAGTAGTGCTGCTTATTCTGCTAGTTTTGCTTCATTTTCAACAAGTAGTTTCTCAAATTCTGAAACCGGAAGTTTTGTAGGAAATGCTTTTTACGAACATGGTTTATTAGTATTTACAAATACAGGATCTAGATACAATGGAATAGGAACTGGCACAGGTACTGATGGTTATAGTTTGAAATACAAAGCACAAGTAACAATAAATGAATATGAGTATGTTTGTATAGTAGGAGAAAGAGAGTTTAATGCGACTATGAACATAACAATGACTCACGGAAGAAGTGGTAGCTTAAACATAAGTGGTTCTGATACGTGGAGGAGTTTACCACCCGGTGACGCACTGTATAAATCCGGCTCATATAGTACAAAATATGAACCAGCAACTGAGTTTACAAATCACTACACACATTCAAAGTGGTCTCCTTATGTTACACAAGTAGGTCTGTACAATGATTTTAATGAGTTACTTGCGGTTGGACAATTATCAAGTCCTATGAAGAATGATCCTGAAATATCATTGGGTATAGTTGTAAGGTTTGACGGATAATGGGTAATTTCAAAAGAATGATGGAAACTTCCTTTCTTATTGAAAGGATAGATTATTTACAGACTGCTAGAGAGTTGATTAGGCAATATGGCTTAAAATCTAAAATTAAAATGGGAAGAGGTAAAGACTTCGGTGAATATGTACCAGAAACCGATACAGTAACGATAAGACCATCATATCCAAATGTAAAGGAATTCTTAATGACTGTGTTACACGAAATAGGACACGCATTGGATGCTAAAAGATTAGGTGTAAGGAAGTATATAAAAAAATATACACAGGCTGGCACAATGGCAGCTTATGATGGATTAGATCCTCACGATGATAATAAGTGGGAAGAGAAAGCAGAAAGATTTGCAAAAAAAGAATTATCTAAATGGATGTAAAATAAATTTGTATTTGAGATAATTGCTATATATGTATTAATAATGTTGACATTTAATTTGGTTATAAAAAATTCTGATAGGTTTTTTAATAAAATATTTCTGCCTTGAATTATATAATCTCAATTAAATATTAACAAGTAACAAGTAACAAGTATAAGTATTAATTAACAAGTATTACAAGTATTAATTATGAAATCAAGAAGTGCCAAGAATAAAGGTAAGAGACTTCAGAACAATGTTAGAGATCTTTTGTTAGAAACCTTTAATCAACTAGAACCCGATGATATCAAATCTGCTATTATGGGTGAATCAGGAGAAGATATTAAATTATCCCCCGCGGCTCGTAGACTCATTCCTTATTCATTTGAATGTAAAAATCAAGAAAAACTAAATATATGGGATTCATTAAATCAGGCAGAAGAAAATAGTGGTGATTACGATCCTGTGTTGATATTTAAAAGAAACAGAAGTAAAACATACGCTGTACTTAATGTGGAAAAATTTATAGAATTAATTAATGAAAATAATCAATCTTCTAAATAGAGTAATAGGAAATCATGGCAGACGATTAAAGAAAGCCAATGAGTATATGTATTGGTCTCCTTTTACTTCACATCATAAACCTAAATTACAGATTAATGTAAAAACTGGTAAGTGGCATTGTTGGGTTTCCAATCAAGGTGGTCATAACCTATTTCAGTTATTTAAAAAATTAAAAGCTAATAGAGAACAGTTTACTGAACTTGGAGATATAGTAGGAAAACCATCCCATTCACTATCATCAAATCGTGATAAGGTTAAGGAAAAAATATTAAGATTACCAGAAGAATTTAAACCAATGTGGACAAATGGTGGTGGTATAATTCAGAAACATTCGTGGGTGTATTTACAAAATAGGGGTATTACTAAAGCAGATATTCTCAGATATGGTATTGGCTATTGTGATGGTGGTTTGTATTCCAATAGAGTTATTATACCAAGCTATGATTTCAATGGTGATTTAAATTACTTTGTTGGTAGGAATATTTACAATGGTGGTATGAAATATAAAAATCCACCTGTATCTAAAAATGTAATAGGATTTGATTTATTTATAAATTGGGAAGAACCAATTGTACTATGTGAGGGCGTTTTTGATGCTATGGCAATAAAAAGAAATGCTATACCTTTATTTGGTAAAACTGTACCTAAAAAATTAATGAAGAAAATATACGAAAAATGTGTAAGCACTATATATATATTACTAGATAGGGATGCTATAAAGGATTCTATTAAAATGATAGATGATTTTATGAAAAATGGGATTAATGTTTATTTTGTTAATTTAAAAGAAGGAGATCCTTCTGATATAGGATTTGAAAAAACTATTAATCTCGTAAAAGAAACTAAGCAGACCTCTTTTTCAGATTTGATGAGGATGAGATTAAATGGCAAAAAACGAAAATATATGGAAATTTAATGATGATGAATGGAAGGTTCACATCAACAATGATATCATTCGCCAGAAACTTATTAGCACTTTTGAGTTGGACGGCTCTACTGTATATTACGAAAATGGTAGACTTTCTGAGGAAACAGCTTGGGATATCATAGTGCCAAATAAAAAAATTAATAAAGTTAAAAAATTCTTAAAGGATAATACTTGATTAAAGAAAATGTTGTTAAAGTACCTTTTCGTAAACTAAAATACATACATCATATTTCGGATATCCAAATCCGTAACCTTAAGCGACATAAGGAATATGAAGAAGTATTTGAACGTACATACGAAGAAGTAAAAAAACATAAAAAT
>MDTB01125435.1_pt1 | contig 19530 bp, 19 predicted proteins | sample 811161 | NCBI WGS metagenome assembly MDTB01 (sample SAMN05326650, study PRJNA326480) | marine metagenome | isolation source: seawater | place: Mediterranean Sea | collected 2009 | reverse complement strand
TTTAAGCGATTCTTCCATTTGATGCTGGACCGTGGCGTATACCTAGCACCATCTATGTACGAGGCAGGATTTGTCTCATCAACACACAGCGACCAAGTGATCAACGATACAGTCGCAGCAGCAAGAGAGTCCCTGAACGCGCTTTAAGAGCCAGACGCGCGTGCCAAACGTCGCGCTTCGCTTGCGCCAGATGCGTCACCAAGAGCATCCTTCGCTCGGGCAATGACCGTATACAGGTCACGCTTCATAGCCTGATCAGCACCCGACAAGTCGACGCCCTGAGTAGCTATATTTACGGCATCTTCGAGACTACCTTGTTCAAGTCTTAGGTTGGATAGCTGGAAATATACTTCTGGTTCCGTTGGAGCGATTCTCTGTGCACGCTCCAGCCGCGCAGATGCACCGGCAAAATCTCCCGCGGTTCGGAGCTGATCTGCCTCTTCCAATAGGGAAAGGACAGGAGGCGCAACCTCGTGTGCTTCTTTTGGTTGATCAACCGGTTCAATTTTAGCGATGGGTTCAATCGGAGTTGCCTTGTTACGCTCATCGTTTTGGGTTTTACCACCTAGAGATACTTTCGGCACAACGCGCTTCGAAGAGATTACACGATCGTCCTCGTTAGCGCGCCATGACGCGTCAACGACTGGGGGACGAGACACAGGCGCCTGAGCACAACCCACCAAAAGTGCCACGCACGTTAAACTCAATCCAAGTCGCATTGTTATCCTCCAAACCAATCTTTAAGCCAATGACCATCTAACGAACTTGCGGGATTGGATCCACAATCATCCGACTTTACATTCACATATTCTATCGGTAATGGTCGTTTTTCAGCACCTTGACACCGTTGGTCAACCACTTGCCCCGATTTGTTTAACCACGCGTGACCTAGTCCCTCCGGTAAATTGTTTGGCCGGTGGGTTCTCCGGACATATTGAAACGCGTCAGAAATAATTGGAAGCGCTGCCACTGAACCGATTAATCCGGCCTTACGATTGTCATCAAATCCAACCCACACGGTGCCTAGACGACGACCATCCGCACCAACAAACCAAGCATCGCGACCGTCATCAGTGGTCCCGGTTTTCGAGGCCATGACCTCCGTGTAACGTTGACCGAACGCACGTCCGGTCCCCACTTTCGCGCCAACTCGCATCATATGATCAACTTGAACTGCAGCACGCGCTGTCATCAAACGAGTGGACCGAAAAGGTCTTCGCGTCAATACTGAACCTGCATCGTCCACAACAGTTCTAACTGCTTTAAGCGGTGCTTGGTGGCCTTGGTTAAGCAAGACCTGATAACGCTGAGCCACTTGATATGGGGACATTTCAGAAACCCCAAGTAATGTAGCAGGTGGTCTAGTTGGCCCTACCGGGATACCAAGATCATCCAACCGATCCAAAATTTGATCGAGGCCTAGTCCAAAAGCGAGATGCACGGTCGCCTGATTAATACTACTCGCAACCACACTCTCCAATCGAACAATACCGAGCTCTTTCTCATCGTAATTTTTAGGAGTCCAAACATTACCCCGGTCGTCCTCGATAGAAATAGTCTCGTCACGGACCAGAGTACCGGCATGTAATCTCGGATCCTTCTCAATAGCGGCTGCAACCACAAAAGGTTTGACTAAAGATCCAATCTGTCGTCTTGCATCAAGTACTCGATGAAAACCCAACCGTTGATCACGACCTGCGAGAACAGCTTGGATCTCACCCGTCGGTATATCAATCATGATCGCCCCTAACTGGACCTCACCCTGCGAATCAATGTTGGTGGCTTTTAATTGGGCGAGTGCGTTTTTTCGACCCTCATCCAAGCCTCGGTGTATTTGAGGATCAAGTGCCGTGTAGACGCTTAAACCGTCGGCCGTCAGTTGTTCGCTGGTATAATCTTGCGCTAACTCTCTCCGCACAATCGCAACATAACCCGGGAAACGACCAATACGATCGGCTGGTTGCTTGGGAACAGACAACGCCGCACTCGAGGCCATGATCTTTTGCTGCTTGGAAATAACACCTTGCGAAGCAGACAACTGTAAAACGAGATTTCGACGCTCGAGAGCTTGTTTGGAGAAGCGTCTTGGATCGAATACGCTTGGCCCCTTGATCAACCCGATCAACAGCGCTTGTTGGCTGATAGATAACTCGCTTATCGGTTTGCCAAAGTAAAATTGTGCTGCCGTTCCAAATCCATGAATAGCACGATTACCCCACTGTCCGAGGAACACTTCATTGACGTAGGCTTCAAGAATACGATCCTTGGAAAATCGCGCATCGAGTAAAATTGCGTAGACCGCTTCGATTGCTTTTCGCGTCAGTGTGCGCTCCCGCGTCAAATACAAATTCTTCACTAACTGCTGCGTTAATGTACTGCCACCTTGCGAGAAACGACCAGCTACAATATTGTTGATGATGGCTCGCGAAGTACCTGTGACCGATATCCCCGCATGATCGAAAAAACCCCGATCTTCAACTGCAACTAGCATCTGAATAAAACCCTTAGGAAAGTCACTCAAACGAACAATATCTCGGTCCGCATGTCTGCCCGATAGTTGCGCCAGCACCACGGGCTCAAAACGGATTATCTCGAGGGACTCCGCGCCACCATTTCTGACTGCCTTGACTAGATCTTTAGAAAAATCAATCTCAACCACGCGGTCAGGTTCTTTGCCATCTGGATAACTATGGCCACGCATACCGACCCAAAGTGAGTTACCATCGATTCGATATTGCCCCTGAATTGGCGATTCTTGGACTAGTTGGTAGTTCAGAAGGTCAAGCTCGAATCGCACCTGTGCCTGTGTAAACATCGCGCCCTGGTAGAGCTCGAGAGGTCGTGCAAAAATTTTTGCTCCGACCGCCCAAGACAGCGATTCGAACTGTCGTATTAGATTCGCATTGAGATAGACTAAACCCATCCCCACTGCTACTAGTAGGGTGAGAAATATTTTAAGTAACAAACGCCACCGTCTATCCATAGTGACAGTATACAGGGAGGACCAGTTGAGCGAGACGCTGATTGACGCATTGCGCCAGGAATCATGCTTTCGACACGACGTCGAAACGATCGAAGTGATCGAGTCAGACCTCGCATGGGTAGTTCTTACTGGACAGTATGCTTATAAAATCAAAAAACCGCTCGATTTATACTTCCTCGATGCGAGCACACTAGAGTTACGTGAACAACTGTGTCAGAGCGAGTTCACTCTAAACCAACGAAGTTTCCCTGATCTTTACTTAGAAGTGGTAGGTATCTATGACGATAATCAAGAGGTTCGGGTCGGGGATGGTTTTGGGGATCTGATTGAATATGCAGTCAAAATGCGACAGTTTGATCCCACTAAAACCTTGGACCGGATACACGACCGAGAGGGACTGAACCACTCCCGACTTGAGCAACTCTGTAAGGAAGTGTTTGAACTACACGCAAAAGCCCCCGTTTCTGGAATAGAAATCCCATTCGGAGAACCGAACTCCCTTTATGTTCCCGCCCAACTTAATTTCGACCAAGTCAGACCCCATCTCACAGAGGCGAAAGATCTAGCACAATTGTTACAACTTGAGGCATGGGCGCATGAGTATTTAAAGCGCCTGTGGCCGCGGTTTGCCGAGCGGAAAGACCTAGGAATGATCCGCGAGTGTCATGGGGACCTGCACTTAGGAAACGTCGTGGAAACGGAATCTGGCGAGATCCGTCTTTTTGATTGTATAGAGTATCGATCCGAATTCCGCTGGATTGATGTGATTAGCGAGATCGCTTTCTTGACGGTTGATCTAGAGGCGCGACATGATTTCGCATCCGCGTGGCACCTCTTAAATCGGTACCTCGAATTGAGCGGTGATTATCATGCACTCTGGGTCTTCCAAGGATACCAAGCATACCGAGCGATGGTTCGCGCAAAAGAGTGCTTATTGGGTCTGAACGCACCCATACTCCCGACAGAGACTGACGCCTCACCTCTGGCGAGATATCGAAGTTATGCTGTTATGGCTGAACATGCGACGATGATCCGACCCCGAGTTTTATTGATCACACTTGGCCTTGACGTTGGCATTAGGCAATCGCTCACCCATCAGTTGATCGATGACTTCGGTATGATCAGACTACAGTCTGACCTTGAGCGGCAGAGACTTTACGGGGATCAAGAAAATACCATACCGAAAACCTATCGACACCTTATAGAGCTTGCCGAACTGACTCTCCGAGCGGGTTTCCCGGTCGTAGTATCGGGCGACTTTGACAATCCGGACGATAGAGAACGTTTCAGACGATTAGCAGAATCGCACGGGCTTCTCTTTGGGATACTGACGGATGAAAGTAGCGCGGACCGAGCAAACCTCAATCAAGAAGAATTAGCCTCCACGCATGTGTTGAGGCTCAGCGACTCTGAACGGATGGTTCGAGAGGTAAGGGATCTAGGACAATCCTTTGGGATGCACTTAGGTGTCCACCGGTGAATACATTGGATCAGTTAATTCACGGGTTCGATGGCTTTCTGAGAACAGTAGCTCGGGTTAAGCCAGAAGCACAAAACCGGTCTCCCGCAGAGGGAGCATTGGATGAACCGCTGACTGCTGATGAAATAAAACTTTCCGGAAACCTTATGCGCGTTAACCACACCGGTGAAATTTGCGCTCAAGGGTTATATAACGGCCAGGCAGTGTTTGCTGAAAACCAGATTATTTATGAGGCGCTTATAAAAGCGGCGGAAGAAGAACTGGATCACCTATCCTGGTGCAGAGACCGCCTCAATGATCTTGGGACGGGACCAAGTATCTTAGATCCTTTATGGTATGCAGCATCCTTCGGCCTAGGGGCAGGGGCGGCGCTGATTTCAGATAATGTATCACTGGGATTTGTCCATGCAACAGAAGACAACGTTGAGCGTCACCTGCGAGAGCATCTGCAACGATTACCCGTAAAAGACCATGCCTCACGGCAGATTCTTGAAAAAATGCTCGATGAAGAGATCCAACATGGTAAAACAGCACTCGAACAGGGCGGCAAAAAACTCTCCCGACCAATTCGTAGACTTATGTGGGAGGGTGCTAAGCTCATGACCAAAACAGCAGAGCTTTTTTGATCGTAGTGCTTCAGTTGTCCAACCTTGTTATTTGTGCGACCTCGCAAACACTCTACTAATCAGGTTCCCATGCATCCTGCAAATCAATCGATGGAGACTATGTAAAGGTAACCCGATGACTCAACGCAACACCGGCTTCTTCGAGCATCTTAGATACCGAACAATATTTTTCAGCAGAGAGAGCAACCGCTCGCTCAACTTTACTTTCATCCAAATTGTTACCTGAAATCTGAAAATTTATCGTGATTTTTGTAAAGACCGATGGAACAGCGTCGGCACGCTCGGCCTCAAGGGTACATTCGCAGGAAGCAACCTCTTGTCGTTGTTTTTTCAAGATTGCGATTACGTCGAAACTCGCACAACTCCCGAGCCCCATCAATATAAGCTCCATCGGCCTCGGCCCAATATTACGTCCCCCATGCTCGGGTGCACCATCAACAACCACCGCATGCCCCGAACCACTCTCAGCTAAAAAACTTACGTCCCGATGCCAAGAAATACTTGCTTTCATTTATCTAACCACCCCTTTAACAGCTCAAGCTCCGATTTGAGCTCAGCTTCATGGATTTGTAATAACTGTCGCCTTACCGCATCGTGCTCGCGCCGTCTCGAAACATTCATGTGCTGACGCGCTTCACCAAAAGGCATCGATAAGATCACATTACTAATTTCATCAAATCTGACAAGCTTCAGTTTCGAAGACCACTCAAGATAATGAGCATCGAGTAATACACGAATGCGCAATAGACACTCGGATCGGTCTACCTGCTCATCCAAATAGGAATCAACCAGAATCTGAATCCCTAGAAGTGCATCTCTTTTTGATTGGTCGCGCTTCCTCTCTATCGTCTTCAGCTTCGTCATTAAAGACGAGGCATACCAACCTAATGTCACCAGAACAATAAGTGCGAGGCTAATGAGCCAGAACATCAAGCAAGATCCTGAAACAATCCCGTTAAAGCTAACCCAGGATCTGGTTGACGCATGTAAGCCTCACCAACCAAGAATCCATAAACCCCGTGTGCGTGCATTAGTTCAACGTCTTTGGTCTGCAGAATACCGGACTCAGTAATCAACAGTCGATCATTAGGAATTTGATCTAATAAATCGAGCGTTACCTCAAGCTTCGTCTCAAATGTATGCAGATTGCGGTTATTAATCCCAATTAATCGGCTATCAAGATCAAGTGCACGATGAAGTTCTCTCTGATCATGGACTTCAACCAATACATCAAGCGCAACCGAGCGCGCAGTTTCATAAAGTTCTTCCAACGTGTCCTCATTCAAAGCCGATACAATTAATAAAACGCAATCAGCACCCAACGCACGCGATTCAATAACCTGATAGGGATCAATCATAAAATCCTTTCGGATCACAGGCAGCGTGCATGCTCCACGAGCGGCTTTAAGATCTGCATCAGATCCTTGAAAAAAATCTTGGTCAGTGAGTACCGATAAGCATGTTGCGCCGGCCGTTTCATACTGACTCGCATGCAAGTCTGGTTGAAAATCAGACCGAAGTAATCCTTTCGAAGGCGACGCCCTCTTTATTTCAGCAATGACCGCAGACTTCTTAGATTCCATCTGGGAAACCAAACTATCAGAGAATCCTCGAGGCGGATCCTGCTCCGCGACTAATGCCTGTAAAACTTCAACTGGATAGTCAGCTTTTCGGTCGGCAACCTCTGCGCGCTTTCTTTCAATAATTCGATCCAGAATTGTTGTTGAGCAACCCATTAATCATGTGCCCTTGAGTATTTGTGTAAGCTCAGCCAGAGCTTCCAGTTTATGCATCGCCTCACCAGATTCCATCACGTCCCAAGCGGCCTCAACACCATCTTGAATCGAGTGAGCACAACCTGCAGCGTAAATGGCAGCCCCCGCATTCAACGCTACAATATCAGACGCAGGATGATCGCCCGCTGTTAATGCTATCTTGACCATTTCAAGAGATTCTTCCGAATTCTCAACGATCAGATCATCACGATCGCTAAGATCTAACTTAAAATCTTGTGGCTTGATACGGTACTCACGAATTCGACCATCTTTCAGTTCAGCCACTCGACTCGCAGCCGACACACTAAGTTCATCCAAACCATCCTCAGAGCAAACAACCAGTACGTGTTTTGAACCCAAGCGACGCAAAACTTCAGCCAGCGGTGCCAAAAGTGTTTCATCAAAAACGCCTAACACCTGATTAGGAGCACTTGCAGGATTAGTTAGTGGTCCAAGTACATTGAAGATAGTCCGCATCCCTAACTCTTTTCTTGGTCCTATTGCGTAGCGCATCGCCGAGTGATGCGCTGGTGCAAACATAAACCCGACGCCCAGAGCCTCTATACAATTTGCCACTTGACTCACATCCAAATCTAACCAGACTCCCGAAGCCTCCAAAACATCTGCGGAGCCTGACTTTGATGAGACAGACCGATTACCATGCTTTGCAACCCGACCACCAGCTGCGGCAACCACGAAGGCAGACGCCGTTGAAACATTAAAAATGTTGGCGCCATCACCCCCCGTCCCACAGGTATCAACCAAAAAATCTTCGGGAATATCCACTTTCTGGGAGAGTTCACGCATAACACTTGCTGCGCCAACGATCTCGTCAATGGCCTCTCCTTTCATGCGCAGCCCCATTAAAAATGCACCGATCTGAGCATCCGTTGCCTCGCCAGTCATTATTGTTCGCATGACAGAAATCATTTCTTCGGCATATAAATCTTGCCTCGAACACACAGCTGCAATCGCTTCTTGGATGGTCATGACCACTTACCTCCTCTAAGAGCCACAAAATTTCGCAACAACTCATGGCCTTGTTGACTAGCAACCGATTCAGGATGGAACTGAACACCCTCTACCGTCAAAGTTTTGTGCCGAATACCCATGATCGCCTCAGATTCGCCAAGATCATCACGACTCCATGCTGTTACTTCTAAACACGCAGGCACGGCGGTAGCATCCATAACAAGCGAGTGATACCGCGTTTGCACTAAAGGCTGGTCAAGACCCAAATACAGCTTCTGTCCATCGTGGTGAATCTCACTAGTTTTACCATGCATTACTTTCTGAGCGCGTATGATTTTTCCACCGAATGCTTGACCAATCGCTTGATGCCCGAGACACACTCCCAATAGCGGTACTTTTCCAGCGAAGTATTCGATGGCCTTTAAACTTATTCCGGCCTGATCGGGATCACATGGACCTGGACTTACGACTACATGATCAGGTTTCAATTCAATCAAGTCATCGAGTGCCACCTGATCATTGCGAATCGTTGTCACAGCTTTACCTAATTCGCCAAAGTACTGCACAAGGTTATAGGTGAAGCTGTCATAGTTATCGATCATTAGTAACATCGTTTAATCTCGTATCAACGGACCCGTGATATCTTTAAATCCAACCAAAGCCGCATTTGCAGCTCGAATAACAGCATGTCCCTTATTCAACGTTTCGATCCATTCCGATTGCGGAATAGAATCGGCAACAATCCCAGCACCTGCCTGAATATGCATCATGCCATCCTTTATGATGGCGGTTCGGATTGCTATAGCAGTGTCCATATTGCCTGACCAACCAAGATAACCGACAGCACCACCGTATATCCCTCGTCGAATAGGTTCAAACTGATTAATTAGCTCCATCGCGCGAACTTTCGGTGCACCGGAAAGGGTCCCAGCGGGCAAACATGCCCTCAATACGTCTAACGCGCTTATTTCTTGCCGAACATTACCCTCGACGTGACTAACGATATGCATCACGTGAGAGTATCGCTCAACGAGCATATTTTCGGTTAGTTCAACGGAACCAATTTTAGCAACTCGACCAACATCGTTCCGTCCCAAGTCAACCAACATCAAATGTTCTGATATCTCTTTCGGATCAGCCAATAAATCCTCTTCAAGAGCAATATCTTCGTCATGTGTCCTCCCGCGTGGACGTGTGCCAGCTATTGGCCTAACCGAAACCTTTCCATCTTCGAGCCGGGCGAGAATCTCAGGCGATGACCCAACGATGTGTGTATCATCTAGATTCAAAAAATACATATAAGGTGACGGGTTTAAGACGCGAAGTGCGCGATACAATGACAGAGGACTCTCCGCGAAAGGAACTGTGATCCGCTGACTCAATACCGCCTGCATCACATCGCCAGCCTGAATATATTCCTTAACCTCTCTAACTGCTTGTTCAAATGCCGCTTTCTCGAGACTGTACCGATAATCAGCTCCTGTGATTAAGTTGTGCCCCGATGGACAAAATGCAGACGGATCCATGGCTAAAGCCAAGTCGTCAAGCATGTCATCAAGGCGCTCGTATGCCGCCTCAAACGCACCAGCCTCTTGAGGATTCGCATGCGTGATTAAAGTCAGCATCCCTGATAAATTATCGAATACGACCACGTCATCAGAACGCATCAATAAAATATCAGCAGATCCAATGGGATCATTTTCGGGAAGCGTTTTTGCAACCCGTGGCTCCACGTACTGGATCGTATCGTATCCGAAGTACCCGACGAGACCACCAGTAAACTTTGGCAGATCCAATTCCTCAATAACCCATGAAGGGGTTTCACCCATCCGTACCTGATAATTAGAGATCCACGAAAGTGGATCTTTGGACTCAATAATTTCAACAACCTCGTCACGCTCAAAACGAGTAATCCTTGCACCGATTACTTCGATCCGCTCGCGAGAAGGCAAACCAATACAAGAATAGCGACCCCAAGTTTCACCGCCGGTAACAGATTCCAATAAATACGACCACGGCCTATTAGCGAGTTTCAGATAGCATGATAGGGGAGTTTCCATATCCGCAAGTTGCTTTACAGCTATCGGAACACGGGTCAAATCTAGTTCCTGATATCGTTGGAATTGTTCAGGCGTCATTACTTACTAGTTCCATTAAATGAGTTATCACACGATCTGCTCCACAATCGAGTACGTTGAGATCACCCGCGTATCCAAAACTCACTAGGATCGACGTAACGCCTGCAGCCTTAGCTGCACCCAAATCAGCTTTACTGTCACCAACAAGACACGCTGACGCCGGGGTAGTACCCATATCTGCCAACGCTCTGTATACCATATCAGGATCCGGCTTTTTCGTTAGCAGATCGTCACCAGCAACGATGCTGTCAAAAACATTATGAAGATTAAGTGCTGGCAACATCAGATCAACAAACCGTCTGGGTTTATTAGTAACCAATCCGACCTGCTTACCCTGATCTTTCAACGTCGTAATGACCTCGATCGCGCCCGGATATAGCTTTGACGTTTCCGCGCACACGATTTCATATTCTTCAAGGAACACCGACAAAAGCAGGCAGCAAAATGGGTCCTCCATCGTTATAGTAATATCCTGCGTAACATGGCATAAAGCATGCTCAACTAGTTTCCCAGCGCCCTGACCGACCATTTTTGTACCAAGCTCAAGACCCACACCGGGAAGGCCAGCACGCGCCAATGCAGAATCTAACGCACGGGTTAAATCAGGTGCGCTATCCACCAAAGTACCATCAAAATCAAAAAGGAATGCCTCCATACCTATAGTTCCAACCTCTGAAAAGTGCGAAAACATAGCATTGTTTATACCTCCAAGCACCCTTGGGCCTAGGCAACACATGGCTGACTCCTCTATGATCTGGTTTGAGTTTTGAAAGTGAATCTATGAATCAGCCAACAATTCTGCGTTCTTTCATCATTAGTCTGATGATGTTAAGCATAAGTCTCGGACATGCATCCGAACAAACCGCAGCATCAATTGACTGGGTTGTCGACACGTCGAATAGATATCTATGCCAGGGTTATTACAGCCCTCCATTGATAGAAAAGTCATCGGAAAACAATCTCAATGCAACAGCTGATAACACGGAATATGACGGTAACGATCGTATCATTTTAACTGGCAATGCGTTGATAACAGGTAACGATTTTCAGCTTCAAGCCGACCGTTTGTCTTTTCTAAACTCAACAGGAGATGGTAACGCTAACCGTAACGTTAGAATCCGCCGATCCAACTCACTATTCATTGGTGATGCAGCATCAGTAAATCTCCGAACCAACGCATTCGACTTGAAAAATTCATCCTTCGTCACCTACAAAAACAAACTCCGTGGTGAATCAGAACAACTGATTGGCGCCCCGAACGGCGATATTCGTATAATCAACGGAATCATTACTTTCTGCTCACCCGATGTGAATACTTGGGATCTTCAAGCTGATCACGTCTACCTGAATCGGTCGTCAGGTCGCGGTTGGGCGGACGACGTAACCATCCGCATACAGGAGATTCCAGTGTTGTACACACCATTACTCGGGTTTCCTCTTGATAACAGACGACTTACCGGCTTTCTAGTTCCTAACCTCTCGATAGGTTCGACTTCGGGTACCACCATCATCACGCCTTTTTACTGGAGTCCAGCGGACAATTATGATCTTTTAGTACGACCACGGTTCAAAACGGCGCGAGGCACTGCGCTCGGACTGCACGGGCGGTACTTGTTTAAAGATTTCAGTCTTCTCGAACTGAAGACTGAACAACTTCCTGGAGATAAGGTAACCGGAGCAGATCGACATATCTCTAAACTGACCTTCTCAAGCGACACCTCTAAAGCTCTCACTTGGAATATGACGTATGAGGATGCCTCTGACGGAACCTATCAGGACGATCTCGATAATTTCGCCGATCTTTCCGATAAAAAACAACTAACAACCTCGATTGGTGCGACGCTTCGCAACCATAGCTGGAGCACTGGCTGGATCTTCGATCGTGTAGATGTTATTGATCCAACTGTAAACGGATCGTCTGTAAAATTCGCTCGCCAGCCACAGTTGATCGCCTCGTGGGCACATTACGGTGACGACTGGGATGTATTTGCCGAGGGTGATGCGACTGAATTCACCCGAAATACAACAGGTTTGTTAGATTCGGATCCATCAAGGGGGCGTCGACTATCGTCCGATTTGAAAGCGGAATACCCAACATCTGTTGATTTCGGATCACTCACTCCGGCAGCCCTTGGTTTTGTAAGGTGGTCTGATGCGACCACAGGATTGACAACTCAAGATAATTCTTATCTCACTTACGGAGCGTCCCTAGACGGTAGTTTGTATTTCGATAAATCGAGCGAAAACGGATTTGTCCATGAAATCATCCCAAGGGCAAAGATTCTGATTCGTGAGCCAGATAAAGAACCCACGGTGATTAAATTCGATACTCCAGATATCGCTAACGATACAGTTACAATTAGTCAAATCTTTTTAGATAATCCCATTTCGGGTGGTGATTTCGTTGGCGATACGCGTGAACTAGCGCTTGCTTTGACGTCACGCGGTGTCAACCTCGAGGGAGTCGAAGCCTACCGGATAACCGCGGGTAGAACTTTTTTCTTTCAGGACCGGGGAGTCACGTTATCCGGCACACCAGAGACCACAGATCAGGGACCATTGATTTTCGAATCGACAGTGAGCCCTGCTAAATCCTTCGAGTGGAATATTCGGTTTTCATCAGGAGCTGATAGCGAAACTATGGATAGGGCGACGAATGAAATAAAGTATAAGACCTCGGATTTTAATTATCTCACACAGCGGACCGTCTGGGATAATGAAGACTTAAGTCGCACAGATTTTTATTTATCCAGTCAGATCAGTAAAAAATGGCGACTTCTTACGGGGGTTCAGTGGGAGCCAAGTACAGAAGAACGGATCAACCAAGTTGTCGGGGCAGAGTATGCGAGCTGCTGCTGGCGTGCAGCGATGATTCATGCTTACGAACGTGATCGAGTGACCTCCGCAGAGGGAGGTCACTATGTCAAATTACAATTTGAACTAAAGGGACTTGGCGTTCTCGGACGCAGAGTTTCCTCAATTATGGATAGTTTATTGGAAGGTTATGACTTCTCTGAAGCCCGGTTTTAAATTTGCGTTATCTGCTCTGATTTTCAGTGGCCTAATCGAGACAATTGACGCGCGAGTAATCGATAAAATAATTGCGGTCGTTGATTCAGGAGTGGTCCTCGCGAGTGATGTCGAGACCCGTTTACAGGATCTCAAAACTCGCGCAGAGGCCCAAGGTAATACGATTGAGATTAACGCTGATTTACGTGAACAAGTTCTTGAACGACTTATCCTCGAACAAGCACAAATTGAAATAGCTAAACGCCAGGGACTCGAAATTGATGATGCGCGATTAAATGAATCACTGCTTAAAGCCGCGAAGAGTCGCGAGACCGACTTACTAGGATTAAAAAATGTCATCGAATCAGAGGGAAAAAGTTTTAAGGTCTTTCGTGAACAGATTCGCAGAGAATTACTAATCGACGCTGTCCGCGACCGTGAAGTACGGAGGCGCATCCGGATAAGTGAATCAGAGCTAGAACGTTTTTTAGAGACGACGGGTGGTCAAATCAGCACCGCACCTGAGCTTCTTTTAAGTCAAATTGTTGTTGGATTGCCTGATATTCCCAGCTCAGAAGCAATTAAAAAAGCCGAAAAAAAAGCTGTTCAAATTCGCGATGCGTTACTGAAGGGCGCGCCTTTCGCTCAAATGGCTGTTCGCTACTCCGATGCTCCTGAGGCAAGTCAAGGTGGCGCAATCGGTTGGAGAAGTGTGTTGGAACTAAATCCTATATTTGCGAAACCACTAGCAGCGGCGAAAAGTAACACATTAATTGGGCCAATTCGCTCTCCTGGGGGCTTTCACTTGATCGCGGTTCGTGACCGTCGAGGTGATCAGTCTGTGGTTGTAACGGAGTATAAAGCCCGTCATATTTTGATAAAGCCTGATACGATTCGCTCACTAGCTAAAGCGAGAGAAATTGCTGGCAATGTCCGGCGAGAGATTGAGGATGGTTCTGATTTTGCTGCATTAGCGAGGCGTTTCTCTGATGATCCGTTAAGTGCCGCAAAAGGCGGTGATTTAGGTTGGGTCAGAGCCGATCAACTAGTACCGGGGTTTGCCAACGTGATGACAAATCTTTCATTTAATACGGTAAGTGATGTCAGCCGTAGCAAATTTGGTTTTCACTTGATTGAAGTACTAGAAACTCGAGAATTGGATATTTCTGAAGAACAAATAAAAAACCGTGCACGGCGAATTCTTATTGAACGCAAGTTTTTGCAAGAGCTTGAATCTTGGTTACGTCAGGTTCGGGCAGATGCATTTGTAGAACTGAAGTCATGACTACGCTTGCAATTACACCGGGTGATCCTGGAGGTATCGGCCCAGATCTGTGCATACAGGCCGCGATTCAAGGAGAACTAGATGGAATCGTTATCGCGGACCCCGAAATTATTAAGCGACGAGCAGATATCCTAGGGCTTCCAGTAAGCATCATGCATGCCGATGATTTTGATCCGGATCGCACGCAGGGCATAATCTATGTTGACCCGGTGGCGTCTTCCAACCCGACCAACCCCCCGGGAATTTCAGATCCGATCAATGCTGGCTATTGTTTACAATCCATCGAATATGCTCTGCACGGTATAGAAGCTGGACGGTTCCGCGCGCTTGTAACCGGACCCGTTAACAAAGCAACAATTCGAGACGGGGGCTTCGGATCATTCACGGGGCACACTGAATTTTTACGAGACTTTTTTGGTATGCCTGAAGTCGTGATGATGCTGGCATCTGCTGATTGTCGAGTCGCCCTCGTTACTACTCATCTCCCCTTATCGGATATAGCAAAAGCAATTACCCAAGAGCGTATCGAGACCATTACCACAATTGTTATCGAGGCCTTCCAGCAGGTTTTTCAAATACCTCATCCACGCATTCATGTTCTTGGTCTCAATCCTCATGCTGGCGAGGGTGGACATCTTGGTCGCGAAGAGATAGAGGTGATTCAACCCGCCCTTGAGGTGTTACGTAAGCGCCACCCCGATATTCATTTAGAAGGCCCTCTGCCCGCTGATACAGCGTTTACCCCTGCGATACGAAGCCAAGCAGATTGTAATATCGCAATGTACCATGATCAGGGACTTCCAGTGGTGAAATACCACGGATTTGGAGACTCGATAAACATCACACTTGGATTGCCAGTTATCAGGACAAGCGTTGATCATGGAACTGCGCTAAATCTAGCAGGAAAAGGACTTGCAAGTACCGGCGGACTAGTAGCGGCGATCCGGGAAGCCAAACGACTCACCACGTAAATTGCGTAAAGCCTCGCTGGGTCAGGTACAATTGGGTTTTGATTGGAATACGCCGTGTCGAGACAACTCGCCCAATCAGCTCGTAAACGCTTCGGTCAAAATTTTTTAATCGATGGTCGCGTGATTGACGCCATACTAGCGTCAGTCAATTCATCACCAAATGACTCTGTTGTCGAGATCGGGCCCGGACATGGTGCGATCACAAGTGGATTGTATTCTTCAGGCTGTGATTTAACACTGATCGAACTCGACCGAGATCTCGTTCCGAATCTATTGGCTAGTTTTGTGAGCAAAAGTCCCGCCCGTTGTCGATTAATCAATCAGGATGCTTTAAGAGTTGACTTTGGTGGGCTCGGGACCCAACTCAGGATCGTCGGAAATCTGCCGTACAATATTGGGACATCCCTGCTGTTTAAGCTATTGGAAAATGTTGGGCAAATCAGGGACATCCACGTTATGTTGCAAAAGGAAGTAGTACATCGAATCGCGGCCGCTCCCGGAAACTCAGCCTATGGACGGTTAAGCGTTATGATCCAGGCAACGTCGTCAGTCGAACCTCTTTTTGACGTATCTCCAGAGAGCTTTAGACCAGCCCCAAAAGTGGACTCGGGCGTGATCCGGATTATTCCGAATACCAGCAAACGTGGCAGAATCCAATGTATGGACACCCTGATAGAATTAGTGAGGCAGTCCTTTGGCCACCGTCGCAAAACATTACGTAATAACCTAAAAGACATCATCAGTCTTGAGGAATTTGATTATCTAGGAATTAACCCGCAGGGTCGACCGGAACAACTGTCTGTGGAAACTTATATTGAACTTGGTAACTATATAGCGCAGCAAAGGGGTACAGCGTGATGCAGGATTTGAGATACCAAGTAAAGGTCGATGCAGAGGCAAATTTTATCGAAGGTCAGTCAAATCCCGCCGAGGGCCGATTTGTCTTCACATACACAGTCAAAATCGCCAACAACGGAACATTGCCAGCACAATTACTACACCGTTACTGGAAAATTACAGACGGCGGAGGAGCAATACGCGAGGTACATGGCGATGGAGTTGTAGGAGAGCAGCCCACCATCGTTCCCGGCGACGAATTCACCTACACGTCTGGCGCTATCCTAGAAACAGCGGTAGGAACCATGGAAGGTTACTTCGAAATGGTCGCAGCAGATGGTGAAATCTTCAAAGCTAAAATTCCTGTATTTACTCTCTTAAACCCCGGAGCACTGCACTGATGGCCACTTATGTGGTGGGCGACGTTCAGGGTTGTTATAAAACATTCAGGAAGCTGATCACGAAACTCCAATTTGATCCTAAAAATGATCATCTGGTCTTTGCTGGAGATTTAATTGCGCGCGGTCCGGATTCTCTTGCGGTCACTCAGTGGGTGCTCGAGCATAGGGATTCTTGCTCGGCGGTGCTCGGTAATCACGACCTCAACTTCCTTGCAGTAACGTGTGGTCTGAGAGAACCAAAATCAGAGGACCGAATACAACCGCTTCTTGAATCATCGATTAGCGGATCTCTAGTTGATTGGTACCGACAATGCCCACTCGCTATGGATCTCGCAAAATATGGGATACTAGTCGTGCATGCCGGAGTTTGGCCTGGTTTTGATCGCGAAACCTTTATGTCAGAGCTCGATTTGGTGCATCAAGCACTGCTGTCTAGCAAATGGGTTAAGTTACTTGCTTCAATGTATGGGAATACACCAGCACACTATAATGATGCGGTAATCAACGATGATCGGGTACGTTTCTTGATCAACGCCTGTACGCGAATGCGATTCATTGATACCTCCTCACTGGCCCTAGATTTTGACTGCAAAAAGTCTCCTGATATGGCGCCACCTCACCTCACCGCATGGATGGACATAGCCCAACGTGTCGCCATCGACCGCACCATCGTTTTCGGACACTGGGCGACGCTAAAAGGTTGTAGACACGATGAACAATTCATCGCACTGGATACAGGTTGCGTATGGGGTGGTCACTTAACGGCGCTTCGTCTTGAGGATCGCCGCCGAATTCAAGTACCAGCCAGTGGCTGATTTGGATCATTTATTTACTCCGTTAGAGGGCGTCGATCTCGCGAATCTTCATATCTACGCGGTCGGTGGCGCGGTCCGCGATACATTGCTCGGGCTCTCACCAAAAGATGTTGATTTTGTAGCAGTTGGAACAACTCCGGAAATACTTTTGAACTTAGGTTTTCGTCAAGTTGGTAAAGATTTCCCTGTATTTTTGCACCCCAACAGTCACGCCGAGGTGGCACTCGCACGTACGGAGCGAAAAATCAAAAAAGGACATACCGGGTTCATTGTGCACGCCGATCCCTCAGTTACTCTCGAGATTGATCTTCGACGAAGAGATTTCACTATCAATGCGATGGCACTGTCGCGTGATGGTCTTCTAATTGACCCTTACGGGGGGCAAGATGATCTCAATGATAGGGTGCTTCGCCACGTCTCCCCAGCATTTTCGGAAGATCCCCTCCGTATTCTACGCTGTGTTCGTTTTCTGGCACAGCTGAGCGCCTACAGATTCAAAATCTCAGCAGAGACTGTTAATCTCATAACGTCGATGTCGCCCTCACTGCGTGAACTTTCAGTCGAACGGATCATTGTCGAACTCGACAAAACACTTAGCTTTGCTAATCCAGCGGCTGGGTTAGCAAAGCTTCCTTTTCTTAAAATTACAGAGACCTTGATTCCAGCTCTGGAGGTTGTGCCTGATCGATTTACGTGTCAATCGGTTGATGCACGTCTCGGAGAATGGATCCTTCGGAATAAGCCGACACTCGACTGCATCGAACACTATGGTAGGCAGTTCCGGTTGACGAACAAGCGCGTGGAATTTCTAACCGCGTTGATCAAACTAAAGAACACAAATATCAACGATGTAGCATCGTGTTTAGAACTCATGAATCAACTGGGTTGGTTGAGAGGAAATGCCCCTGACCCGAAACTTGATGAATTACTCATCGAATTCGACCAAACCCAATTCATAGAGTTGCCCATCACCCGTCTATTCGAAATGCGCAATAAGGTTCGTGAAATCACCGCAGCCCAATTCACAGAAAAAGGTATCTCCGGAAAAGCACTCGGAGAGGCTATTCATGCCGAGCGCCTCAAAGTTCTCTCAACAGAAATTTCCGCTCCCGGCACAGCCCCTGGCTTATAGAGACGACCTGTGACTTCATGTACTCGAGAGTCCCAAAACACAATCTCCAGCAGATCGCTTAATCGTCTTTCAATTAAATTACAATGATCCTCCGCGGCAGCGGCCTGAAGATTGTGACACAAAGTGGAGTAGTCAAGCGTATCGCCAAGATCATCTGACTCGGCAGCTTGGTTGAGCGAGATCTTGATCTCTAAATCCAAATACAACGGCTGAGGATTTTCTTTTTCGTTTAAATACACCCCCACCAATGAGAGGATTGGAAGTCTCGAAACATAAATCGAATCCATTACAACACCCTCGGTAACTCACTCAATGGCCAACGTGGGCGGATCGTGATTGCAAGCGACCTATCTTTTTGTCCATGACTCAGTCGCGTCAATCCAGCAAAGGCAATCATCGCTCCGTTATCGGTACAAAATTCAGGAGCAGGATATGCAACCCGAACACCGTCCGATTCCAATAATTTCAGCGAGGTTCTCAATAATTGATTTGAACTAACACCTCCTGACATCACAAGAACCCTTGCGCCTGTGATTTCAAGAGCGCGTTGGCACTTCAACACCAAAGTATCTACCACCGCTTGCTGGAAGCTTGCAGCCAAGTCCGCCTTTCCTTGTTCGTCCAAGTTTCCATTCTTAAATAAGCGGCGAGCCTCCATCAGCACCTGTGTCTTCAATCCCGAAAAGCTGAAATTACACCCGGGACGATCGGTCATAGGGCGAGAAAATGCAAACCGTTTTGGGTCACCAACATCAGCAAGTGCGGCAATTCTGGGTCCGCCAGGGTATCCGAGTTCCAATAACTTAGCAGTTTTATCGAACGCCTCCCCTGCTGCATCATCTAGCGTGGTGCCCAACAACACATAGTCTCCAATCGCTCGAACTAAGACGAGTTGGGAATGCCCACCACTGACCAGTAGCGCAACAAATGGCAACGGTAAATACGGGTTCTCCATCAATGGAGCAAGTAAGTGGCCCTCCATATGGTGCACACCCAGAGCCGGACAATTAATCGAAAATGCGAGTGTTTTCGCAAATGTCGAACCGACCAATAATGCGCCCAGAAGACCTGGCCCCGTTGTGTAAGCCACAGCATCAAGTTCTGCT
>MDTB01019557.1_pt1 | contig 19535 bp, 6 predicted proteins | sample 811161 | NCBI WGS metagenome assembly MDTB01 (sample SAMN05326650, study PRJNA326480) | marine metagenome | isolation source: seawater | place: Mediterranean Sea | collected 2009 | reverse complement strand
TTGTTGGTAAGGAATTTCCTTAATGAGATTGGATTTGTTTACCAATTCACTGGCTTTCACCATGTTTCTATTGTAAAACACCTTGTGGTTTCTAGAAATGATGGTTGTTTGACTAGGAACATTCGTGTACAATGCGTCTTTTTCAATGGAAATCAAGGTATCATCAGGAGATATGGTTTGTGTAACTGCTTGAATATGTTTATTATTGATGGTATGTTTTCCTGGAACAATGTCTTGGATTTTAATAACTCCTTGATCCGTTTGAACAGGTGTGTCTTTCAAGAAACAAATATTAGAAGTCATTTTTAATGTTTCTTGCGCTTCTACTCCTGCTTCGTTACTAGCTTTTACAGTAAAACTATGATTTCCACTTCCAAGAACCGTACCATTAATAGCTCCCGATGTTGGATTTACTGATAAATTAGATGGTTCGCTTACTAATGATACTGTTCCAACAGGTTGGCTAATAGGTGTAATAGTTGAAATTGGGTTTCCAGTAAGTATATCAAAGTTAGTTGGATAATAATCAATACTTGGTTCTGCTAATATTTTAAAATAGATTAGTACTGATTTACTTTCACCTGGACCCACTTCATTACTACTAGTTAAAGGTACTAAGGATGATTCTTTTGAATTTGATGTACTACTTGTACTTTGTGGAATAGTAATCGTAGCTTGAACTTGAAATATTGATCCTACTGAAGCAGTGGTAAATCCGTTTGTAACTAATTCTACGAATTGGGAAGTGTTATTTTTGGAAATTGTAACATCATCAGGAATACTATATTGGCCAGTTGAATTAATTTCTAATGAAGCACCACTAGGCATTGGAAGAGCTGCTACTCTATTAATAACTGTATCTATTGTAATACCATAAGCAATTGCATAATTATTTGGAACAACTATATTAGAAGCAGGTAATAAATCTAGTATATTATATTTAGTTTCATCTCCTTGATTATCTTCACCAGGTGTTACTGGTTTTGTAACTTCAAATTCTATGTCATTTCCTGTTGTAGTTACACCCGATGGATCAGGAAGGACTAAAATTCTATAAGTACCAAAGGAAATATCATATAACGCTGGATCCATTGCACTGTAATCTATATTTTTCATTTGTTCTAAGCTTACATTAAATGAACTAGTAGAATCATTTGGTTTTAAAAATAATCTTGTAGATGAATTTCTGGTACCTATTCTTATCCAAGTATTTTCTTGTTTATATTGCAATTCATAGTTAATAGTTCCATTATTATTAAACCCAATTGGAAAACCATTGACAGAACTAGTTTGACCATTTTTAATTGAAAAGTCTACATCTAATGATGATATGTTAAAAAAATCTTTTTCGACTCCTTCGCTTCTAGTGGGTGGATTGTAATTGTGAGATAAATCATATGGTAAAAGATTTGCTTTTCTTCTATTTACTGAACTTTTTGGATTTGTACTAAAAGTAAAATCTGTTGTGAAATATTGACGCACAATAAAGTAAGATGCTGGTTCTAATGGTTCGGATGTACCAAGTACAATTTTATACCAACCTTTAATTTGAACACCAGCTACTGTTCTACTAATATACTGAGCTGAATGTTTTTTCCATTCTCCAGCTGTCATTTGCATATAAAATATTTTTCCTCCTTCACCATATCTATCTACATCTGTTAAAGAATATTTTGCATTACTATTAGAAGGTGATTTATACACAGCATCATAAATCACTCTTATTCCGTAAGTTTCTACCAATTTTGAATCTAAATCTCCTTTATTGTTATATAGTACAAACAAACTTCCAGCATCCATAAGATCAAAAACTCGTTCTTGCAAATCACTTTCATTTCCGTATCCAAAATCTGTTGTTGTATTTTTGTTTAGACTTACAGGAAGTTGAACATTTTTATAATAAAAGTAATCTTCATCTTGAATTAATTTATCTAATTGATCTGGGAATACAGAAGCAAGTGTTCTATAAACATTAAACTGATAAGTTGTTGTTGGTGTTACTAAATCCTTAGATTTGATAAAAGTAATTCGTTTCTTTCTTTCTCGTTGTGTTGGTTCCGTCTCATATTCTTCTTTTAGGTTTTGAATATCACTACTTGCATAATCCCAATAATCTAATACTAAATCACCTGTATATTGAATAGGATATTTTACTTCAGTTGTTGGAGGAGCTGGTGTTTCGCTTGTAGGAGAAGCTAAGTATGTTGGTTTGGCCATAATATAGAAACCGTATAATTCTTCATTCACAATATATTCACCAGCATTATTTGGATCTTCAACCAAATATTTAGTTTGCTGTTTATCTGTCCATGTTGAATTAGTTGTATCATATTGAAAATACGAAACATATTTTTTAGTTGGATCTGTTTCAAGATTACTCCACCCGTGCTCATAATAAGCTAATCGAATACCTAAGGTTTCAACTAAAGACCATAAATAAGTACCATTTTGTAGTTTTTGAATTCTATCTTTATAAGTTGTAATTGCTTCTGCTTTAATCAATGTTAATCCAGTTTGCCAAAATGTTCTGGCTATAGCTTCAGATGCTTGTCCAACACTTGTATTACCTGGTATAGGACATGCAAAGCTGGAAATTTCCTTTTGTAGACGAATTATTTCCAATTGATCTGGACCAATAAATATTGGTACTTTATCACTATTGTATAAAAATGCTAACTGTTGCTCTTTTGTAAATGTACCCGGTTGACCTGTTGGTAAAGTAGTTTGTATATCTTTTACACCAAAGTTCAAAATAGTGTCATTCAATGGATTTAAAGTCAAGTATAAATAATATTGGACATTCATACTATAAAATTTTAATGTATCATCTGCACCCCCCGATAGTAAAGCAAATAAGCATCCCGAAAAATCAATAGGATCCGGTATAGTGTTGTTTAAGTTAGGTATTTTGTACTGAACTGGTGTTGTATATGTAACAAATTGATTTCCATTTGTTTTAGTAATTATTTGTGATGTAGGTAGTGGTGTAGTACCTGTTAATAACGAATGATTATTTAAAATAGTATCGACAGACATAATTGGTGATTTTACACTATTCTCATTCCATGTATTTAAATTATTGAATTTCAAATTTGATAGAAAAGATTTATTTAAGTAATCACCCTGTAAATATTTATTAACAAAAACGAATCCGCCTTTTTCATTATTCATCTTGGATTCAAATCCAGATGGTATATTAGGAATAATCTCACTATTCACAATATAACCTAAATATGGTCCTTCCGCATAAATCATTGGTTTCAAATCTAAAGAATTAGAGTCTGAATATGTGGAATGATTTCTAGCATAATGTTTTGTATTTACGATACTTACATTTCCACTATAAATGTTAATATTCGTTCTATTCAGATCATTGTTAAAGTTAATGTCTCTAATTGTATGTTTGTTATTTAAGCCTATTAAATTCAATACTGGATAACTTGGATTAATATGGTCTGCTCCGGCTCCGCCATTTACAAAATAGTTATTCCATGGTGTTACTGTTTGCCAATCATTATTCCATGTAAAATCTTCAAAACTACAGCCAACAATTTTACTTGTGCTTTGATTATTGGAAAAATCAAAAGTAAAATTAGTTGAAGTTAGATAGTTACTAGTTGAAGTTGGTTCTCTATCTAGGCTTGTATGAAGAACATTATCCATAAAAACAAATCCTGTTTCAGAAGTAGTTGCACTCAAACCACCTAAAATAGTAATACTTCCTATATGTGGATAGCCGGGATTTGGTCTAAAAATCACATTGGATGCATCAATTGACCCACCTGGTAAAACAACAATGTACTTATCCAATGTAACATAACTTACATCTGCAGTGTGACCATACTTTCTAACTTCTCCATCTTTTACATAATCAATCAAGTCCGATGAAATTGCACCTGTAATAGGATAATCATAATATATTAAATCTTGATTAGTTATCATTAAATTTGGATCATTTATTATATGATCAGAATTGTTAATGTCTATTAAAAGTTCTTGTGAAGTATATACACCATTCAGAATAGACCCAGAATGATTAGCTGGATCATAAAGTTGTTGATAGGCATCGAATCCCGGATCAAACGAACTATAGGAAGGATCTCCATCATTATTATACGAATTTAAAACAAATACTTTTATATCAGAAGGGTTTTGAGTCATGCTAAATGTAGGTTTATAATTCATTGGTTGGCTGGTATTAGATGGATACCATAAAATACCAAATTGTGCAATTCCAATTTGATTATTAGGCATGTAGAAATTTCCAAACGCGTATTCTCCTATATATTTTAAAGATTTTGGCAATATTAATCTGGTTGCCCAGTGTGGTGGTGGTGGTTGAGAAGTCCATGTTGGATTTTGACTATTAATGTCTATGTATGCATTAGCATTAAAAGAATTATTAAATGCATACTTTCCTATTCTTTCCAATTTGGGGGGAAGTTTAAGAGTTTGCAAACTAACGCAATTTTCAAATGCCTTTTCATTAATTTGTGTAACTGAGCTTCCTATAAATTCAACACTGGTTAATAAACCTAATGATGCATCAGGACTATTTAAAAATCCAGTGTTTTCTAAAGATAAACCAATACTTACAATACCGTCTGGTATTCTAACTTTGGTAATGATTGGTTTTTCATCATCTGTAAATGTTCCATTACTTAAATCAGTTTTGTAAACTATTCTGCTCCTCCATGTTGTTTCATTTACAAACTGATAACTTACATCGTATCCTTGTATTTCTACTGGTTTAGGTTTCGATGATGTAGAATTATAACCACACCTTTGTAATAAAGTAATAGAAAGAGTGGAATTGATTTTTTGTAAATTAGTATTACTATAATAATAGGTTAAATCTGATATTATATATTTTCCATACGATATAACGCTATCATAAAACTTTTCATCTTGATAAGCAAATATTCTACTACCTGCATTTTTAATATTTGATGTTCCCCCAAAAATATTTGTTTGGGATGTTGAATTTGGATTGGGTAAAACTAAGTGTGTAAAACTAGTAGTGTTCTCAAACATATTTTGTCCTAGGGTTGTTACTGATTTTGGTATTACTAAAGATACTAATGATGTACAATTTTTAAATGCTTTTTCTCCAATACTTACTAGCGAACCATCTACCATAAATACATTTTTTAAATTAGAAAACGCTGTGGTATCTGATCCTTTCGAAAAAGTTTCATTTGAAATTCCTGAAATTTCTTTCGGTAAAGTGACAGTTTCAATACTATTAATATTAGTTGCTCCCGCTAAGCCAGCTACAAAACTTTCGTAACTTAATTTATCTTTCAAGTGTTTAAATGAATAGGTTGTAGTAGTATCACTTACTTTGGTATAAAATATATCATAGTTAATAATTGATGTTAGCTCGCTATTCACATAATCATAACCTTTTACTAATTGCGCACTTGGATCTAGATTAGCATATGTTGTTCCAATTGCAGTTGCTATTCGTGTATCTACATAAGTTGTATTATACCATTCTTCTTCTTTCTTAAATTGATATACTGTATCACTATAATAACCAGATGTTTGTTCGATTTTGTATTTTTCATAACTATACTGATAAGTATCAGTGTTAGTATTATAGACATAAATATTTAAATTATTAGTAAAGTTGTTTACATCTGGAACTGGTATGTTTCCTCCCGAACTCATAATATTAAATGGCCAAACAATATTGACCAAAGAACTATCTTGAAAATAATTTGTCGTGTTAAAAGAAGCAACTGAGTATAAAGGAGGGAAAATTAAATTCTTAAGTTTTGGATTTGTTTTAAACATTGGTCTATATGAATCCAACCTTATTTGATTAATTACTTTTGATCCGGTGTAATTATCGTCATATAAATTTTCATTTCTAAAACCATAACTTAAATCCCACATAATTCTTTCCAAATTGGTCAAGCCTGTGAAAGTAAAGTCATCAAATACAATTGCTTGTGCTGGATAATTAAAATAATCATTATTAGGGAATTTAAATAATTTTCCTGCATTAATAGTGATATATTTGATATTCTCTACTTCTGTTTCACTATACTGAGAAATATTATTTTGTTGTTTCCATTGATAAATCCAACCATTATCAGCGCGTTTATCACCAGTAGAATTAGTATAATTCATAATTGAAAATTCATGATTGTATTTATCGTGACTCCATTTATTGTCAAACCAATAAGAAATATCACCGTTTGTATTTTCAATTTTAACATGTGGGTAATTAAATGATATATCTGTAACAGGATCTGTGGATTCAGTACCTCCTGATCCATTACCTCCTGATCCATTACCTCCGGATGACCCTGTTTCCGGATATCCTAAGTAGTTCAAATATTCCTCTGTTAATATACTGTGTTGTGTAATTAGATTTTCTCTTGTGTAGGTAGCAGGTGAAACAGTATCTACTTCTATAGTTCCAATATATGTAGATGAGTTTGGATTAAACCAAACTGCTTTCTTAAATTGTTTATCTCCTTTATCAAAAATAACAAAACTAATATCTGTTGAAGGATCATTTGCAAATCCACCGTTATAACCTGGACTATCTGGTCCTCCCGATTCATCGCTTCCACCTATTAATTCATCAGGAAATGTGCCTTGATTAACAGTTGGACAAAGAAACAATTTTACACCATTGCATCCAGGAAAAACATTATTTCCTAGCGTTGTTAAATTATGAGGTAGTACTATATTTTTAAGATTAGGATTATTTCCAAAAGCATAGTTTCCTATAGTAGTAAGGCTTTTATTAAATGTTAGTGTTTTTAATGCTGAACCACTAACATCAAGATAACCAATTGAATAATCAGGATAACCATCATTAGTTAAACCATTACCTACATTTGTAGGTAACTTCACATCTCCTAATCCTCTAAACGCTTGTTGTCCTATTTCTTTTAATGTTTCTGGAAAAGTAATTGTATCTATTTTAAGATGATCACTAAATGCATCATCTCCTATTTTTTCCAAAGTTGGGCTAAAAAACACATCTTTTAACATAGGATTAGCTGAAAATGCGTAATTAGATATTTCTTTTACTTGTGTATTTGATATATTCATCGATTTCAATCTACTATTTATCCCAAATGAGTAATATGGTAACTCTGTAAAAGTAGAACCATCTTCGACACTGAGTTCCGTAAAACCAGAACCAAAAAACGCATATTCACCTAGATCTAATAAATTTTTTGGTAAAGTTATACTACCATTACCATTAATATCAAAAATACTAGAAAAAGCATACTTTCCAATTTTAGATATATAGCTTCCATACGATATATCTTTCAATGAAGTTCTATAAAATGCATAGTCGTCAATTTCTAAATTTGAATCTCTATCATCAAACTTGACTATATTTAAATAATTTGAAACTGGATATGTTTGACCCTCTACTGTATAAGTGTCTTGAGGGTAAAAAGCGTTGGCGCCAATTTTACTTATTTGTTTAGGTATCCATATTTTGCTAGGTCCTTGATTATATTGTACTAAGTTATGTGGAAAATGGGTTTTAATTACATTTTCTGTTATTTCACCCTTTGTATTATTATCCAAAGTTAAAGGCAATTTGAAAGAATACACTGTATTATCTGTACTATAAGTAGTAGGATTGTAAACTCCTAAGACATAAGAAACATCAACTGTTGGTCTCTCTGTAGGTAAAGTATATCCAGCCAATGTCAATTCACTTTCAGTAAATACTTTCTTTACATCACCTATTTCTATTCGTGAATCTAATGAATTTCTTTGTAATTGATCGTTATTATTCATATGTCCATTGTAAAAATTATTTATTGCATAAACAAAATCTTCTTTATTGTGTTCATATTGTAATTTACTACAATTTTTAAAAGCATATAAGCCTTGACTAGCAGTGCTGGGTAACACTATTTTCTTTAATCTATGACAATCCATAAATGTATATGGTGAAATGGATGTAATACTATTTGGAAGAATTGCTTTTTCTAGATAAATTTGATCATTAAAAATACCTACATCTTCACCTGTTACCTTTGTACGAGGGCCAATTTTAGTTACTCCATCTGGTATAATTACTTCTGTCAATAGTTCGCGGGAATTCATATCGGTATCAAATGCAATATTATTTATTACAGCACTTGTATCTATGTAATTAAATGAACTGTCTCTTGTTTGAAATCTAGTAATGTATCCTTGTGTATTTTCTTCATTAAAAGAAAATATATTTTCTGCACCCATATAACCATGATATTTACATTTTAAACTTGCCTTATCAAAATCACCTTTAACTCTTACTACCATTTTTGTATAAAAATTACTATTACCCTCAAACATAATAGATTCTTCAACAAGAGTGTCAATTTGGTCGAACTTATTATTGCCATCAGCAATCTGAAGATTAAATGGATGGTTCTGTGATACATTTTGTGAACCTGTAAAAACATAAATACCACACCTTGACATGTCCATTGCATTAAAAGTAGAAGGTTCATCCACATCTTTCGAAGGATTGCTAAGTGAAATGCCAGACGACTTTAATAAATTATATTTCTTACCAGCTAAAGATGTTGGATCTGCAGGAACTGTATCATAAATAATATATTTATTGTTGCCATTAACATTAACCACATCTACTGTATAATTTACACGCGGTAAGTCTATATTTGAAAATGTAATTCCATAACCCATTTTTTCTAAATAACTATTAGTCAGGTATGAATAACCTCTATTGTCGTCATTCCAATATTGATTTTTACTTCGTAAATGATTTGTTGGTGTACTATCAATAAGCGTCATATTTTGTTTTGACGGAAAATTGTAGGATTGTGTGAGTTCATTTCCGTAGTAATATTTTTGTTCATTTACATCATAGTAATATAATTGTAATTGATTATCTGGATGTTTAAGATCGCTTGTATATAGTGCGTTAAAACTATTATTATAATTAATAGTATTTGAAGACATAATAATTGTATGTAAACTTGTATTCCCACTAAAATCTGCATTTCCTAAAGATGTATAATTAGTTGGTATAACTATTGTTTCTAAAAAACCACAACCTAAAAATGTTTCACCTTGTAATTGGGTTATAGATGTTGGAAGATTTACCTCACGTAAAAAATTACAATTTTTGAAACATCCTTTTCCTATGTTTGTGATAGGAGAAGTAGTCAAATCTATAGAATTTAAGTTACAACCTTCAAAAGCATTGTTGCCTATTGTTTCTAATTGTGTAGATACATTAAAACTATTTAATCCACTGCAATCTATGAAACCTTCATTGATGATACTTGTTATGTTTTCAAGTAATGAAACTTTTTGTAAATTAATTTTGGTTATAGAAGAAAATTTTTCATATATTTTATCAAATGAAATTGCAGAACTGTCCATTTGTAAAACTTGTCTCTCATACGCAGCTGTTGGAGTTGCAGTAGTACCATCATCAAAATCTGCAACAAATTCAACTTCAACTCTATAAGGAACCTTATAACCTGCATTTATTAAGCTTGTTGTGGTTATATTTGAATTTGCTATAATAGTATTGAATGAAGTTATTTCTTCCGGATCTTTTTTAACAATTACATTATTAGAATTTAGTTCTCCAACAAAGTAAGTTGGCAAACTTTTTTCATCATAGTAATAAAAATTGATATTTGAAGTTGGAAGACCAGAAAATGCATTTTTTGATTGACTTGTAGCAGAAGAAATAAACATATTGATTTGACTAGTAGTCGTTGTTTGGGGATATTCAAATGCATTAAATCCTATATTTGTAACAGAAGTCGGAATAATAAAATTACCTAATTTTATTTCACCAAAAGCAGCATTAAGAATAGTCGTAACTGTGTTGGGAATCGTGACGGAGGACAAGTTGGAACACTGATAAAAAGCAGCAGTTCCAATACTTGTAAATTCTTCCAAAACAATAGAACTTAAATCTGTTATTTCTATAATAGCATTATCTCCAATACCGAAAATATTAGAAAATGTTGCTTCTGCAGTTTGTATATTCTCAATTGTTTGAGGTGTTGCATTTGTTGTAGTTGTATAGGTACATTTATAATTAGGAGCTGTAGTAATAGTATATCCTGCATCAGTTAAATCCGTATCTGTTATATAAGCATTGGCTGTTATAGCATTTGAATAAATTATATCACCATCTCCTTTTAAAATATTATTTATATTATTGGCATTATGTGTACCTTTTACTCCCACATAGTAATTATGAGGCGTAGTAATCATGTCATAGTAATATAATTTTACAGGACTCGGATTTCGAGGATCTTCAAATACTTGATGAATATTATAAGCTGGTTGATTATCACCTCCTCCTTGGGTAGTATTTGAGGATATTACAATTACTTGCAAATTACTTTGATTTTTAAATGCTTGATAATAAATATTTGTAACGGTAATTGGAATTATTATTACTTTCAATTGACCAGCATAAGGAGTACCATGAGCAACATCAGCGCCCGAAAAAGCTTGACCTCCAATTATTTCTACAGAACTAGGAATTTTTATAAATTCCAAAATACTGCCATAGAAAGCTTGCTGTCCAATCGTTTTAATTGTTGGAGTGCCTGAGAATGTTACTGACTTCAATTGGGTACAATTAAAGAAAGCACCTTTATCAAGAGACTCAATATTTTGTGGAATAGTAATCGACTCCAATTTTCTGCAAGTACTGAAACCATATTCAGGAATTTTCGGGACCGTTGTTGGTATTGTAATTTGTTTTAATCCACTACAGTCTTCAAAACCTTTCTCACCAATACTCGTGAATCCTTCTAAAATGATGGAACTTAAATCTCCTTTGTTTATAGAGACACCATCAAAAATAGTAGAGAATGAGGCTTCTGCACTTTGTATATTCAGAATAGTTAGTTGTGTTGAATTGTCTATAGTTGTGTATGTACATTTGTATGGAGTGGGACTGACTGGTGTACCTGTAGTAAGAATATATCCTGCATTGCTTAAATCAGTATTTGTTATAGATGAATTGGATGTAATAATATTTGCATAAGTTTTTTGTGCAGGATTCTTTTTAACAATTTGATTGTTAGAATCTAATTCTCCAACATAATAAGTGTAAGGCTGACTAGTCTTATCATAGTAATACAAAGAGGGATTGGTAGCAATATTTTGAAATACAAAATTTCCTTCTTGTCTTGTATTAGAAGAAATTACTACATTACTTAAACTAGTACATGAATTGAATGCATATTCACTTATTTCATTAACACTAGTTGGAATTACTAAATTATCCAAGCTGGAGCATCGATAGAAAGCACTAACACCAATAGTTTCACATGAAACACCAATCGTCACGGACGGCAAGCTTGAGCATAGATAGAAAGCATCACCACTAATACTCGTGACCGAGTCGCCAATCGTCACTGACGCCAACATGGTGCATCCTTGGAAAGCACGATAACCAATACTCGTGACCAAGTCGCCAATCGTCACTGACGCCAAGCTGGTGCATCCTTGGAAAGCATAATCACCAATACTACTCGTGACTGAGTCTGGAATCGTCACGGACGCCAAGCTGGTGCATCCTTTGAAAGCATTAAAACCAATACTCGTGACCGAGTCTGGAATCGTCACGGAGGACAAACCAGAACAATCAACGAATGCATCATTACCAATACTTGTGAATCCTTCTAAAACGATGGATGCTAACTCATCTTTTCTTAGGGTAGGATTTGACCATACTCCAGTAAGATTACTAAAATACAAAGAATTTGATGCATCATTAAAAATATTATTAAATGTAGCATCACTGGTGTTTGCACCATAAATAGTTACAGCACTTAAATCACTTACTGTAGTATATATAGATTTGGTTCTAAAGTACCCTGAGGGGATTGTCCACGTGGGGGCGTTGAAATAGGTTACAATCGTTGAATAATCTCTTTCAAAAATATTAACAATTTCAAATGTCCTAATGTCTAATCCTGCATAAAACCATTTGCCAGTACTTAAATTATACACATAAATTCTGGTCTTGTACATTGGAGGATCCTCAGGGCTCACATCCTCGAATGGCTTTGCTGGATGATCTGTAGCATTTGAAGTTAATACATTAAAACTTTTATCATCATTGTTTTCATCTTTATTACCCTCTAATAATAAGGCTCCTGCAGTTGTAACCCAAGTAGGAATAATAAGAGTAGATACAGATCCATAAGCGAAAGCTTCTCGACCAATTTCCGTTACCGATCTACCAATCGTCAAGTTGGTCGCCCTACTTCCCGATATGGAGTCAATTTTTTTACAATTTTTGAAAGCTTCTTCTCCAATGGTCGTTACTGAGTCATCCATCCTTACTGACGACAAATTGCTGCAGTTCTCGAAAGCTTTAGTACCAATAGTTATAAATCCTTCTAAAATAATGGACTGTAGATTTCCTTTTGTAACACTAGTAGAAGAACCGAAAATATTAGCAAATGTTGCTTCAGTATTATTAACACTAATAGTATTTGAACTAGGAAGGCCGCCCAGAGAGGACCCGTCGGTTGTATATGTACAACTAGGCATATTATAATATATAACAACAAATTAGTATTCAAAAATTATTTCTAAATAATTAAAATAATTTTTGTTCTAAATTTCTAAATAGTTAAATCTAGATTTTTAATAGAATAATAACTATTAAAAATTTTTTATTAAGTAAAAATTAGTTTTACAGATTTTACATTTTCTTACTTTTTTCAATTTTGGATCCAACATGTAATAATTGTCTTAATCTATTTAATGGTTTTTTATCGGGCTTGGTTAATGCTTTAACAACACTTTGTACATCTGATAAGGATAAATTTCCTTTTTGCATTTCTTGCTTAATAGAACCTACTGTCATATTGGTATATTTTATAATAACTTCTTGTTCTTTCTTACTAAATTCACCACCATACAATTGTGCTACAATGTTTTCTGGATCCAAAGTTTCTACAATCAAGTTATTGACTAGCATCTTTTCATGCTTATGCATAAGAACATTGTACAATACTTCTTTTTTATAAGGTACTTCTTTAATAAGATTGGATTTGTTTACCAATTCACTAGCTTTGACCATGTTTCTATTGTAAAACACCTTGTGGTTTCTAGAAATGACAGTTGTTTGACTAGGAACATTCGTGTACAATGCGTCTTTTTCAATGCAAATCAAGGTATCATCTGGAGATATGGTTTGTGTAACTGCTTGAATATGTTTTTTATTAATGGTATGTTTTCCTGGAACAATGTCTTGGATTTTAATAACTCCTTGATCTGTTTGAACCGGTGTGTCTTTCAAGAAACAAATATTAGATGTCATTTTTAGTGTTTCTTGCGCTTCTACTCCTGCTTCGTTACTAGCTTTTACTGTAAAACTATAATTTCCACTTCCAAGAATTGTACCATTAATAGCTCCCGAACTTGTATTTACTGATAAATTAGATGGTTCACTTACCAATGAAACTGTTCCAACCGGTTGACTAACAGGTGTGATAGTTGAAATTGGATTACCAGTAAGTATGTCAAAACTTGTTGGAGAATAATCAATAGTTGGTTTTGATAGAATAACAAACTTTACTGGTATTGTTGTTTCACTAGTAGTAATAGTAGAAAAAGTAGTAATACCATCAACATTATCATCATTTTTTACTGATTTATAAATAAAATTTACTATTTTATCACTATTAGCAGAATCTGTAGGTGTTCCTGAAATGACCACTTTATTTTCGCCATCAATGGTTAATGACATCCCATTCGGAAGAGATTCACCATCCATAATAGTTATTTCCTCACCTTCTGGTAAACTATATGGCGAAGCTAAAATATGATACTTTTCTAAAGTTAATCCTATAGAAACATTATGACCACTTCTAGTAATATTACTAGGTGGAAGGTATTGATATGGTTCTGTAGCTACGGCTTCTTCATCCTTACCTGGTTGAGAAGAAACTGGTTCAGTAGTAATGGTATATCCTGCATTGGTTAAATCCGCATCTGTTATATTCGAACTGGATGTAATATTACTTGCATACCTATCTACACCAGTAGAAATAATTGTATTAAGATTACCACCAATGGAATCTTTTTGTTGTCCTTCATAGTAACGGTGTGGTTCAGAAGACATATCATAATAATAAAGATTTGCATTGGAACTAATATCTTTAATTACATTTGCTTCTTGGTTTGTTGTACTAGAAATAACAACTGTAGTTAAACTTTCACATTTTTGAAATGCACCATCCCTTACATCTGTAACTGATGTTGGAATAACAACAGATTTTAAATTTCCAGATCTTAAAAAAGCTTGCTTACTTATTTTTTCTAGACCACTTACTAAATTTATATTTTCTAGTCCAGAACGATAAAAAGACCAAAATCCTATTGTTTTTACTGAACTAGGAATACTAATTGTTTTTAAACTTGTACATTGTACAAAAGCTGTGTCACCAATACTAACTACTGTACTACAAATATCTACACTTGCTAAATTTATACATGGATAAAAGGCTCCATAACCAATGCTTGTAAATCCATCCAAAACAATGGAACTTAAATCTGCTATTTGGATTTTAGCATTACTTCCAATACCAAAAATGTTACCAAATGTTGCTGAACTATTATCTATAGTAATAGTTTCGGGTGTTGCATTTGTAGTAGTTGTGTATATACATTTGTATGGAGTGATAGATTGTTTGTAACCATAACTTGTAATATTAGTAAAATTACCATGTACTCCTCTTAAAATTGAGTCTATTTCATAACTTGTTTTTGTAACAAGAGGGTCCGTTGCTGTTATCAAATCTTTACCTGAACCACCATATAAAGAAAATAGATGATTTGGGTTGTTATTTTCAACTGGAAGATTAGGTGTTTGATAATACATTGTGGTATTATCATTAATTGCACTGCTCCAACCACTATCGCCATTTTGCCAAAATTTGAAAGGAGTTATTAAATTTTCAACAGAAGAACCTTGTAATATTGCTTTGTTAACAGTAACTGTTGTATTTGTGCTCACTGGAATGATTGGTACAATAAAATTCTTAAATTTCGTACTTCCACTAAAAAGAGCGTTTGATATATCCATTGTAGCAATAGAATCAAAATTTACATAGCTTATATCTTCCAAATTTGTCATAGAAGCAAATGTATTTATACCGAAGTTTATTGTAGTTGCTGTACTTGCATCAATAATAATCGATTTTATTTCTGTGTTAAAGCTTTTCATTTGTGCATTTTCTGTATATGACCAACTTTCACGCCATGCTTTATCTACATTAAAAGTTTTTGTATCTTTATCCCACATTGTTACGCCTTGAGTATTGATTTGATAATCAGTAGGCCATGATCGTGTATTACCATTTGTATCAATAGTTGTTATTTTAACAGGGAGTGTTGAAACCTCATCAATAATTGAAGTAGTAGTAAGTTCTCCATATCCTAGAGCTATTAATGATGCATCAGTTGTATTTAATTCTTGCATCATTGCATTAGTGTCTGTTACTTGAATATTATTACCATTTTCTGTTACGTACTCAATTGTGTTAGTATTAGAGATTTTGCCTTTGTAGTACGGCATTATATTATATAATAATATATTAGTATTTATAAATATACTTTTTATAAATTACTAAATTTTATGTAAAAAATTTCTTATTTTTGCGTTTCTATAAACAAATAAATGTCTGGATTCATTTTTATATTTTCAAATGAATTGATTCCCATAGTTGATCCACTTATATCATAAAGTATTTTTCCAAGATTACTACATCCCCTAAATGCATTTTCACCAATATTTTTTACACTTCTTGGTATTATAATTTGTTCTAATCCACTACAGTCCTCAAAACAGCTTGTTTTTAAAGATGAAAATAAAGGATCCATAACAACTTTTTCTAAATTAATACAACCTTTAAACCCTTCTTCTTCAATATTTCTAAATCCTTAAAGTGTAATGCTTGTCAAATCTTTTTTTTCTATAGAAGTATCTAGCTCTTTTATTAGTTGAAATGAGGCTGAAATATTTTTGGTGTAATGGTTAACAAATTGATCACTCAAATTATTTTTACGATAAACTATTTTACTATTATAAGAATAACCAGCAGAAATTAAACTTTCTAATGTTATTCCTAGAAGATTAAGATTTACAATACTTTCTATGCTAAATAAAGTATTACCGTCTTTTTTTATTTGATTATTACTATTTAATTTACCTTTGTAAAACTGATCAACAGTAGCATGAATATAATACTACATGAATATAATACTGCATATCAGTAATATCTTTGCTTATTTCCCTAAATTGATTTTTTGCTGTTCCGTATAAAGATTCACTTGGCAAAATTACAATTAGGTTTAGCTTTAATTATTATAATAATAGTTGGATATTTACAAAGATTACAAAGATCTAAATCGCTTTATAATGCTTATTTAATTGGAAAGTTTTCTGAAAAAGAAGCACAAGAAAAATAATCATCTTAATGAATCATGGTTATTTTACATTTTATTTTCTTGATTAATAATATATGTCTCATTTAACTACTCCCGTTTCTGTTATCATTATGATATTCTATTCATTACTCACATTTTTTGTAGGTCCTTTTTTAACTCGTCCTTTTATGAATGATCATCCTGACCAGTGCATAGCCGGATTTTTAGTCGGTTTTACAATGAGTATTTTATTATGGATGAAATATGGTAGACATTATACTATCGATGGTAAAATAGGAAGAACTATGAAGTAATTAAAATTTAATATAACATTTATTACAATACTTGATCGTTTGACTTAATTTCTTTTTATTTTTCTTGTAAATAATCCAAAGCACTGAGTAAGATTTGTTCTTGTTGAGTTAATTTTTGAAATATTAAACACTCGTCTATTTTAAGTTGAAATCTTTGATTTCTTGCATTTTTACAGACAACATGAATACCATTTTCTAAAATTTTAATTTCAATTATGATTCCACCTTTGGTAAGTTTCAAATTGTCTGGATTTTTCAAATTCACCCATCGAATATATCTTCCATATAAAATATCTGATAAATCGTCGACATATCTATAATTTTTTAATTTGTCATGATAATCTTTTAATTCTTCTCTAGATAATTGTAATTTTTGCAAATAGTCATTTTTAATCGCTTTTATTTTTTTATTTGTATAATGAATTAAACTAGAATTATTTTCATTATTTATTGCTTTATTTAAAACTTCATTGTCTAATGGCATACTATATTAAAAATACATTTTTTTAATATACTATTAAATATTATTTAGTTATACATTGTTTCATATTAATTATACATTGTTTCATATTCTGGTGCAGAGGCTTCAACCATATTATTAACTGGTACTGCAACTGCTGTTGGAACATGATTTGGAATATTATTTGGAATATTATTTGGAATATGATTTGCAACATGTTCTGGAATTGGTGGTAAACGAATTTCTCTCCCTTCTAATCGTCTATGATAATCAGTATAAACATTTGTTTTTCGGTAATTTTCTTCCAAATATTTCATTTTACTCATATATTTTTTATACCAATAATCTCTCTCTTCTTTTAATTGTTCTCTATATTGAGGTTTACTCATTTTATGTTTTTCGTAATAATCATTATACTTGTTTTTATATCCATGATACTCCAAAACATCTTTTTCTAACAAATAAACAGAAAATCTCTCTACATTATTTTCATTCATGTATAATTAATAAAATAATTAAAATTTTACAAAAAAAATAATTCTTCATTTTTCTAAATATCTTTTTGTAATAAAAATAAAATAATTACCTAGAAGAAAAAAGAAGAAATATATTATCCAAGAGAGAAATTATCACAAAAATATGAGAAATGCATACAACTCTTTGAAGATTTTGAAGATATTGGACATAAATGCCATAAAATATACCCATTTACCTACATTATTCTAGCATTTTTATAAGTTTATCTCTCTTAATTATTTCTCTTGACATGTAGTAAATACCTAGATATCTAGGAGATGTTTTTAAGATAGTTTTTCGTTTTTTCTTTGATTAATGTAACAAAATCACTTTTTTTAAAAAATTCAAAAGTATTCTAGGATTTTAAAAATTACACAAGGTTTTTGTGTAGATTTTTGATTTTTGGAAAAAAGATTGAAAAAAGTTGTGAAAAATCACATCTGACCATAATGCTCTAAATTCAAAAAAAATAAATTTAATTTTATTATTGTAAAAAAAAATATTTTTATGAAAACAATTTAGGGGGATTTTTTGGTTGTATAATATACAACAAAATGACAACATTTTCTCCCCAAAAAATCCCCAAAAAATTTTATTGTGCATGTTGTGACTATTCATGTAGCAACAAAAAAGACTATCATAGACACTTATCCACACGAAAGCATCAAAATACAACAAATACAACAATGTTGTCCCCAAAAATCCCCGCTGCATTTACCTGTGAAAAATGTGGTAAATCGTATGCACATCGCGCATCTCTTTACAATCACAAAAGGCGCTGCTTTGAGGTTGAAGAGCATAAAAAACACGGTAGTTTATATAACCCCTCTTCAATATCTAAGGAAAAAGAAGGTGAATTCAAGGATTTAGTATTATTGTTATTGAAAGAAAACAAAGAAGTACAAAAAAACTTTATGGAGTTCATACCTCAGTTGAAAGGAAATATTACAAGTAATAGTCATAATACCACTACTACAAATAATCAATTCAATATTAATATGTTTTTAAATACACACTGTAAAAATGCGATGAATTTGACAGATTTTATTCAGTCTTTACCAATCACGAATGAAACTTATGATCATACTATTGAAAATGGATTGACACAAACAATAACTAATATGATAACAAATGGATTAAGCAGTATGGATATTTTAGAGAGGCCAATTCATTGTACAGATCCAGCTCGTAAAACTATGTATGTGAAAGATAACAATGTCTGGGAAAAAGATAACGAGTTAAAACATTTAGTTCATGGTATAAAATCACTTTCTTTAAAACAAAGAACAAATTTATCCAAATGGCAAGATGCAAATGAGGGTTGGGATAAGGATGAAAATTTACAAACACGCATGACAAAATTAGTATTTAATTCTATGACTTCTATTGAAGAAAATGAAAAAGAAACCAATAAGATAATTCGTGCGATAGGTAAAAATACATATTTAAGTAATGATATTAAAAGTGACTACGCGTAAAACAAATATTTAGCAAATTTACTTATTTTTTTATATAAAATAATATTGATTAATATTATAACAATGTCCTCTGTAAACAAAAATTATTTGAATAGTTTCAAACAAAATTTACCTCAAAATTTGTCAGGTATGGCTACAAAGATGGGTAAAGATTTTTCTGGTAAAGCTGCAAAAATGAGTAAAAAAATTTCTGGTACAGCTGCAAACATGAGTGAAAATATAAAAGGTATTGCTCCAAAGGTTCCAACGGCTGCAATGGCTGCAACGGCAGCAAATATGAGAGCAAAAATGCCAGTTATGGCTTCTGAAAGTATGAAAAATATGAGAGCAAAAATGCCAGTTATGGCT
>MDTB01137739.1_pt1 | contig 19536 bp, 16 predicted proteins | sample 811161 | NCBI WGS metagenome assembly MDTB01 (sample SAMN05326650, study PRJNA326480) | marine metagenome | isolation source: seawater | place: Mediterranean Sea | collected 2009 | reverse complement strand
GCTGAACGCCGGATTTCCTGCATAAAGGGATGAACCTCGAAGGGACCGCCGTGATTTGGCGTATAAAAAAAGCGGAACCTCGAAGGGGCCGCCGTGATTTGGCGTATAAAAAAAGCGGAACCTCGAAGGTTCCGCTTTGTGTCTCCCGTTTAGAACGGAGGGCTCCTCCCAAAACCCGAGAACATAAGTTCTCCATCCACAAGAAAAAGATTAGATAAAATAAATGGGGCTGTCATTAAATTTTTACAATTTCTTGACCCTTTTCCAATCGCATGGGACAAGCGAGTTATTAATGATCCAGTAAACGGATTCGAAATATGCGCCGCACTGACTATTTTCTGCCAACGCTTAAAGAGGACCCATCCGAAGCTCAGATTGTTTCGCACCGTCTGATGCTGCGGGCCGGCATGGTGCGCCAAAGCGCTGCCGGTATTTATAGCTGGCTGCCGCTGGGATTGCGGGTGTTGCGCAAGATCGAAGAGATTGTGCGCGAAGAGCAAAACCTCGCTGGCGCAATCGAAGTGCTGATGCCGACCTTGCAACCGGCTGAAATTTGGCGCGAGTCGGGCCGGTATGAAGATTATGGCAAGGAAATGCTACGCATAACCGACCGCCACCAACGCGACCTGCTTTACGGACCGACAAACGAAGAACTCATCACCCAGATTTTTCGTGACAGCGTGCGTAGCTACAAGGAATTACCGCGCAATCTTTATCACATTCAATGGAAGTTTCGCGACGAGATCCGTCCGCGTTTTGGCGTGATGCGCGGGCGCGAGTTTCTGATGAAAGACGCTTACAGCTTCGACATTGATGAGACGTCAGCCCGCACCGCCTACCAGAAAATGTTTATTGCCTATATGCGCACATTCGACCGACTGGGACTGAGGGCCATACCTGTGGCCGCAGATACCGGGCCGATCGGCGGCGATTTGAGCCATGAATTTATCATTTTGGCGGAGACGGGTGAATCGGAAGTGTTTTGCCATGCCGATCTTTTGTCACGCGCAGCACCTGACGCAGATTATGATGGCGATTTGGCGACGGTTATCGAGCCATTTACGTCGCTATATGCGCGCAGTGATGAAATGCATGATGCTGCGCTTTTTGAAGCCGAGGTGCCAACCGATAAACAGGTTCGGGCGCGGGGTATCGAGGTCGGACATATTTTCTATTTCGGCCAGAAATATTCCGGTCCAATGGGGTGCCGGGTTGCTGGCGCGGACGGCAAAGAGGTCGACGTGCATGGCGGCTCTTACGGCATTGGCGTGTCGCGCCTTGTTGGTGGTATCATTGAAGCGTGTCATGACGAAGCTGGAATTGTTTGGCCATGGGCCGTTGCGCCGTTCCAAATTGGCGTGATTAACCTTAAACCGGGCGACGAACAGACCGATGCATTATCGGGGAAATTGTATGCGCATCTGACACAAAAAGGCCTTGATGTTCTTTATGATGATCGCAATGAACGCGCGGGTGGCAAGTTTTCCGACATGGATCTGATCGGGTTGCCTTGGCAAGCGGTGATTGGGCCGCGCGGTGCTGCGGCAGGTGAAATTGAGATTAAGAACCGAAAAACTGGCGAAAAACGCTCGCTCGATTTCGAAGCCGCATGCGCGCTGTTGGCTTCGCCACCGCCCTCTGATCCACCTTCGGCTTCACCCGCTGCTCAAGATAAGGCATAGGCGGGTTTCGTGAGCCGGGCTTTCAATAAATTGGAATGGCAGCTTGCCGGGCGATATTTGCGGGCGCGGCGGCGCGAAAGTTTTATTTCGATCATCGCTATTATCTCATTTCTGGGCATTATGCTGGGCGTGGCGACGCTTATTGTTGTTATGGCAGTGATGAACGGGTTCCGCGCCGACCTTCTGGACCGAATTCTGGGCGTGAGCGGCCATGTTGTTGTGCGCCCGTGGGGTGGGCAGTTTGAAGACAGAACCGCGACAGTGGCGCGCTTGCAAAAACTTGCCCCTGTCGTGCTGGCGACGCCGCTGGTTGACGGACAGGCCATGCTCTCGTCCGGGCAAGCGGCGCGGGGAGTTGTTGTGCGCGGCATGCCCGATGATGCTTTGAAGCGCTTGCCTGCGCTGGCAGGAAATATTACCGCCGGTACGCTGGATAATTTGTCCGATAGCGGTGGTGTTGCCATCGGCCAGCGCCTTGCTGAGCGGTACGGTATTGGCGTTGGTGATCGGGTTACGCTCATCGCGCCGCGCGGCACGGTTACGCCGTTTGGAACCACGCCACGTATCAAGCAGTTTCCGGTGGAAGCGATTTTCAGTATTGGCCTGTCGGAGTATGACCTGAACATCATGTTTGCCGGTCTGCAGACGGCGCAAGGTTTCTTTAGCGTGGGCCCGCAATCGGGCGCCATTGAATTGACGTTGGATGACCCTGATAATGTCGATATACACCGCGAATTATTGCAAACGACAGTCGGGCCCGCAGGCTCGCTGGTTGATTGGAAGCAGGCTAACCGCACGCTAGCAGGCGCGCTTGAGGTGGAGCGTAATGTCATGTTCCTAATCCTCACCCTGATTTTGCTGGTCGCGGCACTTAATATTGTGTCGGGGCTTGTCATGCTTGTGCGCGATAAACACCGCGATATCGCCGTGCTGCGCTCAATGGGTGCCAGCCGAGGCATGATTTTACGGGTGTTTTTTATTACTGGCGCCAGCATTGGCGTGATCGGTTCGCTCGCCGGCCTTGGTCTCGGCGTTGTCTTCTGCGCCTATATTGAAGAAATTAGACAGCTTCTTGTCATGATTACCGGTGCTCAACTATTTCCGGCAGAAGTTTATTTCCTAGAACGCATGCCGGCGCGTCTCGTCATGTCGGATGTGGTTCAGGTGTTGTCTATGGCCCTGACCCTTTCGTTTTTATCGACGCTATATCCGGCCTGGCGGGCGGCCTCACTCGATCCGGTGGAGGCGCTGCGTTATGAGTGAGCGGTTTTCCCTGCGCGGTGTCTACCAGAGCTTCGATCAGGCCGGGCGACAGCTTGATGTCTTGAAGGGAGTGGACCTTGATGTGGGGGCGGGTGAAACTGTTGCGTTATTGGGGCCATCTGGATCGGGCAAATCATGTCTCTTGCATATTGCGGGGCTTCTAGAAAAGCCGACCGCTGGGGAAATTTTGGTCAATGGCAAAGTTTTGCCAATACACGATGATGGCCTTCGAACACGCGGGCGTTTGCAACATATCGGCTTTGTCTATCAGTTTCATAATTTGCTGCCGGAGTTTTCAGCCGTCGAAAATGTAATGTTTCCGTTGAGGCTTCGCGGGCAGGGCAGTGGATCTGCGCGCGTGGCGGCGGCCGAGTTGCTGGAATGCTTGGGGCTATCGGACAGGCTCGATCATTTGCCGGCCCAGCTATCGGGAGGCGAACAACAACGCGTTGCCATAGCTCGCGCGCTGGTTACACAGCCCGATGTTGTGTTGGCTGACGAGCCTACGGGCAGTCTGGATGGGGCGAACGGTGCGGTGATCGCCGACTTGTTGCTTGATCTTGCGCGTGACGTTCACGCCGCAGTCTTGCTGGCAACGCATGACACGACGTTGGCGGCGCGTGCTGACCGTATTGTGGCGTTGCAGGACGGCATTTTAAAACAACAATAAGTTCGTAATTTGCCGGAAATCTGAGGAAAATTTGTAGGAAAACTCTTGGAAAACTCCAGGAAATCTGGGGGCCAGTCACAAGAATGTGCGGGGGGTTGTTTTGCACTTGACAACGGAACAAAACAAGAACATATTCTCATCATAACCAATGGGAGATACCGATGAACGATCTTGTTGAAGATATTCTTGCCCTGTCAGCTCTGTTTGCGATGGGCTATGCCATTTTACTTTGGGGAACAATCGGCGCTGCACTTGCTGCATAGCTAGACTAAAACCACTTATCCCCTAAATAGCGCATCCGCATCGTGACAGGTGCCTAGTATTCCCTAGAATAGCGATGTTACGTGAGTCGTTGCTTTTGGGGAAATATGTCGGAACTAGAAAAACAGCCGTCAGATGGTCAGCTCGTGGTCCCGAAATTCATACATTTGCGCGTGCATAGTGCCTATTCGCTGCTCGAAGGAGCCTTGCCGATTAAGTTATTGTCTCGCGCCGCACAATCGATGCGCATGCCAGCACTTGCAGTCACTGACCGCAATAATCTGTTTGGCGCGTTAGAGTTTTCAGAAACATTATCGGCACTGGGTATCCAACCGATTATTGGCACCACCTTGTCGGTGTATCTCGATCCCGCCGATGATAGCCCCCATAGCCTTGCGCTATTGGCAAAAAACGAAACCGGATATCGAAACCTCATGACGCTTGTCAGCGCGGCACATCTGGAAGACCGCGCGCATGGCGAGGTTGGTGTTGATGGAGATCTGCTCGCGGCGCATGGTGACGGCATTATTTGCCTGACCGGTGGAGCGGAAGGCCCGCTCAATCAGCTTTTGAAAGATGGTCGTGTAAATCTAGCTGAGGATTTGTTGGTGCGCCTGCAAAGGATATTTGCAGATAATCTGTATATTGAGTTGCAACGCTATGCTGATGGTGTCTCGCCGGACATCGAAGACTCGTTGGTGCAACTGGCCTATGCCCACGAAGTGCCTTTGGTGGCGACCAATCAGGCGTTTTTTGCATCAGAAGAAGATTATCGCGCTCATGATGCGTTAATCTGTATTGCCGAGGGGCGTTATCTCAATGAGGAAGACCGGCGCAGGTTGACCCCGGATCACCGGTTGAAGACCGCGGAAGAGATGGTGGCTTTGTTTGCGGATTTACCCGAAGCGCTCGAAAACACGGTCGAGATTGCACAACGTTGTGCCTTTAGACCGCGCGAGCACAAACCTATTTTACCGGCTTTTGCTGAGGGAGATGAGCTGGCTGAATTGCGGCATCAGGCCGAAGAGGGCTTGCGTTTGCGATTAACTCAAATTGAGGCAGCAGCGCCGGAGAACGCGTATTTTGAGCGTCTGGATTTCGAACTGGATGTCATCGGGAAAATGGGCTTTCCCGGCTATTTTTTGATCGTCGCTGATTTTATCAAATGGGCCAAAGCCCAAGATATTGCCGTCGGCCCGGGGCGTGGTTCCGGCGCTGGTTCGGTTGTTGCGTGGGCGCTGACCATTACCGATCTTGATCCCTTGCGCTTCAATCTTCTGTTTGAGCGGTTTTTGAACCCTGAGCGCGTTTCCATGCCCGACTTTGATATTGATTTCTGCCAGTCGCGCCGTGACGAAGTCATTTCCTATGTGCAGTCTAAATATGGTCGCGATCAGGTGGCGCAGATTATCACCTTCGGCAAATTGCAGGCCCGCCTTGTGTTGCGCGATGTTGGGCGTGTGTTGCAATTGCCCCATGGTCAAGTCGACCGGCTCGCCAAACTGGTGCCAAATAATCCGGCGAACCCCGTAACGCTGGCTGAGGCGATTGATGAAGAGGACCGTCTGCGCGAAGCGCGTGATAGTGACCCACAGGTCGCTGAATTGATTGCGATTTCGCTGAAACTAGAAGGGCTTTACCGCCACGCCTCAACGCATGCCGCGGGGGTTGTTATTGGCGACCGACCTCTCAATCATCTCGTGGCGCTTTACCGCGACCCGAAATCGGACATGCCGGTGACGCAGTTCAACATGAAGTGGGTGGAGCGCGCGGGTCTTGTTAAATTTGACTTTCTTGGGCTGAAAACGCTTACCGTTTTGGAAAAAGCGACCGAGCTTTTAAAGGGCAAAGGCGTTGATATCGACGTTAATAATCTGCCCCTCGATGACCCAGCCACATTTGAATTACTGGGCCGCGGCGATACGGTCGGCGTGTTTCAACTGGAAAGTGCGGGCATGCGCGACGTTCTGCGCAAAATGAAACCGGATGTGTTTGAAGATATCATCGCGCTTGTGGCGCTCTATCGGCCCGGGCCAATGGAAAATATTCCGAAATATATCTCCTGCAAGAAAGGTGAGGAAGAGCCTGATTATCTGCATCCGTCGCTACAGCCACTCTTGCAGGAAACCTATGGTGTCATGATCTATCAAGAACAGGTTATGCAGATCGCGCAAAAATTATCGGGCTATTCGTTGGGTGAAGCTGACTTGCTGCGCCGGGCTATGGGCAAAAAAATTAAAGCGGAGATGGCCGCCCAGAAAGCGCGCTTCATAAATGGCGCGATTGCCAATGATGTTGATAAAAGGAAAGCGGGCGAGATTTTTGATCAGGTCGATAAATTCGCCGGGTATGGATTTAACAAAAGCCACGCGGCGGCTTATGCGCTCATTGCTTATCAAACGGCGTATCTGAAAGCCAATTATCCGGTCGCATTTTTTGCCGCGTCAATGTCACTCGATTTTGAGCGGGTCGATAAACTTGCGACCTTTAAACAAGACGCAGCAGATCGCGGCATTTCCGTTCTTAGCCCTGACATCAACCGCTCGGATGTACAATTTGCGATCGATGAGAATACGATTTTCTACGCGCTGTCAGCAGTTCGAAATGTCGGCACGCAGGCCATGCACGAGATTGTGGTCGAACGCCAACAAAACGGGCCTTTCAAGGATGTGTTCGATTTCGCCCGGCGCGCGGGTGGCCTCGGCATTAACCGCAAGCTGTTGGAAAACCTGATTGCTGCTGGTGGGCTCGATTGCCTAGAGCCTGACAGGGCGCGTCTGCATCTGGGCGTTGATATGTTGCTCGGCGAGGCGAATATTGCGCAGAACGAGCGTAAAACGCAGCAGGAAACTCTTTTTGGCGAAGCTGATATGGCCGAAAGCGCAGTTTTACCGCCTGCCGATCCGTGGTCGACAATGGACAGGCTGGCGCATGAGTTTGACGCGATCGGCTTTTACCTGTCGGGGCATCCGCTGGATGATTATCAAAATGCCATGAAACGCGCGCGCGTGGTGGCATTTGCCGATTTCGAAAAACGCGTTGAAAATGAACTGATGGTGGCTGGTGTCATTACCCGCATTGATGAGCGCCGGTCGCAACGCGGTAACGCGTTTGCGTTTATTTCGCTGTCAGATGTGACTGGGCAAGCCGAGGTGACGACATTTTCAGAGGCTTTACAGGAGGCCCGCGAATATTTGCAGGTCGGTGCGCTGGTTGTTGTGACGGTGAAGGTTGAGCGCGAAGACGGGCAAATTCGTATGCTTGCTAACAGCATCCGCCCGCTTGATCAGTTGATTGGTAACTCGTCGGCCGGCTTGCGCATATTTGTGGAAAAACCTGAAGCATGTGCGGGGCTAAAGAAGCGCCTGGTGGATGCCCAGCAAGCGTCGCATAAATCCGGCGGTACAGTGTCACTTGTAATGATGTCGCAAACGCGCGAGGTCGAATTGAGACTGTCTGAAAACTTTGTTATCACGCCGCGCATCACTGGCGCAATCAAGGCCGTGCCAGGTGTGTTGCACGTTGAGGAATTATAACCCGCCAGCAGCTCTAAATTTACCGCCATATATCTGTCGTTTTTGGCAAGAAACCCTTGCACCGACGCCGATTATTGCCTATAGCACGTGCATTACTCACGCGGGGATTAGCCCATTTGCCGGGCACCTCTTGTGTCAGATATGAGATCTGATGACACCCTGCGGCGGTTTAACGAGAGAAAGGAAGGCAACGCAATGGCTCTGCCCGATTATAATATGCGTCAACTGCTAGAAGCAGGCGTACACTTTGGTCACCAAACACATCGCTGGAACCCCAAAATGGCTCCGTTCATTTTTGGCGAACGCAATGGTATTCACGTAATTGATCTGTCGCAGACAGTGCCGCTTTTGCATCAAGCGCTGGTCGCGGTGCGCGATGTCGTCGCCGGCGGCGGACGAGTGCTGTTTGTTGGCACCAAGCGTCAGGCGGCGGAACCCATTTCGCGCCACGCCAATCAGTGCGCCCAGTTCTTTATGAACTCGCGCTGGCTCGGCGGCACGCTGACGAACTGGCAAACCATTTCTAATTCGATCAAACGTCTGCGTGACCTTGAAACTATGCTGGACGGCGATGGTGCTGGCGGTTTGACCAAGAAAGAAATTCTGAACCTGACCCGCGAGCGCGAAAAACTTGAGCGTGCGCTGGGCGGTATCAAAGAAATGGGCGGCGTGCCCGAACTGATGTTCGTAGTTGATACTAATAAGGAGTCTATCGCGATTGCCGAAGCCAAAACGCTCGGTATCCCCGTGGTCGCTATTTTGGATAGCAATTGCAATCCAGATGACATTGATTACCCGATCCCGGGTAATGATGATGCCGCGCGCGCCATCGAACTTTATTGCGACTTGATTTCAAAGGCCGCTATCTCGGGTATTGAAGACGGCAATATTTCTGCTGGCGTTGACCTTGGTGCGTCTGAAGAGCCTGCCATTGAGGCGGTTTTGGAAGAAGCTCCAGCCGAAGTTGCACCTGTGGAAGAAGCTCCAGCCGAAGTTGCACCTGTGGAAGAAGCTCCAACCGAAGTTGCAGCTACGGAAGCAGCAGGTGAAGAGACCCCTGCCGCGGAAGCACCAGCGGAGGCGCCTGTCGAGGCCGAAAGCGCTGTTGTAGCTGAAGAAGCCGCCGCCAGCGAAGATGACGCTGCCGCGCAAGCCGAGTAAATTCAAGACTTCTAAGTACGGAGATAAACATGGCCGATATTACAGCTAGCATGGTGAAGGAACTGCGCGAAGTTTCAGGCGCCGGTATGATGGACTGCAAAACAGCCCTGAATGAAAATGATGGTAATATGGAAGCTGCCGTTGACTGGTTGCGCACTAAAGGCCTTGCGAAAGCGGCCAAAAAAGCCGGACGCGTCGCCGCCGACGGCTTGGTTGGAGTGGCATCTGGTGGCACATCTGGTGCTGTTGTAGAAGTGAATTCCGAAACTGATTTCGTCGCACGCAATGAAACATTTCAGGGAATGGTTGGTGATATTTCGTCTATTGCGTTGACCACACCGGGCGAGCATGCCGATTTGCTAGCGGCAGATTATCCAGGCGCTGATAAATCTGTCGAAGCTCATGTTCAAGAAATGGTCGGGACAATTGGCGAAAACATGACAGTGCGCCGGTCGAAAACCCTCACGGTTAATGAGGGGGTCGTTGCCAGCTACATGCATAGCCAGGTTGCTGACGGGCTTGGCAAAATTGGCGTGCTTGTTGCGCTGCAATCCAGCGGAGATTCCGAGAAATTGAACGCGCTTGGCCGCCAGTTGGCCATGCATGTGGCCGCGACCAATCCGCTTGCCGTTAGCGTTGATAGCCTTGACCCGGAAGATATTGAGCGTGAGCGCGCTGTGCTTGTGGCTGAGGCCAAAGAAAGCGGCAAGCCGGACGAAATTATCGACAAAATGGTCGAAGGGCGCTTGCGTAAGTTTTACGAGGAAGTCGTTCTCACGTCTCAGGTTTTTGTGATTGATGGTGAAACGCGGATTTCCAAAGTGCTTGAAAATGCGGCGGCTGACGTTGGTGCGCCAGTTGAATTGACAGGGTTTGCTCGGTTTGAACTAGGTGAAGGTGTTGATAAGGGTGAGGAAGCCGACTTTGCTGCCGAAGTTGCGGCGGCGGTCAGTAATTCTTAGCAATTCTATTCTCCGGGCGAGGGGAATCGCGCCAGACTTCATGCTGTTGGAACATCAGAGGAGCAACGCATGAGTGATCAGGTTGAATACAAACGTGTCCTGCTGAAAGTTTCAGGTGAAGCCCTTATGGGTGAGGGGCAATATGGTATTGAGGTCGCGACCGTCGATCGGATTGCTTCGGAAGTTAAAGATGCGTTGTCGCTCGGTGTCGAAGTATGCATGGTAATCGGCGGCGGTAACATTTTCCGCGGACTTTCCGGGGCAGCCGATGGCATGGACCGGGCCAGCGCCGATTATATGGGCATGCTGGCCACAATTATGAACGCCCTTGCGATGCAAAACGGATTGGAACGCCAAGGCGTGGCGACGCGGGTTCTATCAGCCATACCCATGACCAGCGTATGCGAACCCTATATTCGTCGTCGCGCGATCCGACATATGGAAAAGGGCCGCGTGGTTATCTTTGCGGCTGGAACAGGCAATCCGTTTTTCACCACGGACACAGCCGCGGCGCTAAGAGCAGCTGAAATGAGCTGCGATGCCTTGATGAAAGGCACCAATGTCGATGGTGTTTATTCCGCGGACCCGAAACTAGACCCCGCGGCAGAGCGTTTCGATAGGTTAAGTTATATTGATGTTCTCGCAAAAGATCTTAAGGTGATGGACGCCTCGGCGGTTTCGCTTTCGCGGGAGAATGGCATTCCGATTGTTGTCTTTTCGATCCAGACATCCGGAGGTTTTATGAATGTTTTGCGAGGCACGGGCGATAGCACGGTCGTTAGCGATTAGGTTGAGGGCTTTTGATTAAAGGGTCACGGATATAAGACACTGATTGAGGGAAATGGGAGAAGAAAAAAATGAGTATTGATCTTGATGATATCGAACGCCGCATGGAAGGCGCGGTTACGACATTAAAGTCCGATCTCGGTGGCTTGCGCACTGGTAGGGCAAGCGTCAGTCTTTTGGATCCCATTATGGTCGAAGCCTATGGCCAGCAAATGCCGATCTCACAAGTGGGCACTATTTCGGTGCCTGAGCCACGTATGCTTTCCGTGCAGGTTTGGGACAAAGGTCAAGTCGGGCTCGTTGAAAAAGCAATTCGCGAGTCTGGTCTCGGGCTTAATCCGATGGCGGACGGCCAGCTTGTTCGGATACCTCTGCCCGAATTGAACGAAGAACGCCGTGAGGAACTAGTGAAGGTCGCTGGTCGCTATGCAGAACAGGCTCGCGTTGCTGTCCGTAATGTGCGGCGCGACGGCATGGATCAGATCAAAAAAGGCGAAAAAGATGGCGACATGTCGCAAGACGACGCCAAACTGTTTTCTGATGAGGTGCAGGAAACGACCGATCGGTTTGTGAAACTTATCGATGAGACACTGGAGACCAAAGAAGGCGAAATTCGTCAGGTTTAAAATACCAGCAAGCGTATGGATACAAATGTTGATCATAAATCGCAGGTGTCTCATCTGGCGATTGTCATGGACGGAAATGGTCGGTGGGCGCAACAGCGCAACCTGCCGCGCAAAGACGGTCATGCAGCCGGTGTCGAAACTGTTCGGCGCGCCATTCGGTTTATTGGCGGTGCGGGCGTTGATTGCCTGACACTATTTTCATTTTCGACAGAGAACTGGCAGCGTCCGCAGGTCGAGGTACAGTTTTTGATGCGCCTTTTGAGAAAATTCATCGAGGCAGATTTAGCTGAATTACACGCCAATAATGTGCGAGTGAAGGTTATTGGCAGCCGGCGCGGGCTAGAAAAACAGCTGATCAAACTGATCGATCATGCCCAGCAAGTGACCGCAAAAAATACCGGTATGCGCCTGCAAATAGCTTTCAATTATGGCAGTCGAGAAGAGATTTCCGAAGCTGCGGTGCGGCTAGCGGCCCGCGTTGAGAAGGGCACGCTCGATGCAGAAGGTATCACGCCGGATGTTTTCGCCAGCGAATTAACGACATACGGGTTACCTGATCCTGACCTTGTTATTCGGACTAGCGGTGAGAACCGGCTGAGCAACTTTCTGCTTTGGCAGTGCGCATATTCGGAGTTTTATTTTACCGACGTTTTATGGCCTGATTTTGACGAAAAGACGCTTCATGCCGCGCTTGACGCCTATAAGCATCGTGAGCGGCGTTTTGGCCGGACGCAACCCGTTTTGAACCAAGCCGATTGAGTGTGGTTGTGTCATCTTCCACCAGATTGAGAAAACTGGGTGACGGCCTCATGCGCCGCGTGTTGACTGCGCTGGCGATTTTGCCGTTTCTATTTGTGGCAATCTGGGCCGGAGGCGAAATTTTATTCGTATTGCTGGCCGTGGTCGGCATCATCATGGCCTATGAGTGGGTCAGGCTTCTGGCAAGTGCGCGTCCGCAGCGCGATACCACTTTTTTGTGCAGCCTTTTGTGCGCTTTGTTGCTTGTGGGGTTTTTCACTTCTGCCAATTATGCACTTTGCCTCTTGCTGGTTTTGGTAATGGTGTTTGCAGGGGGCGCTATGTTTGTCGGTTTCAGAATGGCACCGGTAGTCGGCGGGGCTGTATATTTGGGCTGGCCGCTTTTGGCTATGGCGTTTTTTCGTGATAATTTTCTGGGCGGCTTTGTTCTTCTCTACATTCTTGTTTCGGTATTTGCAGTCGATATTTTCGCCATGTTTTTGGGCAAATTTTTCGGCGGCCCGCGTTTGGCGCAGCGCATCTCGCCCAACAAAACATGGGCTGGTATGGGAGGAGCTGTTCTTGGCTCGGTTCTAGTTGGCATTATTACCTATTTTTCGGCCAACTGGGTTACGGGCATGGAGGTTGAATTGCCCGCTATTTTGTTGCTTGCCGCGATCATTGCCGTTATTGCGCAATTGGGCGATTTGTTCGAGTCCGCGCTCAAACGGAAATATGGTCTGAAAGACACTGGCTCTATTTTGCCTGGGCATGGCGGTGCGCTTGACCGGTTAGATGGGGTCATTGCCGTGCTGATTTTCCTTCATATTATTGTTGTCATGCGCGGGCATAGCCCGGCTGACGCTATCTGGGTTTGGTAACCGCATGCGTAAACTTTCGATTTTCGGTGCGACGGGCACAATTGGCGATAACACGCTGGATTTGGTTGATCGCCACCGCGATATGTTCGATGTGCAAGTTCTTAGTGCGCATGAGAATGTTGATAAGCTGGCGCGTCTGGCACGAAAATATATGCCAACCTTGGTTGTTATCTCCAACCCAGAATTTCTCCCCGCATTAAAAACACAGATCGCCGACCTGCCCATTCAGGCCGAAGCCGGACCCGAAGCCCTGATATATGCAGCCAGCCAAAGTGTCGACCTTGTAGTTATGGGGATTGTCGGGTTTGCCGGTCTTGCGCCGACAATATCAGCGGTGCGCCATGCCGACGCCGTTGCGCTTGCCAATAAGGAATGTTTGGTGGTGTCGGGTGCTATGGTGATGCACGAAGCGGCACGCCATGAAACATTGCTGCTGCCTGTCGATAGCGAACATAATGCTGTGTTCCAGATACTTGACGGGCGCGATATTCAGGGCCTCGACAAAATTGTGCTAACGGCCTCGGGCGGGCCGTTTCGCGAAACACCGGGAGACGCGCTGCGACATGTAACGCCGGAAATGGCAGTGGCGCATCCCAATTGGGAGATGGGGGCCAAAATTTCCGTCGACAGCGCCACACTCATGAATAAGGGACTAGAACTGATCGAGGCGCGGGTTCTCTTCAATTTAGATCCGGCCGCGCTTGATGTGGTGGTACACCCGCAATCTATCGTGCATGCGCTGGTTTACTATTGTGACGGCAGTGTACTGGCGCAAATGGCAAATCCGGATATGCGGGGGCCATTAGCACATTGTTTAGGGTATCCTGATCGCTTTTCTGGTGATATCGCCCCGCTGGACCTGGCCGCGGTCGGGTCATTGACTTTTGAGCCTGCGGACCGAGACCGCTTTCCCTGTTTGGTCCTTGCTGAACGTGCCATGATTGCAGGCGGCATTTATCCAACAATTTTAAACGCTGCCAATGAGGTGGCGGTTGCCGGTTTTCTGGCCGGAACTCTCAATTTTACCGAAATTGCCGGTATGGTGGCGCACGCGCTGGACATGCAAACGGAACTCGCGACACCGTTTGATCCCACAGTGCTGGAAGACCTTGACGCGTGCGACAAAAAAACCAGACATTTCTGCTCAGAATTGATAAAACGAAAGATATAACTTTGGTTGTTTCCGTGGCGACACCCGAATGAAAAATTGGGTTTGTTGCATTTCAACGGAAGCATCTCGTCTGATGAATTGGGGGGCTTATGGAGGCGCTTGTCTCACAGATCGGTAGTGTCGGGTTCGGCATTATTCTGCCGTTCATTTTTGTACTGACCATTGTGGTTTTCTTTCATGAGTTGGGGCACTTTTACGTCGCGCGCAAATGTGGCGTGGCGGTTGAAGTGTTTTCAATCGGCTTTGGGCGCGCGTTGGCTAGCTGGTATGACAAGCATGGTACGCAGTGGAAAATCGGGTGGTTGCCGCTCGGTGGCTATGTGAAATTTCTGGGCGATGAAAATGCCGCCAGCGCGCCAGATATCGAAAAAATTCAGCAAATGGATGGCGATACGCGCAAGCACACATTGTTCGACAAGCCATTGATCCAGCGTGTCGCCGTGGTCGCGGCTGGTCCGATCGCGAACTTTCTGCTAGCGATCATCATATTCGCAGGCTTGTTTACGGTGTTGGGGCAGCGTGTCACCGACCCGGTTATAGGCACAGTAGTTGCCGATAGCGCAGCAGCGCGTGCAGGTTTTCAAGCTGGTGATGTTATCAAAGGCATTGACGGCAAAGACATAAACACCTTTGCCGAGGTACGCCGTATTGTGACGGTTAATGCCGATACCGAGCTGGTATTTGAAGTTGATCGTAACGGTGCGAATTTGTTGTTACTGGCCACGCCTGACTGGGTGCTTGAGACCGACCGTTTTGGCAATGAGTTCCGAATAGGGAGGCTTGGCGTTTCGGTGGGGCTTGACGAAGCGAATACGCGCCATGTGCGCTACAACCCTGTCACAGCTGTGTGGATGGGGGTTGAAGAAAGCTATTTTATCGTCGAGCAGACATTTGTGGTGCTTGGCCGCATTATTACCGGGCGCGAAAGCACGGAAAATCTTGGCGGTCCAATCCGTATTGCGCAACTTTCGGGGCAGGCAGCATCTATTGGGCTGGTTGCCCTGATCAATTTAACGGCCGTCTTGTCGGTCAGCATTGGGTTGGTGAACCTGTTCCCCATTCCCATGCTCGACGGCGGTCATTTGATGTTCTATGCCTATGAAGCCGTCGCTGGCAAACCAATGCCGGAAAAAGCACAGGAGGTTGGGATGCGCATTGGTTTATCCCTCGTCCTTGCTATGTTTATCTTTGTAACGTGGAACGACATTACCAGATGATCAGCGTCGGGACTTGCGTCACTTTTTTATAAGATCACACCTCACAACAACACTAGATTTCTAAAGGTATGAATATGCGATTTCAGGGATTTCGATGGGCGGCTGTTTTCGCGCTCGTTTGTGTTTTGGGCGTTGGTGCGCAGGCGCAAGAGGCTGACGACACGGCAGCGATAACAGTTGAAGAAAGCCAGACTATCGAGTTTATCCGTGTCGAAGGAACCCAACGCGTCGAAGAAGAAACCGTGCGCGCTTATATGGTTGTGCAAGAGGGCATGGCAGATGATGTAGACTTGGTTGACCGCTCGGTTAAGACGTTGTTCGGCTCTGGTCTGTTTTCCGATGTCACCATCCGGCGCAGCGAAGGCGGGCTTGTTGTCTCGGTTGTCGAAAACCCGATCGTCAACCGTGTATCCTTTGAGGGCAATAGCGCAATAAATGATGACAGCCTGACAAAAGAGGGCGAGTTGCAACCACGGCAGGTTTACACACGCGCCCGGGTGCAAGACGACGTTGAGCGTTTCATCGAAATTTACCGACAGTCTGGTTATTTTGCATCCCGCATCGAGCCAAAGGTTATTCAGCTACCGCAAAACCGGGTTGATGTGATTTTTGAAATTAATGAAGGGCCGGTTACCGGCATTCGATCGATTAATTTTCTCGGTAATAAAGCTTTTGATGATGATCGGTTGCGGGAAGAAATTATTACCTCTGAAACGCGGTGGTGGCGGTTTTTCTCATCAACCGACAGCTATGACCCAGACCGTCTGAACTATGACCGGCAACGGCTTCGGCGGTTTTATCTCAGCAAAGGCTATGCCGATTTTCGGGTTATCAATTCAAGCGCAGAGCTAACGCGTAATGGCGAGGAGTTTTTCGTTGTCTTCAATATTGACGAGGGCGAGTTATTTACCTTTGGGCCGGGCAAGGTCTCTTCCACTGTGGAGTCGATCGACGTGGAATCCTTACAGAGCGCCATCGTTCATGAAGAAGGGAGTAAATATGATCTTCGGAAAATCGAAGATACTGAAGATGCGCTGACCAAATTGCTGGGCGAGAAGGGGTTTGCTTTTGCCGATATTCGTGCACGTACGCGCCGCGACCGCGAGGCAAATCTGATTCTAGTCGAATATGTGATCGAAGAAGGGCCGCGGGTTTATATCGAGCGTATCAACATTAATGGTAATGACCGCACCCAAGATGAAGTGCTACGCCGCGAAATACGCATTAGCGAGGGCGATGCGTTTAACCGCGTTTTGCTGGAGCGTTCGCGCCGAAATTTACGGGCATTGGGCTATTTCAGTTCGGTTGAAATCGAAGAAAGCCCGGGCAGCGAAGAAGATAAAACCATTATTGATGTCAACGTCGTCGAGCAATCAACAGGTGAACTGACTTTCGGTGTCGGCTACTCATCGGCTGAAAGTTTGACAACAGAGTTTGCCATCGCTGAGCGCAATTTGCTGGGTAAAGGACAGAAACTTAATTTGCGCGTGGGCGTGAGCAGCGAGGTGCAGCGTTATTCATTGAGCTTTACCGAGCCATTTTTCCTCGACCGCCGACTGGCGGCAGGCTTTAGTTTGTTCAATACCGAGAATGATTACGATAACGAGGCCGACCTTGAGACACGGTCAACAGGTGTTGGAGCGCAGGTCGCTTTTCCTCTATCGGAGGACGGTCGGTTGTCGCTATTCATAAATCTGTCGGAAGACGAATTGCTGAACACATCGACAAGTAGTCTCGTGAACCCCAGCTATCAGGATTTCAAGCAGGAACTTGGATATTATTTCTCCATCGATAAACGCGATGATGCCATCGACCCGACGGCGGGCTGGAACTTCGGCTTCGGCCAGGACCTTGCCGGCCCTGCTGGTGACATTACTTATCTGCGCTCCACAATGGTCGCGAATTATTACTACGAAATCGCCGAGGGGTGGTTATTTCACGGACGCGGCACGGCAGGCCTGATTTATGATTATGATGGCGGTACGGTGAATTATAGCGACCGCTTTTTCAAAGGCGGGTCAAGCTTCCGCGGATTTGACCGTTCGGGTGTTGGCCCCCGTCAAATCAGTACCGGCTACTCGTTGGGCGCAAACCGGTATGTCGTCGCCACCACCGAAGTTTCATTGCCGCTGGGTATTCCGAAAGATGTCGGCATGAAAGCCAATGCGTTTATCGATTTCGGCTTTTTGGGGGATACGGATTCTGTCTCCAGTGTTGCCAATGACATTGAAGATGAATTTGCTTTTCGGGCGACGACCGGGTTAAGTATCTCCTGGCGGTCGCCTTTCGGCCCTGTCCGGTTTGACTTTGCGCGGGCATTGGCTAAAGAAGATTACGATGACACGCGGTTCTTCCGCTTCTCTGTCGGCACACGGTTTTAGGAGATAACACGATGACTAGTATTAAAAAGAATTACGCACTGATTTTAACGGTTTTGATGGCACTCGCCATTGTGCCGGGCCAGGCTGTTGCTGAACAGGTTGTTGTGGTCTTCGATGTTAACTCTGCTTTGTCGGAATCAAAGGCTGGTAAGAGTATGTCTAAACAACTGGAGAGCCAGTTGAAGGTGGTGAACGGTGAAGCGCAAAAATTTGACGCGCGCATTGTCGGTGAACTTGAAAAGCTGAAGGAGCAGCGCGCTTTAATGGCAGCGGATGCTTTGCAAGGTAAAGTTGAAGAGCTACGCATCGAAGAATTATCTAAGAAACAGGAATTTGCCAAACGCAGCCGCGCTATTCAAGCTGGCGGGCAAAAGGCTGGTCAGGAAATTTTAAAGGTTGCTCTTGAAGAACTGGCCGCCATCGCTAAAAGCAAGAATGCATCGCTGGTTGTACGCCGCGACGCGGTATTCATTTCAAGTCCTGGCCTCGATGTCACAAAAGATGTGATTGGCGCCATCGACAAGAAATTGCCAGACGTCAAAGTTAAGCCCATTGAGGTGAAGGAATAATTACTCGGCATGGCTGACCCGCGGTTTTTCACTTGCGCAGGGCCATTTAGCGTCGGAGACATTGCGGCACGACTTGGCGCGCAGCTTGCTGGAGACGGCGATGCTACGCGCATGATTGCCGACATTACCGATGTCAAAGATGCAAAAGATGGCAGCATTTGTTTTATCACGCGCAGTAATTATCTGGATGATCTAAAAGAAAGCAAAGCGACTGCAGTGCTGATTGGCGCGAACAATGCAACACGTTGTCCGGCGCATATAATCCCGATCATATGCGATGATCCGCATCAGGCCATGGCGCGCGTAGCGCAAATGTTTTATCCCGAGGCGGCATTGGCGCGGCCGATGCCGGGGCAGGAAAATATTGGCTTGCCAGCTATCCACCCAGATGCGCGTATTGGCGAAAACTGCCAAATTGCCGAGGGTGTGCATATCGGACCTGGTGCCGAGATTGGCGATAATACCCATATTGCGGCCCATGCTGTAATTGGTGCGGGTGTTTCGCTGGGGCGCGATTGCACGATTGGGGCTGGATCTGTGTTGGGATACGCGCTCATTGGCGACAGGGTTATCATTCAATCGGGGTGCCGGATTGGGCAATGCGGGTTTGGGTTTGCGCCGGGTAAATCGCATATTAAAGTGCCGCAGTTGGGTCGGGTCATTATTCAATCTGACGTTGAGATGGGCGCGAGTTGTACGATTGATCGCGGGGCAATGAGCGACACAATTATTGGCGAAGGTAGCAAGCTCGATAATCTTGTGCATCTGGCGCACAATGTGGTGCTGGGTCGGCACGTGTTTATGGCGGCACAGTGCGCCATTGCTGGCAGCACGCAAATTGGTGACTATTGCCAGCTTGGCGGGCAAACGGGCATTTATGGACATGTTACCTTGGGTGCGCGTGTTTTGGTGGGGGGCAAATCCTGCGTGACGCGATCCTACCCGGATGACACGCAGCTATTGGGTGTGCCGGCGCGTCCGCTTCGCCAGTTCTTGCGTGAAATAGCGATGCTCAAGCGTATGAGTAAAACGAAATCTGATGCCGACGATTGACGTAATAAACCGACACAATCCTTTATTTGAAAAGTCAGGCGGGTAGTTCTACACGATGTAGTAGGGACATCCAATGGCTGAAATTCATGAAACGGCGCTAGTCGCCGACACCGTAACCTTGGGGCAAAGTGTAAATATTGGCCCCTATTGCTGCATAGATGGCAATGTCGAGATTGGCGACAATTGTCGGCTGGACGCGCATGTAGTTTTAACCGGCAATACCAAAATAGGTGCGGACACGCGCATATTCCCTTTCGCATCTATTGGGCATGTGTCGCAAGATTTGAAGTATGAAGGAGAGCAGGTCTTTCTTGAAATCGGCGCGCGCAACTTAATTCGCGAGCACGTCACCATGAATTTGGGCACGGCAAATGGCGGTGGGGTAACGCGGGTTGGCGACGATAATTTGTTTATGGCTGGCGCGCATGTTGCCCATGATTGCGTTGTTGGCAGCCACGTGATCTTTGCAAATAATGCGGCCATTGGCGGGCATGTCACGGTAGAGGACTTCGCTATTTTGGGCGGCTTGGCAGGTGTCCATCAGTTTTCGCGTGTGGGTGCGCATAGCTTTGTCGGCGC
>MDTB01063663.1_pt1 | contig 19539 bp, 18 predicted proteins | sample 811161 | NCBI WGS metagenome assembly MDTB01 (sample SAMN05326650, study PRJNA326480) | marine metagenome | isolation source: seawater | place: Mediterranean Sea | collected 2009 | reverse complement strand
TCCTATAGAGCCGTAGTAGACCACTACGTTGATAGGCTGGATGTGGAAGCGCGGCAACGCGTGCAGCTGACCAGTACTAATAGCTCGATTGGCTTGATTTATGCACTGAAAAAAATTTTTATAAATTTAATGAAGATATATAAATAAAACGCCTTATTTAGTTGACTCCTTGATATTCTACTTTGAAGCAGATTAATTATAGAATAATTAAACGGATGACTATGGATAAATTAAAGCTTAAAGAGTTAAAGGAAATTTCTCGTTTATCAAGAATTTACAGTTTAATGTCAATATTTTTTGCAGGGTCCGGTCACCCTGGCGGTGTTCTCTCTTGTGTAGATTTAATTGTTTATTTATACAACGAAAGGTTAAAGATAAAAAAAATTGTCCAGTTTAAAGATTTAAATAGAGATCGACTCATCTTATCCAAAGGCCATTCAGTTCCTGCAGTTTATTCTACTTTATCTGCACTGAAAGTAATAGATTTTAAAAAATCATTTCAACTAAGAAAAATTAATTCATTATTTCAAGGCCATCCTTGCAGAATCAATACACCTTGGGTAGAGGCTAGTACTGGTTCATTAGGCCAAGGTTTTTCTTTTGCTATTGGTCAAGCATTAACGCTTAAATATTTAAAAAAAAAAAATAAAGTTTTTTCAATTATTGGAGACGGAGAAATGCAAGAAGGGCAAATTTGGGAAGGTCTCATGTTTGCTGCTCAACATAAACTTAAAAATTTTGTTGCTATTTTAGATTATAATAAAATTCAAAGTGACAATTTTAATAAAAATATAATCAATATCGAGCCGCTAAAACAAAAAATAACTTCATTTAACTGGAATACAATTGAGATTGATGGTCATTCTTTTAAAGATATAGATAATGCTTTGAATAAAAAATTTAAAAATGAAAAACCTGTTTTCATTATTGCTCACACTATTAAAGGTAAAGGGGTTTCATTTATGGAGAATAAACCTCTCTGGCATGGAAGTGTAAAAATGAACTTAGATCAAATCGCTTCTTCTCTTAAAGAGTTAAAAGCCAAAAAAGAATTAATAAATATGTGTACAAAAAATGAGTAATCCAAATTTAATCGCTAAATCTTCTGGTTCTCTTAGAGAAGCTTTCGGCAAGGCCATAACTAAAATTGCTAAAACAAACAAAAAAATAGTAATTTTAGATGCTGATTTAGCAGGCGGTACAGGATGCCATCATTTTTTGAAAAAATATCCTAAAAGATTTTTTCAGTGCGGTATAGCCGAGCAAAATATGATCTCCGTTTCTGCAGGAATGTCTAGCCTAGGACTTACACCATTCGCAACAACTTTTGCTGTCTTTGCTTTAAGAGCTTTCGAACAAGCAAGATTATCTATTTCTTATTCAAACTTAAATGTTAAAATTGTTGCAAGTCATGGAGGTTTAGATACTGGTCCCGATGGAGCTTCTGCTCAATGTATTGAGGATTTAGCTTGCTTCAGAAGTTTGCCAAATTTTATAGTAATTAGTCCTTGCGACAGCAACGAAATGTTTCAAGCTGTAAAAACAATTTCAAAATATAGAGGGCCAGTTTATATGCGAACAGGTAGAAGTAACGTTGAAAACATTACAAAAGCAAATAAAAAATTTGTCATTGGAAAAGGATTATTATTACAGCGAGGAAAAAAAGTATGCATTGTCTCTACTGGCATGCAAACATCAGTAGCATTCAATTCAGTAAAAAATCTTAAAAATAAAAAAATTTATCCAACCTTAATCCACATGTCATCAATAAAACCAATTGATAAAAATTTATTAGTTAAAGAGGCAAAAAAACATAAAGTTATTATAACTTTTGAGGATCATAATATTTTAGGTGGTTTAGGTAGCGCTGTAAGTGAGGTATTGTCAGAAAAAGAGCCTACAAAAATTATTAGAATGGGAATAAAGGACGAAATAGGGAGATCAGGAGAAACAAAAGATCTTTTAAAAAAATACAATATTGATCAAAAAGCATTAATGAATCAAGTTATAAAGGTTTATAAGTAATTTATGAAAAAATTAAAAAATAAAATTTGTCTTATAACTGGAGGCACAGGTCTTATTGGGCAAGAAATAATTAAAGAATTTTTAAATCATGGAGCAATAGTAGTGTTTACTTTTAATAGCAACTTTATCAAAGCAAAAAATTTATGCAAAAATAATAAAAATTTATTCTTTTATAAACTTGATATAAAAAAAAAATCATCAATAAAAAAACTTTATAATTTTATAGAAAAAAAATTCAAAAAATTAGATGTAATAGTTAATAATGCTGGAATTAATAAACCTACTGATTTTGATAAGATTAAAGAAAAAGATTGGGATAATATTTTACAGGTAAATCTTAAAGGTCCATTTATGGTAATGCAGGAGTTTTTGAAACTCATAAAGAAGCCAAAAAAAGGTTCGATTATTAATGTAAGCTCTATTAGCGGCCAATATGGAGGTCCTAGAACAGCACATTATGCAGCAAGTAAGGCTGGTCTCATTTCTTTAAATCAAGTCGCAGCTAGATTTTTTTCAAAGTATAATGTTAGATGTAATTCTTTAGTTCCCGGTTTAATAAAATCTGAAATGTCCGAAAAAGCGCTAAAATCAAAAAAATTAAATTTATCTAAATCATCAATTTTGTTACATAGGCTAGGAACCGCAAATGAGGTTGCAAAAAGTGCCAGTTTTTTAGCGTCCGAAGAAAGTAGTTATATGACTGGACAAATCCTTAATGTTAATGGAGGTTTGTTTTTCTAGAGAAAAGGAGCAAAAAACAGTATAGTTAAATTATTTTATAATTAAATTATTTTATAAAATGAAAAATAATCTTAAAACATTAATAATAGCTGAAATAGGCTGGAATCATATGGGTGATATGTCTTTAGCAAAAAAAATGATAAAGTCAGCAAAATTAAACGGAGCTGACATATGTAAGTTTCAATTTTGGTCTGAAAAAAATTTAAAAAAGGGTCCTTGGGATAAAGACGGGCGTAGAGAAATTTACAAAAAGGCAGAGCTTAATATTGAAAAACTTTTATCTTTAAAAAAATTCTGTAAAAAAAATAAAATTGGCTTTTTTACCTCTGTTTTTTCATTAGAGGATGCAAAAAAAGTAAAAAAAATAAAAATGAATATGATTAAAATTCCTAGTCATGAAATTCATAATGAGGAACTAATTGATTACGCTCATAAAAACTTTAAAAATATTCTTTTATCCTGCGGCGCTTGCACAAAGAATGAACTCATGAAATTAGTAAAAAAATATAAAAAATCAAAAAAAATGACTTTTATGCATTGTGTTTCATCGTATCCTTTAAATAAGACTGATGTAAATTTTCCTAAAATGATAAAAATTAAAGATTTATTTAAAAATTTTGGTTATAGCGGGCACTATGAAAATATTGATGACTGTTATGCTCCGATTATTTTAGGAGCAAAATATTTAGAGAAACATTTTACAATTAATAGAAATAACCCAGGTAGAGACAATAAATTTGCAATTCTGCCAAATCAATTAAAAGACCTGGTTACATTTAGAAATAATTATTTTTTTATGAATATCGACAAAGGATTAGGAATTCAAAAATGTGAAAAGGACATTTTTAGAACTTATAGAGGTCGATGGAGTAAATTAAATTAATCCGATATTTTTTAAGTAATTTTTAAAATTTGTTTTTATTTTTTTAGGACTTTCAGGATTTTTAGTAAAAATTTTTTTATTCTTTACATTAACTATATTTATTCCCAAATTTTTTGGTATGCATAATTCTGGAATTTCTTGAAAGCCCGTGGTAGTTGAAAGTCTATCCTTTAAAATATAATACTTAATATTTTTAAATTTTTTCAAATGATGCCATGATGCAGAGCCCATTAATGCATTATAATCACCGTCTATCACAACAATTTTTTGTCTTTTTTTGAAACTCGCAATTCCTATAGCTACTGATAACGTCTCACCCATTGCATGCAACAAATAAAATGAATTATTATTTTTCAAAAAATTATTAGCTATTCTAGAGGTTAAACCGTTACTGATTATGAAAATTGAATTCTTATTTGATAAAATTATTTTTTTTATTGCATTTAATTTATTCATCAATATTACCTCGCTCAAAAAGTACAATAACTATTTTATTTTTGCTAAACGCGTATTTGTAAGCCTTTTTTACCGCAAGCATGCCTTCATTATTAAAATTGTAAAATTTAAAATTCAAAGACTTTATAATAGGTCTAGTTACCACGCCCCATTTTTTATGTTGAACTTCTTCCCAATCTAACTTTCCTCTATTTGAAAGGAAAATTACACACCCTTCGTTATAAAGATCAAAAGTGCCAATTAAAGAGTCAATTGATAAACCTAAGCCACTGTTTTGCATCATTATTAGACATTTTTTATCAATTAACCTGCCTCCAAAAGCCATAGCTACAGCATGATTTTCTCTAGCACAAATCATTTTACTTTTAATTTTTTTTATTAAAAGCTTAAATACACTATCAGGCACAAAATAAGTTTTTTTGAATCGAGAATTTACAAAGTTAGAAAGTTGATTTAACGAAGATTTTTTTTTAAATTTTTTTTTTAATTTTTTCATTTATTTCCATAATTAAATTTTTAAGATTTTTATCGCTCGTAATTGAGTGGCATACTAGTTTTAAAGTTTTATCTTGTTTAATTCTCTGAAGAATTTTATTACTTTTGATTTTCTTTGGGCTGTAACTCATGTATCGTTTATTATTTTTCTCAATTTTTTCAAGCCATTTATATAAATTTTTTTCCTTCAAATGTCTTTCAATAAGAGAAATTTCTTTTTTTATAAATTTTGAATTAAAATTTATTCCATTAGCAGTAAGAAATAAATTTAGTAATCCGTGTGGGAGATTTATATATTTTGCATAAGCAACTGAACATGTGTGAATTATAGAAGTCCTTGATTTTGCTAAACATATTCCTCCGTAAAAAGATAACAACATGTAATTTATGTAATTTTTTTTTGAAATTTTTTCCTCTAAAAGTCTTACTCCTAATTTAATTCCAGCAAAAGCTAATTTTTTTAATTCAAATTTTTGATTTTTGTTTAAGAATATTTCTAAGCAGTGAGAAAAAGCATCAAAAAGAGATGAAAAAATAAATTTTCTGTCGATAGAGGAGAGTATATTTGGGTAAATACAGGTTTTAATCGGAATAAATTTTTCATCTTTTATGGTAAATTTTCTTTTAGTATCGCTATTATTAATTACACAGTAAGGTGAAATATCGCTTCCTGTTCCACAAGTGGTCGGAATACTAATGATTGGCAGGCATTTTTTAATACGATTTTTAAATTCATGGTATTCAATTCTATTTTTTGGCTTTATAACCGAAATTCCTTTGGCAAAATCTATCGCACTTCCACCGCCTACAACCAATATTTGATCAATCTTAGATATATAAGACTTATTCAAATATTTGTTAATCATTTTAGATGATGGTTCACCTGGTGGTTTCACAATAATTTTTTTAATTATTTTACCAAATTTCCTTTTAATCGATTTGTCTAAAAAATTATTTATATTACGATTTTTTATATATAAAATATTCTTATTTATCTCTAGATTTTTTAAAAAAGTATTAGATATTACCACTTCAGTTGTAATACTAAATTTTTTTTTGTTGAGAAAAAAGTTTTTAATCGTAAATTTCTTCATATCAAATTTATCTTAATCTCTTTAATTATATTGTTCGTTTTTAAAATTGAATTTTTATAATTTTTTCCTGAGCAAATAATCATTCCTCTTCTATCTGGATGTGAAGTAATTTTTTTTAAATATTGATTTTTTTTAATGAATATTTTTAAAGTTTTAAGATATTTTTTCTTTAAAATTTTTTTTGTCAAATTTGATATTTCTTACTTTACCACTTTTAGTAAAAATATATCTTTGACAGTGGTGCTTTATATATTTTGGACTAATTAATTTTGGTGAAATTTTTTTATTCAATGAGCAAAGCAATGAGGCTTTAACAATATTAATACCGTAAGTCATTGGAATTGTATAACTAGCAAAATAACCGCCGCTTAGTCTTGCAGCTAATTCAACTATATATACTTTACCTTGATTAATAATTACATCTCCTTTAATTGTACCAAAATTTATATCTAAAGATTTTGCAGCCTGATGCATAACCTTGTTTATTTTTTCTTTAAATTTTCTAGTATATTTGGAAGGAATTGATCCACCATTTTCTACAATATTTGGTTTGGTAAAATTTAGTTTATCATAGTTACGATCAGATAAAGCAACGCCATAATATTTTTTATTTATGAATATACCTTCACTACTGATTTGATCACCACTAATGTAACTTTCACAAATTACTTTTTTTTCTGTGCTTAATTCTTTTGATTTTTTAAATAGATTTCTTAATTTTTTTTCCCCTAAATTTTGATTAATAACTGCTACTCCTCTTGCGCCTTTATTATCAGATGGCTTGATAATAAAATTATTTTTTGAACGTTTTATAAGTCTGTAAAAATTATCAAACTTAGAAAAAAAAGAAAAATTAGCTGTTGGAACCCTAAATTTCTTAAATCTTTTTTTCATTAATATTTTATTGGATGCAAATTTCGCGCTCTTAATAGAGATGGATTTTAATTTAAAGTAATTAGCGATCTTTGACACCGTTACAGGAATATCAGTTCCAAGAGTAATAACTCCTTTAAAAATATATAAATCTTTTAAATTTGATGCTTCGATTTTTTTAATTATTTTATCCGGGTTTAATGTGCTCTCCTCTATGAAATAATTAGAATATTTCCTGCATAATGCATCTCTATTTTTATCAATAGATACTATGCTTAATTTTAGTTTTAATGACTCTTTGTAAATTTCTTCTTGCTCAAAACTTGCACCTAAAATTATAATTGCGTTTTTGCGCATGATAATAAATTACATTATTTATCTTAAAATTACTAAATAATAAAGTTTATGTTTGGTAGACGGTTTATTTAAATTTAAATAACGCTTTGACAATAAAATACTTTTTATATACGTTCAAAAAATGAACAAAAAATTTAAACAAGTAGTCATTGCAGGTGCTAGTACTTTCTATGTAAAAAATCTAGGAGACGAAGCTATGCTTTTGAATTTAGTCCAAAGTATAAAACGTTTTAACAAAAATATAAAAATTGTGTTACTAGCAAGACATCCTAATAAAAAATTAGATAAAATGTATGGAATAAAATCAATTAAAACTTTTGAGTTTGATAAAAGACAACTATCGGTAGGAAAATTTTTTTTTGGTTTGAATTCAAATGACAATACACAACATCTTGAAACAATACGAAAAACTCTGACAAAATCTGACGCTCTAATTTTGGCTGGGAATTTATTTATGGAGCTATTTCCCAATTCATTTTTAAAAGGCATAGGTTCCTATTCTGCTTTTTTAGGAACTTTAGCAAAATTTTTTAGACTGAAAATTTATTTGACAAGTGTTAATTTACTTAATCATACAAAAAGCGAAATTACTCAGCAATATCTCACATTTTTTTCAGATAATGCACAGAAAGTTTGTGTAAGAGAAAATAATTCTTATAGAAATTTTATTAAATTTAATTTTAACCAAAGAAAATTAAAGGTAATAGGAGACTCAGCTTTTGGAATAAAAATTAATATTAATAATAATTTAGTAAAGAAAATTTGTCCACCTTTGTTTATAAAAAATAACGTAAAATTTATTGGTGTTTGTATAAGAGCTGAATATTGGAAAAAACAAAATTTTAATAAAATTTTTAAACAATATGCTAAAATATTATCCAAAGTAGCTTTGAAAACTAACAGTAAATTAATTTTCATTCCAAATGCTTTTAGTAAAGCAAGACCATGGATGGACGATAGAGTTGTAAATAAAAAGATTATTAAATTTTTAGATAAAAAAGTTCAACATTTCTCAATTAAAAAAGAATTAAATCTATTTGAAGTTTATAACATTATTTCTAAATTAGATATGCATATTACAAATAGAAGGCATTCTGGTATTTTTGCTTTATCACAAAAAATACAAACAATTTTCTTTGAAACTTCATTGAAGGGACATCTTAAGCCTTTACTGGAAAGTTTAAATCTACAAAAAAATATTATGGATTTAAATAATAAAAATGAGAATTTAGTTGAAAAAATTTTAAGAGCCTGGAAGGCTAGAGATCATGTTAAAAAGATATACCAAAAAAAAATTTTTCCTTTAAAAAAAAGAGTAAGAAAAGAGTTTAACAGTTTAATAAATTAGTATGTGCGGAATATTTTATACCTTTTCACGAAATAACGAAATTATCAAAAAGTACATTAGTACAAAAAAGGATCTTATTGCACCATTGTATAGCAGAGGCCCTGATTATTTAGGAGAACGAGTAGGGAAAAATTACGTAGCTGCACACACACTGCTTAGTATAACAGGATACATGGAGCAACCAGTTGAGACAGATAGATATATAGTTTTATTTAATGGAGAAATTTATAATGATTTTAAAAATTATAATGCAAGATATGGTGATACAGAATTTTTAGTTAAATTTTTGGAAAAAAATGGACCATATAAGTGGTCTGATTTAGATGGAGAATTTGCAATTGTTGTCTTTGATAAAAAACAAAACAATTTAACTTTTGTCACTGATCCATTTAACACCAAACCACTTTACTACCAAGTTACAGAAGATACAATTATAGTCTCAACTTTTAAAGGGATTGTTAAAAATTTTGGTCTGTCTAGCGGTATAATAAGAAGAGTTCCCGCAAACACTTGTATAACTTTTTCTCTTGAAACATTAACGGCAGTTAAACAATCAATAGTAACTGAATTTGATTTTTGCAATCAATTTAAAGAAGACTTCGAATCGTGGAACAAAGCTTTTTCAAATGCAATAAAAAAACGTTCGACAAACTTAAAACATGGTTTATTTGTTCCTTTAAGCAGCGGTCATGACTCGGGCGCTATTGTCGCTGAACTTGTAAATCAAGGAATAAACTTTAAATGTTTCATGAGCAATTTAGAAGAGGATAAAAATGTATACGATGCTAGACGTAAGCTTTTAGAGTCAAGTGGAATTGAGATTGAAGAGTTTGAGTTGGATAACAAAACATCTAAGGAAATGGAGCAAGATCTTTTATCAAATGTTGAGATGATAAAGTTTCACAATCCAATTTATCCCGATAAAACTTTTCCTGAGATAGATTTTAGGAAAAATGGGGGGATTTGGGCACATAATTACATTTGCAAATGTGCAAGAAAAACTGGTCATTTTATTGGCCTGTATGGGAACGGAGGGGATGAAATTTATACAGATTTTTGGTATCCTCCACCAAGTAATTCAGGTTGGTCATCTGTGAAAAATGATTGGCGAAGCCAGATTGGGCCATGGCCAAATTTTTACGAAGGTTGGAACGAAATTTTTTTGAAGGGGGCAGATATGATAGGAAGCCATAATAGTATTGAGGGGCGTTTTCCTCTTTTGGATAAATTTGTTGTTCAAGAATTTTTATATTTAAAGCCAGAACTGAAACAGAAAGTATATAAAGCTCCATTAACAAATTTATTACAAAAAAATGAATTTCCGGCTGCGCTTAAGAAAGTTGGATTTCGTGGATCCGCCTTTGAATGAAAGTAAAATTTATTTATGAAATTAAAACTAAAAAATTACAAAGTTAAATGACCGATCAATTAAGTGCAATAACGACTTTATTCACCGAATTTTATTATTGGGTAACTGTAGTTTTAATGTTTTTGATCCATGTTGGATTTTGTATTTATGAGGTTGGCGCATCTAGATACAAACATCACAAACATACCCTTATGAAAAATACAATATTAATACCTTTGGTTACATTAACTTGGTTTCTATTTGGTTTCTGGATATACTGGGCATTTCCAACAGGTCCTGGAATAGCTCCTTCTATAGTAAATGAAAGCGCTTCATTAATAATAGATGAAAGTTCTTTTAGTGCTAAATGGTATTCACCAATTTCAAATCTTATGGCAATTAATTTAAATGACCACATTAGCGGCGTATTTTGGGCAGCGTTTTTACTTTTTTCATGGACAGCTGCCTCAATAGTTTCTGGAGCAGTGATTGAAAGAATAACAACTTTTGCTTTTGGAATTTTGGCAATCGTTGTTGGATCAGTATTTTGGAGCTTAGGAGCTTCATGGGGTTGGCATTTTGATGGATGGATGCTGAAAATTTTGGGATATCATGATGCTTATGCATCTGGTGTAATTCATGCAATTGCTGGAGGATTTGCTTTAGGCGTATTAATAGTTTTAGGTCCAAGAATTGGAAAATTTTCCACTAGCGGTGAACCAAGAAAAATTGGTCCAAGAAATCCTTGGTTAGTGACAGTTGGGTTGTTCCTAATTTACACTGGGTTTTGGGGGTTCTATGCTGCTTGTAATATTCCAATTTTTAATCTGGGACCAGAGTATGGAATGGATAAAGTAACATTTTGGACAGCGACAAACATTTATCTAACTCCTACAACATTAAGCGGAGTAACATTTAATTTTTTAATGTCTTTATCAGGAGGGTTATTAGCTGGTTATTGGATCGCTAAAGGAGATCCATTTTGGACTTACTCGGGTGGTTTAGCAGGAATAATTTGTGCTTCAGCTGGAAATGATTTGTATCATCCCATTCAAGCATTGGTGATTGGAATTGTTGGGGTCATAGTTGCGTATAAGCTTCATCATTGGGTTGAGCGTAGATATAAAATTGATGACGCTGTTGGAGCGGTAGCTGTTCACGGCTACTCAGGATTTATTGGTTTAATATTGTGTGGTTTTGTTTTAAATGGATATCCTTCTTCCGGATATAATGTAGGAACGATGTGGGATGGTTCAAATTACGCACCAATAAATCCACTTGGCCAGTTGGTTGGTGCAATAATTATGTTTTTTATTTGCGGTTTGATACCAGGGTACATTACAGCTAAATTACTTAAAATTTTTGGTAAATTAAGAATACCTCAAGCAGTTGAAATTGCCGGATTGGACTACGAAATAATGGAATCAGATAAAAAAGACGAAAAATTATTTTTAAACACAAAAAATTAATACAGGAGATTATTATGGCAACAGTATCAAATTGGAAAGATCACTTAAAAGCAGATGAAATTATTGGCGCAGTTTACCCTGGAGCTGGATCAATAGAAACTTTATTAATTATTATTGGTATAGTTGTATGGATCGGCTGGCATATTCTTACCTATAAATCTGAAAGGGATAATCTTTCCAGATTGTCTAAAAAAAAATATACTGCAGATAAATACAAGAAAAATGTTACCTATTGGTAAAAATGGAAAATAAAAAATGCAAATTTGAAAGAAAGTAGGATCAATAATGCCAAAGAGCCTCGCACAAATCGCTAAAGAAAAAAAAATAAAATATTTTTTAATAAGCTTTGTAGACTTTTTTGGAGTCTTAAGAGCAAAATTAGTTCCGGCACAGGCAATTTCTGAGATACAAAAAAATGGTGCAGGATTTGCAGGGTTCGCAACCTGGCTTGATATTACTCCCGCAGATAGCGACATGATCGGAGTACCTGATCCTGGTAGTTTAATTCAACTTCCATGGAATCCAGAAATCGGATGGCTAGCCTCAGACTTATTTATGGACAATAAACCAATAAAAGCATCACCAAGACTTATGCTTAAAGAACAAATTAAAAAATTATCAAAAAATAAACTTCAAATGAAGTCAGGGGTTGAATGTGAGTTTTTTTTAATTTCAGAGGATGGATCCTCAATAGCTGATAAAAAAGATTTACAAACTAAACCATGTTATGACCAATCTTCGCTTATGAGAAGATATGATCTTATAAAAGAAATTTGTGATTGTATGATCGCAATGGGCTGGGGCCCATACCAAAATGATCATGAAGATGCTAACGGACAATTCGAAATGAATTGGAAATACTCCGACCCCCTTCAAACTGCTGATAGACACGTTTTTTTTAAATTCATGGTTAAAAGTTTAGCTGAAAAAAAAGGTTTAAGAGCTACTTTTATGCCAAAACTCTTCCATAATTTAACAGGTAATGGGTGTCATGCGCATGTTTCTGTTTGGCAGGGAAAAAATAATAAATTTTTGGATAAAAAAGATAAACTAGGATTAAGCAAACTTGCTTATAATTTTTTAGGCGGAATAATAAATAATGCCCGAGGATTATCAGCTTTTTTTAATCCAACAATTAATAGCTACAGAAGAATAAACGCACCAGCAACAAAATCTGGGGCGACATGGTCCCCAAGCAGTATCTCTTATACTGGAAATAATAGAACACATATGATCCGGGTACCGGATAAAGGCAGGTTTGAATTAAGACTAGTTGACGGTTCAGCAAATCCATATCTGCTTCAGGCGGGAATTATTGCTGCCGGTCTAGATGGAATTTTAAAAGCAAGTAATCCGGGAAAGCCTTTGCATTGCAATATATATGAAGATTTAAAAAAATATCCAAATTTAAAAAAGTTGCCAAATGATATAAATCAAGCGATAGAATCGCTTAAAAAAAATAAAACCTTGTTAGAGGCATTTGGAAAAAATGTTATAGACAGTTATATTAAATTAAAGAAAAAAGAAATTAAAGATTTTTACACTTTAAACTCCTTCAATAAAAAAAAGCCAGTTACTTTGTGGGAGAGAGAAAACACTTTAGATTGCTAGAAAAATTTTTTAATTGAAAAATAAAAAAAAAAAATTTTAAGTTTAAATGAATTTAAAAAATAAATTAGAGGCTCTTAAAAAAGAGCTTGAAGGCCAAAAAAAAATTTATCAACCATCATTATTTTGGAAAAAAAATATTTATAAATTTTTTAGTATTTTTCAGAAGGAAGGTCTTAATAAATTTAGATCAAACAAATTAGCTAATAATTATTTTGTCCCATTATACCATCTACGTAGAGAAAAGTTTTCAGGTCAATTTCAAAAAATCATTAAAAAAAATAAATCTACTAGATTATCTACTGAGATTTCTAAATTAATGAATGGACATGGCCATGCTTTATCAGATTATAGAACATTTAAGGCTGCAGATGACACGAGCAGGCTGCCTTTTTTACATCTATTTTCTGAAAATAATATGGGGAAACCAAAAGAGCAGTTTAAATTTGAAAATAAATTATTTAGCAGATCTTCATTAAATTATTTATTAGGTATTACATTGATAAAAAAAATTGATAAAAAATTTATTATAAAAAATGTTTTAGAAATTGGCGGTGGTTTCGGTATTTTAGGTCATATTCTGGGACAGTCTAAATTAAAAAATTTTAAATATATTAATGTTGATTTACCTCCCTTATCACTTGTTACGGAGAATTACTTGGCTAATGTTTTTGGAAAAAATAAGGTAACAGATTATTTTAAAATTAAAGACAAAAGTTTTTTAAACATAAATAAATTAAAAATGTTTTCATCTTTTCCATGCTGGAAAATTGAAAATCTCAAAGGAAGCTTAGATTTATTTGTAAATTTTATATCATTTCAAGAAATGGAGCCGTTCATTCTTAAAAATTATGTCAAACATATATTCAGATTAAAACCTAAATATATTCTCTTAAGAAATTTGAGGGAAGGTAAACAAAAAAAAACAAAATTTAATTCTGTTGGCGTTAAAAGTCAAATTAAAACAAATTTGTATTTAAATCTATTTGAAAAAAAATATAAATTAATAGTAAAAAATGTTTTACCATTTGGTTATCTAACTTTTGACGGGTTTAACTCAGAAATTTTGATTTTTAAAAAAAAATAAAGTTTAAGTTAGATTTATAAATTAAATATTAAATAATATTAAGTCCAAAATTTAAAAAATATTTAAATGAAAAAAATTTTGATAATTTCAGATATAGGAAACAAAGTAGGCCTTGGCCATTATAGTAGATCAAAGATAATCGATAAAGAAATAAAATTTTATTTTAAGAAAAAATATAAAGTAAAAAAAATATACTTTAATCACGACAAAAATAAAAATAGTTTTTTCAATTTTGTTTCTTATAATAATATTATAGTTTTAGAAAAAATGATAAAAAGCCTGAAGGCAGATTGTATTTTTTTAAATAACAGTAAGATATTTGAAAAAAAATACGGTTTAAAATTGTTAAAATTTCTAATTAACCTTAATACAACGAAAACTATAAATTCTGTAGACTCATATTTAAAATTTTATAAATATTTAAACTACGTTTGGATTCCTAACATCTTTGTTCAAAAAAAATACAAAGGTATTAAAAACATTTTATATGGATGGGATAAGATTTTAATAAACAAAAATATGAGAATAAATAAAAAGAAAAAAGGTGACAATACTATTATTATTCAGGGCGGCTCAGATGTTTTTAAATTAACAAAAAAACTACCAATTATTTTAAAAAGATATCTGAATAAAAAAATTAAGATTCATTGGCTCGTAGGTCCATATTCCCCAAAACCAAAAAAAGTGAAAAAATTAAGCATCAAAGTCTTAGAAAATAAAAAGGATATTAAATTTTATAATAATTATAATTCAGGATTCGTATTATTTGGAATTAGCTTTTTTGAGCTTCTTTATAACAGAGTTCCAATTTCAATATTTATTCCACAAAATAAAGAAAAAAAAGAGTTGATACTTCAGCTAAAAAAGAAGGGTTTTAACACCTTTTCAAATTTAATCGATGCAGTTATTTTTTTAAATAAAATAAATCTTAACAAAAAAATATATCAAAAAAAATTTAATAATTTATCCAAAAAAATTTCATTTAAAAATCGAAAAAATCTTTATAAGAAATTATTTTTTAATAATTCAATTAATTTATAGTATGGTACTTGATATAAATTATCAATTTTTTTTAAAAATTTTTTCATAAACAAATAATCTTTCCTAGTATCAATGGTTACTCTTATATTTGAGAGATCTTTAGATTGTTTTAATTTTTTGAAAAATATATTTTTATATTTATTCTTGTTCTTGTAAATCTTGAGTGTAACGTGTTCCAAATGTTTTTTTTTAAGTTTTAATTTACTAGTATTTATTATTTTTTTTGCAGTAAAGATTTCTAAACCTACTCCTTTTGGCAAAAAATGTAATTTATGATCTATTCCGATATAATCCATATTTAGCTTTTTAATTTTGTTTTTTAAAAAATTTACTAAATGACCATCTGGAAAAATATTATCAGCTGTTGCCCTTACTATAAGATCTGAGGGATTTAAATTTTTGGCTAATTCTACGTATCTTGATAGAACATTATTTAAACTTCCTCTGTAATAGCTAATTTTATTATCAATTAAAAAATTTACTAATTTATCATCACTTTTATTTTTAGATGTTGCGACTATCAATTTATGATTTTTATTTGTTAGTCGTTTTATGCAAAGCATAACAATAGGAATCTTATTTATTTTTCTGAGTGCTTTTCCAGGGAGTCTTTTAGAACTCGATCTCGATTGAAGAATTATTATTATTTTTTTCATAATAAAAAATATTTTAAACTGTATTTCATATATTTATAATTATAATTTAAAAAAAAAACTTTATTTAAATATACCTTTAAAGCTTTTCAAATTTATATTTACAAGATCATAAATTTAGTATACTTTGTTCAAAATTTGAACAACAAATATCAAATATTTAATTAAAATTTAAAATTGAATCAAGCACTGTATTAATATTAACTTAGAAAATGATAAAATTTAAATCTTTTTTAATCAAAATCTTGACTTTAATCTCTAATTTAAATTTTGATCCATTTTTTTTTAAAAAAAAAAAAATTCTTGTTTATGACACAGAAACAAGTCAATACTATAAAAATTTTTTTGATAAAAAAAAAATCTTTTTTCATTCAAACCGAATTTACAGCCCAATATCAAATGTAAATTTTTTTGTTCTAACATGGTCAATAATAAATTTTTTTTTTTATAAAAACCTTCATTTAAGTCAAATTTACAGTATTTTTGTAATAGCTAAAGTTAAACCAAAAATAATAATAACATTTACTGATTATGATTTTTTTATCTTAAACCTAAAAAAATTTTACCCTAAAATAAAAATAATTATTTTTCAACACCAACAAAGAAGCAATAAAATTTTGAAAAAGAAAAATTTTAAAAATAAATTTATAGTTGACCATGTCTGCGTTTTTGGAAAAAATTTAAAAAGTTATTATTCACAATTTTTAAATACTAGTTTTAAGATTACCGGCTCAATTAAGAATAATTTTTATAAAAGTAATAAAAAATTTAATAGAAAAAAAAAAGAATTATTGTTGATTTCAAGTTTCAGACCTCATATAAATTATTTTAAAGAAAAGGTATCTAATTTTCAGATCCAATCATTAAAGAATATATATCTTTTCTGTCAAATAAATAAAATAAAGTTATCGATACTTCCTTGGGCTCCCATAGAGGAAAATCATAAAAAATATTATGTAAAAGAACAAGAATATTATAAAAAAATTTTTCAAGGAGATAATTATAAAATGTTAAAAAAAAATCATTTTATTGATAGCTATAATATTTCATCAAAATTTGATTATTTCGTATCTCATAATTCAACATTAGGTTATGAGCTTTTATCAAGAAATTATAGAGTAGCTATAATAAGAAAAGAAATAAATTATACCTCAAAAAATAAAAATAATCTTCCTGTTATTGACTCTCTTACCTCATATAGACCCAAAGGTTATATTTGGACAGATAGTTGTGAAAAAAGAGAGACATTCAGAGTATTAAATAACATTATAGGTATAAGTAAAACACGCAATAAACATTTTATAAATAAATATGTAAATCCAATAATGATGCATGATTTTCAATGTGAAAATAACTTTAAATTTTTAAAAAGTATAGGTTTTAAAGTAAAAAAAAATGTCTATTCAAAATAAGAATTTACAAAATAAGAAAATAATCATTTTTCAATGCGGATATTATGGAAGGTTGGCATATAGAAAGCTGTATAAAAAAAATAAAATATTAAATTTTTTTGATAATTTTTCAAAACAAAATTTTTTATTTGGTATTAAAATTATAAAACCACAATTTTTAGATGAAAAGTATTTTGATTATATAATCTTAGTAGGAAGAGATATTCCTATTTTAAAAAAACAATTAAAAAAATTAGGTTATAAAAATAGTCAAATTAAAATATTAAATAACGTAGATGTGAGACCGAGTGGATTAGAGGCAAAAAAAAGGGAAAAGTTAGCAAGAAAACTCTTAAAAAAAACTTTATCAATATTTAAAAAACTAAACATTAAATATGTTTGCGAATATTCAGCTTTGTTGAGTATTGTAAGAGAAAAAAAATTTGCAGCATTCTCTGACTTTGAAATAAGTGTAGAATTGAAAAATTTTAGAAAAATTTTTAAATATTTTAAAAATAAAGGGTTTATTATTAAATATAATGTGCCGTTTAAATATAAAAAAGTTTTATATAAAAATTTTTATTTAACTACAGCTAAAAGGCTTTACAAAACAATTGAGCACCCCAGGGTTTGTTTTGATTTTTATGTTAATACATTTAATGGATACAAAAAAATTCCAGTAATAAGATTTGTTGATAAAAATTATTTTACAAATACAAAAGAAATTTCCCACAATGGGCTAATTATGGATGCACCTAATAATCTAAAAAAACATTTAAACAATATTTATGGGCCAAATTGGAAAAGAACAAAAAAATTTTGGTATAATTAAAATTATATTAGATTTATTACCTAAAATTTTTGTTATTTCATAAAAAACATGGTTTCTTGTCTTGAGGATTTTGCCAAAATATAATATGTTCAAAAATTGAACATTAAATACAAATATAAATTTATGAAAAAACTTTATAGTTTATTTCACCTAAATACATCCTTTTCTTCAGTTGAAAAAAAAGATCAAAAGAAATTATTAAAAAAATGTTATTGGCCATTATTAAACATTATTGAAGATAATGATTTTAAAATAGCAATAGAACTTGGCGGTAAAACTCTTCAGGAAATAAATTCATTGGATAAAAAATGGGTATTAAAATTTAAAAATCTTCTAGATGAAAAAAAATGTGAGCTAATTGGTTCGGGTTTTTCACAAATTATAGGACCAATTGTTCCTGTAGAAATTACCAAAAAAAATTTAGAAATTGGTAATCAAATTTACAAAAAAATATTAAATAGATTTCCAAAAATAGGCTTGGTTAATGAACAAGCCTTTTCAAGTTCAATGATAAAAATCTATAATAAATTTTATAATGCAATTATAATTGATTGGATCAATGCTAAAGCAAATGTTGATGAAAAATTTCTTCAAAATGATTCAGAACCTGCCTTTTTAAAAGATGATCATCAAAATAAGATTAAAGTAATTTGGAGTAATTCAATAGCATTTCAAAAATTTCAAAGAGTCATATTCGGTGAAATTAATCTAAAAAATTTTATTGACTATATAGACAGTTCCAAAAAAAATAATTATTGCTGCATTTATTCTAACGATGCTGAGATTTTTAATTTTAGAGCAAAAAGATTTGGATCAGAGAGTAAAATTGTTTTTAATGAATGGAAGAAAGTCGAGGAAATTTTTAAATTTCTAAGCTCTCAGCAGAAATATAAATTTATAAATTTTTCCACAATGTTAAAAAATGGAAAAAATAAATCCTATAAGGTCACAAATTGCACGACACCTATAATTGTAAAAAAACAGGCAAAGTATAATATAAATAGGTGGTCAGTATGTGGCAAAGATAACCTCTTATTAAACACTTTCTGTTGGAAAATTTATGAATATTTAAAAAAAAATAATAATCAAAAATTATGGAGAACACTTTGTGAATTATGGGGTAGTGATTACAGAACTCATACCACTAACAAAAAATGGTTTGAATGCAAAACAAAACTAAAAAAAATAATTAAAAAATATAAAATTAAAAAGCTAGTTAATAAGATTAAATTTAGAAAGATAAAAGATATAAAAAGAATAAAAGAAATATCAATTAATAATAATTTGATCACTTTTAATAATAAAAATTTTTTAGTTAGTTTCAACTTTAAAAAAGGATTAGTTATTAATGAATTTATCGATAAAGGAGTTTCTCAAAAGTCTTTGTTAGGAACTATAGTTCAAGGTGAAATTAAAAATTATGGAAGTAGTAGTGATTTTTTTTCTGGTAATAATTCAATTTTAAAGAAAAAGAACTTATCTCGATTTAGTGACTTATTACCTTGCACCTTTCAAGTATACTCTTACAAAAAGATTTTTTTGTTGAGTACAAAAATCAAAGATAAAAATTCTAAAATAGTAATTGAAAAGAATATATTCATAGATTTAAATAAGAGATATTTTAAAATTCAAATTAATTTAAACAATGTACCCGATAGCATAGTAAGATTGTTTAAAATGACAATTAACCCTTTAGCATTTAATCAAAAACAATTAACCGTTAAAACACATAATGGAGGTCAAGAGTTAGAGTCATTTAGCATAAAGGATGATTTCAATCATGGCGCCTCAATAGAAAATGTTTCAAATTATACAAGTTCAAACACTTCGTTTAGCAT
>MDTB01016693.1_pt1 | contig 19541 bp, 11 predicted proteins | sample 811161 | NCBI WGS metagenome assembly MDTB01 (sample SAMN05326650, study PRJNA326480) | marine metagenome | isolation source: seawater | place: Mediterranean Sea | collected 2009 | reverse complement strand
TTTAATCTCAATTAAATACTCATTACCATTGCTCATTGTCAAACGTAAATCTGGAAAATATCGATGTAAACGATTATCAGTCTTACAACGATACGGAACGATTACTTCTTCACTCGACCATTTTAAAATATCAGGGTTTTCATCACACCATTTAAAGACTTGACGTTCCCACAAAGAACGAAAGATGCACATGGTGGGGTCACCTTCATACTTATTAGTGTTTTTTACTTTGTATTTTCCTTTGTACGCCATTATAAATATATCTATGAGTAGAACAGAAGACTTTGTTTCAGATTTAACTTTTCCAGCCACTTTAGGCAGTAATAAACTATCTGCTAAAAATTCAATTGCATTGTTTCAAGCACAGTTAAAAAAAGAGCAAGAGTTTAGTTATAATATTTATCTGCCTGGACCAACCGCATTATCTGTCAACGACCAAGCAAATTATAGTACAACTGATTTTGGAATGACTGGCGCGCAAAATAAATTTGGTGAAGATAGCGTTGGTCAAGCTCTTGAAGCCGCAGGACTTAGAATCGGCAAAGGCGCCGGAGGTATAATTGGTATGGAAGCATCGGAAGTAGAAAAAAGAGCAGGACTTATTATAAACCCAAATACAAATACCACATTTGGAGGCAATGGTGTTCGTAGCTTTTCATTTCAATATAAATTAATTGCTGATTCCGAAGAAGAATCTCAGGCAATAAAACAAATTATTCGTAGATTTAAAGGATTATCTTATGCTGCATTAAATAATACAAGCAATGTAGCAGAGCCAGCTGGATTAATACTTACGTATCCTCCGATTTGGAAAATTAAATTTTTAACTACATCAACTGGAGGCGGATTTAGTGAGAATAAATTTATGCCTAAAATTAGTACTTGCTATTTGACATCAGTTGAAACCAATTACAATCCAAATTCTAATATATTTTTTAAAGGTGGTGCACCAAATGAAATAGACTTATCTATTACATATCAAGAAACAAGAGCGTTGAATCGAAATGATATAGATGAACTTGAAAATACTATTGACCAAGAGGGTGATTTTAATCCGCCACAGGTTCCTCAGCAAACTCTTCCGCCTTCTATACGGACCTTTAACACACTTTTTAAACGATGAGCTTTTTTAGAAAATTTCCACAAACGGAATATGATTTGTTAAATGATTCAAATCTTAGAACGATTACAGATATATTTCGTAATGTAGATGTAAACGAAAAGCAACTTGATGGTTTTTTGAATTATAAGTTTGAAAGAATAGAAGATGGTGAAAGACCGGACCAAATGTCTTTTCGATTATATGATTCTAGTGATTTTTATTGGACGTTTTTTATATGTAACGATTTCTTAAAGGAAGGCTATAATTCATGGCCAAAAGGTTTTGGTGAGCTCGAAACCTTTATTGATAATGAATATGGAAAGTATTCTGTTCTTGCTGTCGATTCTTCTACACTTAGAAGAATATGTAATATACAAAATGTATTATCACAGACACTTACATTAGGTTCAACATCAGGTATTAAGATACATAAAATAGATGAAACAAGACAGCAGATTTGGCTAAAAGGAAATCATACAATTTTAAATAATGTTGAAGCAGAAAATTTTGAAATTACTGGCCATGCTGATTCACCAACTGTATTAACAGCATTAGATGGTTGGGCTTATGCGCAGAACGCACCTTATTCTTACAATTCTTTTAGTTCAACTACTGGTGATATAATTAGAACAACAGATTTTACTTCTTATCAGAAGTATCACGAAGATGAGAATGAAGAACGTTCATCAATTAAAGTTATTCGACCAGGCTTAATTAATGAATTTGTTGACAGATATAAAGAATTATTGAATGAATAGTTTACCAAAAAATTTCGCACCAGGTGGAAATAAAGCTTTTGTTCCATCGGCGATAAATCTTAAGTCAGTAGAACTTACAAATCATAAAGGTCAGGTGTTTGACCTTTCGCCAATTGTAAGTAAGTTCTCTATTTCAGAAAGTATTCACAGTACTAGTATTATTGTTAATTTTACTATAGTAGATAGTAATGACACAATTGACGATTTGCAATTGATTGGACAAGAAAAAATTGAATTTGTACTCATACGTGAATTACGTGAAAATCTTACTGATGAAGAAGAAATAAAACTTAATTTAACTCTTGCAGAATTTCCAAGATATCAACGTGGTAATAATGAAAATATTCAAACTTATGAAATATCAGCAGTTTCTTCTTTTGCGATTTTAGACAAGGCATTTAAAATATCACGATTTTATAATAATAACACAGTTGAAGAAATTAAAAAGATATATGAAGTTGATTTAGGCGTAACAGATATAGAAGAGATTGGTTCTTCTATATCACGTTCAAGAGGTGTTCTTAGGTGGCAACATCCTTTACAAGCAGTTGAACATTTTAGAAAAAATACTTATAACGATGTTGGTTCATCTTTCTATGTATTTCAAAGATTGACGGGTAAAACCGTGATCGCTGCGCAATCTGATTTGGTTTCAGAATCAATTTATAGTACATATTATGACGGTAAAGAATTTACATCAGAGCCTTTATCTCAAGATGATTTTGTTGAACGTGCAACTAGAATGGTAAATGTTTCTTCTCAGTTAAAACTTGGAAAAGTCTTTAATTCAAAGAATGGCGCTTATGCTTCTGAAAATAATTATTTGGATTACGGAAACAAAACATATACTAAATTAGATTTTACTTTTGATAATTTTCCTTTAGATAAAACTTTAAATAAGAAAACACCTCTTTCTAAATCCGCGGAGATTGATTATTCTCAAACATTTCAAGCTCATTGTGAATATATTTCAACGAATGAATTTGCATACGATGGTGAAACTAAAAATAATAACAATTTAAGAAAAGAGAACGGACATGTTGTAAAATCTTTTACTGAGAACCTTGAGTTCGTAATGCATGATATTCAACTCTTTGGTGATAGTTTTCTAAATGCTGGAAGAGTGGTTGAACTTAAATTTCCAAAAGTAATGGACCCGCAAGAAAAAAGGAATAAATTATTTAACTCAGACCCATCTGATAAGTTTGACCAAAATCTAAGTGGTAAATATTTAATTGTATCAGCTTCACACGTTTTAGAAGATGGAGAGTACTTTACAAATATACGAGTTAAGAAAGACTCGCTATCAATCAATTTATAATGGAAAATTTTATAGGACAAACTTTTGCATGGTTTACTGGAGTCATTGAAGATATCAATGATCCAAAAGAAATGGGTAGAATTCGTGTAAGGTGTTATGGCTATCATAATGCAAACAAAGTAGAGCTACCTACTGCAGAATTACCTTGGGCTACTCCAATGCTTCCGGTCACATCTGCTTCAATGACAGAAGTTGGTCAATCGGCTACAGGATTACTTGAAGGCTCTTGGGTTATAGGATTCTTTCGCGATGGACCAAATGCTCAAGACCCTGTTATAATGGGTAGTATTCCTGCAATTTCTACTAGACCAGAAAGTTATGAGAAAGGATTCACAGACCCTAATCAAAGATATCCTGTAGAAGCCAAATGCGGAGTTGCAGATACTCCTTTGGCTGCTAAATCTTTAGAAGAAGCTTATAAAAATTCATTCTCTTATACAAAGAAAGCGGAATTAAGAGAAGAATATGATGGTGTATCAACCGCGAACTTTAATATTGGAGGAGTTTGGTCTTTTCCACCTATTGATGATGTTATAGGTCCGCAATATCCTAAGAATCACGTTATTTCTTATGAGAAAGCATCTGACGACGTAGAGAATGCTCATACTGTTGAGTTTGACGTATCACCTGGGAAAGAAAGAATTTCTCAAATGCACCGCACAGGTACATATACTGAAATAACACCAGATGGTTCAGAGACACAGGTTATAACAGGAAAAAGATATAAAGTAATTGCTGAAGGTGATAATGTTTATATTAAGGGCGGTTGCAATCTAACTATCGAAGGTGGATGTAGAACTAAGATATCCGGTGATTGGCATATAGATGTTTCGGGTAGTGTAATATCTACTATTGGAGTTGCAAAAATAGAAACTATTTTAGCGGGCCCGCTAACTCAATTTGTTGGGCCTCTCGGTGTTCGTGAAACATATCTTGGTAATCAGGTAACTACTGCACCAAATATCTTCCTAAATTGATATAAATAGTAATAACATGGCCGGTTTATCAGATTCAAATACAAGAAGACCAAGCGCATCAAACGTTGCTTTTAGAAAGGTATATTCTGATGTGCCATTAGCATTTAAAGAGCATCCAGTCAAAAAAGATATTCGACCACTAAATGATTTAGATGCGGTAAAACAATCAATTAAAAATATTATTCTTACAAATCAAGGTGAAAGACCATTTCAACTAAGTATTGGCGGAAATGTTACACGTTATTTATTTGAACCACTTACACCTTTTACAGCGTTTTCATTGGAAGAAGAAATATTAAGAACTATATCACGAAACGAACCAAGAGTAAGAAGCACAAAAGTAAAAGTAAGCGCGGATATTGATAGAAATACATTCGATGTTACAATAGGATTTAATGTAGACTTTTCATCAAATAGAGAAGAAATTTCATTTGCACTTGAGAGATTACGATAATGGCAAAACAATTAAAAACAACAGAGCTTGATTTTGATAAAATCAAAACTAATATAAAAACCTTTTTCAAAAGGCAGGATTCGCCTTTCAAAGATTTAGACTTTGATGGTTCTGGCCTGAATCAGATACTAGACATCCTTGCATATAATACACATTATAATGCGGTGAATGCACACATGGCAGTCAATGAGTCTTTCTTAGATTCTTCTCAGATTCGTTCTAACGTTGTATCTCATGCTAAGTTAATTGGATTTGTTCCTAAGAGTAGAACAGCTTCTACTGCAGAATTGAAATTAGAATTTAATGCTGGGGGTTTAACATCTTCACAAACCATACCTGAAAATACAACGTTCACGGGCAAGGTAGACGGTGTCACATATACGTTCAGAACACCAAGTGATTCGGCCGCTCAGACGCCGGTCAATGGAAAATATACATTCAATAATCTTGCAATCAGAGAAGGTCAGAATAAAACACAAAGATTTGTATTTAATGATTTGACAAATCAACAGTTTATTATTTCAGATAAAAATATTGATAAAGATACGCTTGTTGTAAAAGTAAAAGAAAATGAATCGATTGCAGATTCTGCGGCTGATACATATACGCAATTTCAAATAGGTGATGATGTCACTAATGCATCTAAGATATTTTATATTCAAGAAAACTTTAATGGTAATTATCAAATAGAATTTGGTAACAATGTATTAGGTGCAAAACCTACTGTTGGTTCAATTATTATATGCGAATTTGTATCTACAACAGGAGACGACGCAAATGGCATAAATGTATTTTCTCTTGGTACGTTTGGTTCCTCATTTGCCCTTAATGACCCAACAGTAATAACAACTATCTCTAAATCAGCGGGTGGAACGGAAAGAGATAGCATTGATGCTATTAAATTCAATGCACCATTATCCTTTATCTCTAAAAATCGAGCAGTCACTAAAAAAGATTATGAAGCAATTATTAATGATAAATTTAGTACGTTGATTCAAGATATTTCTGTGTTTGGTGGACAAGAAAAGAGTCCACCTCAGTATGGTAAAGTGTTCATTGCGATTAAACCTACGGGTGGCGAATTGTTTTTAACTGCAAAGCAAAAGAAAGATATTTTAGAACATTTAGATAATAAAAGAATCCTTGCAATTACAACAGAAATCGTAGATGCTGATTTTACATTCTTATATTTTAACGTATTTGTAAAATACAATAATAACGCTACGTCTAAATCACCTGCACAGATTGAAACAACTGTACGAGAGGCAATCTCAGATTTTAATAATTCATTCGAAGTGTTTGAAAATGTATTTAGATATTCTAAATTTTTAAATAAGATTGATACAAGTGATACATCAATACTTAATTCATTAGCTCAGGTTTCTTGTTACAAGAATTTTGTTGTGCAAGCCAATAACACTCTTTCATCAGAAATTTCTTTTGGATTTAAATTACTAGGAGAGATAGACCAAGAAGAACCATTCATTTCAACTACATCTTGGATAATTAGTGGTGTTAATTATTTCTTAGATGATGTGGCGATTGATGGTGATACTGATAAAAGAAAATTAAGACTTTATAGATTATCAAGTGCGAATAAAAAAATAATTTCAGATTATGATGTTGGATTCCTTTATCCAAATACTGGTTTGCTACAGATTAACGCATTACCTGCAGATGTAACTACTACAATTGAGATTAATGCAAAACCTGATTCCTATGATGTTCCAAGTTCAAAAGAACAATTGCTCTCAATCGACACCGATAAAGTAAATGTTTACGTAGAAACTGGTGCTGAATTTACAGAAGGCAATTCAATTATAGAAAATGACTGATTTTTATCATAATCACGAATCGACTCGTGTTGATTCATTGATACCTCAACAATTGCGTGAAGGTAGTGCTGAGCTCGTAAAATTTTTAAGTGAATATTATATAGGAGAAAATGATATTGCAATATCTGCTCAAGACTCTACGTATATTGACGTTGCATCATCATTAATTCAGAATCTTGCAAAGAACAGAGACCTTGATAGAGTTACGCAAACTCAATTCATTGAAGAGTTGGCATTTGAAGTTGCAAAAAATATACCAACATCAAATGTAGTTACAAGAAAGTTTTTAATTAAACGTTTAGTTAATTATTACGAAGTTCGTGGTAATAAGAAGATGTTAAACGCTTTCTTCCGATTATTCTTTAATAAGGAAGTTAAATTATTCGAGCCGTGGAATCAGGTTCTAATACCGTCTAGTGGTGATTTTAGAACAAGTGAATTCGTTCGTTTGTATTCAACAACCGGAAATGACCCGTTAACTTTAGATGGTAAAACAATACGTCAAGTCGATGCTGCTGGAAGAGTTATTGCAAAAGGATTCGTATCTGCTGTTTCAAAGAAAACGTATGATGAAGAAATCTTTACGCTTGAATTAGAACCAGGAAGTATTGAAGGTAATTTTGATACTATACTTGACGTTAAAGACATAGACGGTAATGTCTATGGCAAAATATATCGTACGCTATCTTCATTCAATATTGTAAGAGGCGGAACGGGTTATGAAGTTGGTGACCAATTCTTTTTAGCAGGATTTAGTAATGCTAGTTTTTTAGGAGAAGTTGCGGGTGTTAATACTGGAGGTGTAATTAGTAAAGTTAAAATCTTAGACTACGGCGCAGGTAATTCTACAAATCAAACCACAGATTATTTTACTAAAGATTTCGAGAGGGTTCAAAGGTTAAGTGATGGTACCACACTAGTAACAGATAGAACAGCATCTGATGATACGTTATTCGGTAATGAATTTTTAAAAACCACAGTAAGAGGTGCTGCATTTGCTACAAGAATTGATAGTGATAATTGCCCATCAAATAATAACCCTAATCATACAGTAAGTTATTTTGGATTCGACGAATCTTCAAATCCAAATTATTTATTTGAAGATTATTTAAACAATGGCTTATCAGACCCATCAATCGAGGCAAGTGTTCCTTTCTTAGTATCTACTTCTAATAGTGGTATTTTAAGACCTAGACTCACGTTCAATTCAACAAATGGTGTGAATGCAGAATTTAGTTTCAATTTTGCAAATCTAATAGAATCAGATGGCGAATACATAGATGAAAGAGGTAGATTATCCGCTGATATTGTTTTACAGGATTCTAATTTCTATCAGAAATTTTCTTATGAATTACAACTTGATATACCATTAAGTGATTATCGTGATTTCTATGAAGAGCTATTACACCCTGCAGGTGAAAAACTATTTAATAATCTCGTAAAGAATATTGATTCCGACGAAATTGAAAGATCACTTAATGTTGGATATGGAATTTCACGACTAGATACTGTGGGTATAGCGCCTAATGCAGAAATAATAACTATTCCACACCGAGTATGTGTCAATAATGTAGGAAGTGATTTAAGTAGTTCACCTTCCGAGATTACACAATACGTACAAAGGCCAATAGCCTCAGATGATAATCGTGTTTACTTTTTTGAAGATTATCTTGAACCAACAATCGTAACAACTGGATAAATATAAGTATGGGTATATCAATTTCAAGTGCCACAAGCGATACTGCTTTAAGCGTTTTAGTCAATAAAGCTTTATTAAAACAAGAAGTTCGTTATGACTTATTGAATGATTTCGAACAAGCCATTGGAAATGGTACAAAGAAATTATATGTCTTTTATGGCAGACCAAATGAGTTTCCTAATAGTGATACTGTTCCTACGCCTACGAATTCATTACTTGATGAAGAGGACACAAGAAAAACAATTACGGCGATGAGAAAAGTTTTTCCATCAGAAGTTCGTAGAGCATTTAAAAAATATACATGGTCAAGTGGAACACGTTATAATCAATATTCTAATCGTGTTGATACTACTGCATTTGGAGCTGGAACTTCTAAGCCATATTATGTTTTAACACAAGACGAAAGAGTTTATAAAGTTATATCAAATAATAATGGCGCTCAATCAACAGTTGAGCCAAGAGAAGATAGAAATGATATTTTTACTACGTCAGATGGATATCGTTGGAAACTATTAATTAAATACGAAGGTTCTCTTTTACGTAAATTTAATTCTGCTACACACTTACCATTTCCTGATACAAATAACATTCAAACAGCGCTTGAGGGTGGTGAAGTAGATAGATTAGTTATTACCGACACCGTATCACCGATTTCAAATAAGTATACTGGTTTGTCAGAAGTTCCTTTTTTCGTAGAAGGTGATGCACCACTGACAATAACCGCATTAGCAGAATTTAAAGTAACAAGTGTTGCACCTATTGTTGGTGGACTTACCGGGACAGGAAAATTAAAAGCAGATGGTATAGAATTAACTAGTGGTGGCGCAGGATATTTCTTTGATTCGACTGCTGGTAGAAATAAAAAGATTCCTGTCAAATTTAGAATTAAAGTTGGTGCACTCACAGATACAAACTTTTCTGCTGGATTAAACGTTACAACAGGATTTGGTTTAGCAACAATTGACCAAACAAGTAATACAGTTTCTGCAATTGACGTTATTGACCCTGGGGCCGGTTATCCTGTAGGTGCTATTGTAGAAGTAGTTCAATCACCTGCGATCGTTTATGGTCAATTAAATGCACAAAAAGAAATAACATCTTTTGAAATTACACGAAACGGAAAAGGATTTAAATCAGCAAATCTGGTCTCAGTTGTAGACCCCGAAGCAAATATACAGAAATTAGATAGTGATATTGACGTTATTTTATCACCATCAAAAGGTCATGGCGGAGATATACAAAAAGAATTAAATGCTTCTGCACTATTCATTAACGTGAGAGTTTCATCTAGTAATGAAGACTTTACAATTGCAAATGACTTTAGACAAGTTGGATTGATAGAAAATCCAAACCGGTTTGGAAGTACTACATCACTCACTGAGACAACAGCTGATGCAAAATTTAAATTTGTATTAGAAGGTGCTGACCAATCAACCTTCGAGAATATCAATGAAGATGCTGCGATTAATGGTCAAATAAGTGGTGCTAAAGGAATCTTTGTTGATAAGAAAAATACCGCCATCGGTGCTAGAAAATTAGTTAGATATATAAAAGACCCCTCAGCATCAGCAGGTACAGACTTTGTGTTGAATGAAAGAGTTCTTATTAATACTGATACGCCTATTCCATTTAATGTTATTTCAATTACAAACCCCGAAGTTGATGTTAATAGCGGTAACATTTTGTTTATAAATAACAATAATAAACAATCAAGACAAACAGACCAAATTGAAACAATCAATTTCATCATAAATTTCTAATATGAGTATTACTGGATTTAATAGAGCCCCGTACTTTGACGATTTTAACGCAAAAGATGCGTCAAAGAATAATCAAACAGTATCTGATAAAAATTATTTACGAATTTTATTTCAGCCTGGGTTTGCAGTACAAACACGTGAGTTGAATCAACTTCAAACCATGTTGCAAAATCAAATCAATAGATTTGGTTTAGGCTTTTACCGCGATGGTGATTCTTTACTACAACAAAAACCAGTTTTTCAAGATAGTATAAGTTACATTGAATTTAGTTTAACATCAGAAGCCAATCTTACATTTACTAATGAACAAACATTTCTTTCAACATTGGTACTTCAAAGTAATATTGAGGGTCGAGGTGTTTCTGGTGGCTCTGCAAAAATTCTTCATTCAGAAACTTTTGTTGCAAACACAGGAGAAACAAGATTAAGAATATACGTTGCGTATGAGCAACAACTTAAATTTACAACAAGTGACTTTCTATTTTTTAAGAATGATACGTATAAAGACAGATTAGGAATCTCAAATTCATTTACGAGCGCTTTAGGTGAAATTAAAGAGGTAGGATTTGGATTCAGTTTTTCTATTGAAGAAAACATGTATTTCATTAATGGTTCGTTTGTTCATACCGCCATTCAAAAATTATTTCTAAAGAAAACAACTGAAGATGAAGCTATTGATGGTGACCTTGCATTTAAGATAACCGAAAACACAATCAATAGTTTTGATGATGCTACTTTATTGGATAATGCTGCTGGCTCTTTGAACGCTGCAGCGCCCGGCGCCGATAGATATCAAATAATATTGGAACCTATTTTTATTACATCTACGCAATCATTAGTCAATCTAAATTCTACTACAGGAAAAATATTCATAAACACTGCAACATTTACAAATGATGTTAAAAGATTGTTGTCTGTTGGAAGCGAGGGTGTTTTACTTGGTGTTGGAGAAGAAGAAAACCCATATTCTGCATTTGATAAAAAACTTGCAGTAAGAACACGTGAGGAAAGTGGAGATTATGTTCTTCAGCCATTTAAAATTAATTTCAGAGAGTTTTACAATAATGGTTCAAATCGTGGTAAATACACATCTACACAAATAAATGACATTTCACCATTTGATGTAACCACTGTTGCAACTGCAGAAACACATTACGCTTTAGAAATTGATACTGCTACAGCTTATGTGAAAGGACTTCGTAGAGAGTTTCCGTCAAAAGTTTCTTTAAAAGGAGATAAAGCACGAGAAGTAGATACTGAAGAAAATATAGATTTTACAATTCAATACGGTAATTATGTTGATATTAAATTTGATGATGTAGACCGCGCATCTAATAGTCCTTTTGATAGAGACATCGGACTTTTAAACGAAACTGATTTTACTACAAATCTAACAAAGAAAATAAAATATGCATCACAATTATCAGGTAATATTTTAAGAACGTATTTATTTGATGGAGTAAATTATGACACAATTTTCAATACAAGCGATTATGCAGCTGCTGATGTTTCAGAAAACAAAACTAAGACAACTCAATTATTCAAATTGCCATATGACGGTATAAGTAATATTTCGAGTGTTGTATACACTAAAGTTAAGAAATATACAGTAACACTTGAAATAGCCACAGATACCATTCAAATTCTTGCGGGCGCAAATGAAAAGCTGAAAAGAATCGAATCAGCGTCAAATGATGAATACACAATTATTACATCACCAAATGGTCAACCTACAATACTACCCGACGAAGATTATGAAATAAAAACTGGTAGTACACAAACAACCGTTGTATTTAAAAGAAAAGACGGTAGTAATTTCGAAGCCGATACATACACAATTTTAGCGCCCGTTGAAGTCACAGATGTAACTGCTAGACGTCGTTTAAAATTAAAAGAACTAAAAACAGATGGCGTAAAATCATTTACAACTGTAACAGGCACAACTCACATAAGTGGAAGTGGAGTACTAACAGGAAGCAATGAATTAGACCAAGATATATTAACAGATACTTTTAAAGTATTTAAAGTAGTTGATAGCGTTGATGTTGAACAAACAGACGCAAAAGTTACAGTTATTGATGATGGTGTGACAGATGAATTTTATAATACACCACAAATCAAAATTGTATTAGGAACTGCAGCGGCAACCAATGAGGTATACAAAGTAAAATATAGTTATTTTAATCACAATAGTAGTAGCGCAGTAGATAGCGGAGAATACTTTAGTGTAAATTCTCACGACCAAGATAATAATATTACTTATTGCAGTATTCCAAAATATAAAGACCAACCATTATCCGATTATCTAGATTTTCGTGTTAAAAGAAAAATTGATGGCACATACCCCGATGAAGAACCTATTATATTAAGGCCAAATTCAAATTGTCAGGTTTCAGTATCTTATTATCTTTCTCGAGTTGATAAATTAATTATTGATGGTCGAGGTAGATTAACAATTTTAAAAGGAGTGTCTTCAGCAACACCTGTTGCCGCTATAACACCACCTGATGCTCTTACTCTTTATGAATATTTTGTACCATACTTTACGTGTGATTTAACTCAAATTACAACTAAGTTCTATGACCATAAACGTTTCACAATGAGGCAAATTGGTGACATAGAAAAAAGATTAAAAAACGTAGAATATAAGTCAGCTTTAAACACTTTAGAAAGATTAGCATTAGAAAAAAGAATCATTGATGCTAATAACAATGAGTTATTTAAAAGCGCTATCTTAGTAGATAATTTTTCTAGTCACGCAATTGGTGATACAGCTTCAAAAGACTTTCTCATATCACTTGATAAAGTAAAAAGAGAACTTCGACCTTATTATAAGCAAAAGAATTTTAAATTACTTTATAAATTTCCGGTAGAATCCGATGTTGCAAAAAGAGCCGAAACAACTACAACCGTAAACGACTACGCTGATGCATCTACGGATTCAGAAGGTAATGCTTTAGTAACTTACAAATATAATGATAAGCAAAAAGTTGTAGAAAGAGCTGAGACGACTAGACCGAATGAATTTATTGCAAAAGGGTTTACTAGTTTGTCAACTAGTGTTTCTCCTGGTAATGATCAAAGGCCTGGTTATACTATACCAACAAATGGGAATACTTTTAACAGTTCACCAGATGGTACGCCAGCTGGTTTAGGAATCTATAGTTTATATAATCCAAATTTTTCTGCAGGACGTAATAACGACAAAAGAAACACCGCAAATCCTAACGCAATCAATAAATCTTTTAAAAATAATCTTTTTGTTCAATATCGTTCTGCAGTGCCTGAAGGTCAGACAAATCCAAATAGAGCTTTTAGAAGAATAGCGCCGGTTAGATTCAATGACCCGTCTGGTGCACCATTGGATTATTATAGATTTGAAATGTATGACAGAAATCAAATATACGATGGTCGTCCAAAATATGTTTCAACAAAAGTGCCGGCCGGCGGAACTGCTGAAAAGCTTGTTTCACTTGTAGGGTGGTATCAGGTAAATTATGGCGATGATGCAACGGCAACATATATTGAAACTGGACTTGGTTCAGATAGTCTTACTCCAAGTTTATTGAATGGATTAACAGTAACTTATATTGGTGGCGCAAGAGTCAATCGTATGTTTGATTCTGATGGGGCCGATAATGCAGAAACAACTAAAAATGATTGGCAAAGACCAGAGATTACAACTACAAATAAACAAGATGATGACGGTGCATCATCTGTTGAACAACTTTCTACATGGGAAGGCACTAAAGAGATTTTATTTGAGCAGACACGTGTTTCACAGACGTTAAGTGTGCAACCATTTGAAATTACAAAATACGTAGGAGATATAAAATTATCACCATCTTCTGATGAATGGATTGACACTGAAACACGGCCCGCAACTATTATGAATAATAATGGTGCAATGGATGCAATAGAATTTCTTCGTGATACCGGCCTTGTTGACTTTGAAGGTGTTCTCGGCACAGAATGGAATGCTCATGAAACAATAGTACAAGGAGTGGATTCTACTACTACAACTTCTTGGGACACAAACTGGTGGCGTCAAAATCGAATTGATACAACAACCACTGTAACTAACTTTGAAAGTACACGAACTGGTATTGAAACAACTCTTGGTGATGATGTAATTGAAGAAGATGCTGGTGAAAGAGTTGTAGATGTTAATATTGTACCATTTATTCGTTCAAGGTTTATCTCATTTAAAGCAAGTGGATTAAAACCAAATACAAGAGTGTTTGCTTTCTTTGATGATGATAATGTATCAGATTATTGTGCAATGACCCCTGCGTTTATACCTTATGCTGAAATGCAAAATGTACAAATTTATAATGGTCAAGGTAAACCAGATAGTCGAGTCTCTGCTAATCAGAATCTTCCAATCAGTAGTAGCACTGTAAATAACTTTCAAGAACCACTTGTTACAACACTTGAGGGTGGTGACATCACTGGTATATTTAGAATACCAAATAATTCTGAATTTAGATTTAGAACTGGACTAAGAAAATTCAAATTAACATCTTCGCCTAATAATAAAGATGTAGAAGCCGATACATTTGCAGAAGCATCATACTTAGCAAGTGGGTTGGTTCAAGCAAGAACGAATGTTATTCAATCAACTCGAGTTCCACAACTTGAAGAAACACGATTAGAACAAAGTGAGAATTGGTCAGAAACAACTGTTACTAGAGATGTAACTCGAACATGGACACGAAGACGCGACCCGATTGCACAAACGTTTGTTGTACCATCAAAATATAAGAATGGAATGTTCTTATCTGATGTAGATTTATTCTTTGCTGAAAAACCCGATGCAAATATTGATGTGTCAATTCATCTTGTACCAACAAGATTAGGTATTCCAATGCAAAATATTATACCTGGTTCAAAGGTAAGAATGGCAAATCACGAAGTAAAAGTATCTGGTAGAGAGCCAACTGATACATCGGTAATTACTAGTGCCGCTAATGCAACTAATTTCAAATTCGAACATCCTGTATATCTTGAATCAAACACGGAATACGCAATTGTTGTATTCTCTCCATCACCTGATTACAGAGTGTGGACATCAGAATTAGGACAGAAAGACGTTATTACTGGAAATCCAATTACAACAAACTCAGCAATTGGCGTATTGCTCAAGAGTCAGAATCAAAGAACATGGACACCAGACCAAACGCGAGACCTAGTATTTAGAATGAGAAAATGTATTTTCTCTACTACTCCAAAAAGTTTTGAATTCAATACTAAGTTTTCAAAAACTGATTTAACAACCGATACGCAAGGAGTAGAAATATTTAAGTTTAGTAACCTAAATATTTCTGATGAAACTTTAATTTTACCAGAAACTTCAGTACTATATAATATTCAATTTAAAGATGTACAAGGTACTATTGTCAAATCATTTAATAACGTAAGAGGCAAAGAAACTAAAGAATTAGAAACCCAAATTGCAAATGCTGATAACGTAGTTGTTACTGCGACTCTTTCATCGGCTGACCAGCATATTACACCAGTATTAGACTTAGAAAGATTCTCTTTACTTGGATTTACCAATGTTTTAAATAATCCAAGTTTAAGAGACGTTTTATCGGCTGATAAAAAATTAGCACCGGGCTATGTCACAAAAGTTGTTACTCTTCCATTACCTGCCGATAAATTAACAATTGATTTAGATATTTATAGGCCAACTCTTCAAAATGGAACTGATGTACAAGTGCTTGTTTCTTTTGATGAAAAAACATTTACTACTGCTGACTCTGCTACAGAAAGAGACTATGAACAAGCAACTATTATTTCTGCAAATGAAAAGGCAACAAATGAAGGTGTCGATACGTTGATTCCTGTATCTATTAGTGAATCAACCAATGATTACGCAAAAATGGTATTTGAAATTAATAAAGGCGTTGGAAATGAATTTTCTCAATTTAGAGTTAAAGTATTATTCTTTGGTGGTGACGCTGCAAAATATTGTAAATGTAGAAACTTAATTGCGATTGCATCTAAAGCATGATAGAAGTAAAAGGACATAATGATTTACGTAGAGACGAAAAAACACATGCATTAGTTAACGTCAATGATAGCGCTTATCAAAACTACTTAAATAAGAGAAAAAAAGAAAAAAGTTATGAAGAAAGAATCGATAGATTAAGTAATGAAGTTCAAGAGCTAAAAAACATTATAAATAATTTAATAAAATGAAAAAAGAAGATATAGAAGTTTTTGGAGAGGTTACGATTGATATCAAATCGAAAGATGGTTCTATACGTCAAATACGTAAGAAGAATCTTGTGACAAGCGCAGGTAAAGATTTTTTCATACAAAGGATTTTTAAACAAACACCAGATAGAAGATTAACAAAAATTGCAATTGGTACAAACACGGCCACCGCGGTGGTGGCGGATACATTTGCGGTTCTAGGTGCTAATACGAACGGAAAGAAGATTGTAAAGAATATTAATTATGATGTATCAGCCGTTTTAACTGACCCAGGCACAACTAATTCTGCTATCTTCGTGACAAACTTTTTAGATATAGCCGCTGATACATTATTAAGTAATTCAAATGTACCATTAGCATTAGGAGAAATTGGTTTAATAGCAACGGGAGATTTAAATTCTTCTCCGGTAATAGATACATTAGTATGTAGAACTATATTCGACCAAACATCACCAGAAACAACATTTACAAAACAAACAACCGACGTCATTACCGTCACTTGGAAAATTACCGTTAACTAACTATGAGCCTCATAAACATACGTTCAAAGAAAGCAAAAACTAACTACACGATTTTTTCTGTGGTTACAGCTTCTCGCAGCTTGAGTGGTAGTGACACAGCATTCGTTATTTCAAACACTCAAACAAGTCTTAAATTCTTAAAAGTCGGAATGAATATTGTTCGTTCTGATGGCAGAACCGATAATGCAATTAAGACGATTACAGAGTCAGAGACACAGTCGACGGTAACTGTGACAGGTGATGTAAGAAGTGAGTTTGCAAATGGCGCCACACTTGAATTTACACCTGTAAATGCACTTGATATTCCTCTTACGAATGCTCAAGTCGATACTAATTTCTTAAATCTTGAAAGAGAAAAGTTAAGTACTGATGGTTCTCAAGATTTAACAGGTAGTTTAACAATTCAAAAAGTTGGTGGAACCAAAGAAGGTAATCTTACAGTCAAAAATAATTTAACGGTCGAAGGTAAAATTGATATCGGTGGAGATGGCGCAAGTGCTGCTTTATCTCTTGGTTCAGGTGATATCCAGGCTAATAACATTAAGCTTGATGGTGAGATTGATGATAGAGCACTATTTAAAAAATATTATATTACTGCGCATCCACCAGTAAGTCAAACAGATAATAATCAAGCTTTACTTTTCAGATATAAAACAAGTGGTGATAAGGTAGTTGCTAGTTCAATCATTTATCTTGATAAAGTTACAGGTCTAACAACTGGTGAACAAACACCTACTGTTTCCTCAAGTAAATCACACACGATTGTAGATATCAATTCTGAGCATAATTATATTTTAACCGAAGAGACAAATAATTTTGATAAAGATTTCGTAGTAGGTGAAGCCTTAAATAGTATTTCTGGTGCTCCTAAAATTAAAAGAGCGTTAAGACCTAAAGATTATTTAAGACAATATCAACAATTAAAAGTTTTTGGTTTAGACCAGAATGTTACTGCATCTATTGGTAAACCAAATAAACCAACTGGTAATAGCGCAACAAGTGTACGTGGAGATGCTTTGGTTTCTGCACAAACTATTACATATTTTTATAAAGTTGTATTAATGAATCAAGGTTCTGGTAAATTATCTGAAGCTAGTGATTCAATTCAATTAGGCTCAGGTTCTATTGCAGGAACGAATGTGCCATTAACAGATATGAATGAAGGTACGTTCAATGAGATAACATTCAATCGTCAAACACAAAGTGATTATGTTTTAATTTATAGAGCAGCTGGTACAAGTCCTACAAATACTGATTTTAAATTAATCACAGTACTCGGGCCAGAGCAGTTAAAAACAAACTTAACAGGTAGTCATCAAGACCGTGGTGGATTTATTGCTAACACTTGGAGTAGAAGAAATACTAATGGCGAATATGTGGCCACAACAGGTGTTGAGCATTTACCTCTTGATATTAATGCAATTGCTTCAAAGCATTCAAGAGGATATTCTTATGTGATGATAAACTCAGTAAGTACTACTGACCATTCTGTTACATTTACTGGTACTATTACATCAGATAATAAACCAGCAGATAATGAATCTTTGCGTTTCTATCACGATAATGCAATTGTAAGAAATGCCAATAGTGTTAGTGGTGATATCATTGGTGGTATTCAACATCTAATTAATGAGAAGAAAGCTGAAGGCCGTACTGCAGTAAAATTGCCAGGCGGTACATATTTCTCAAGCTTAATTACAATACCTAAAGACTTTAAACTTGAAGGCGATTCACGATTTACAACTATTCTTAAATTACTTCCATGGCAAACAAATGTTTCCAATACAAGATTAAGACCAACATCAGATACATTTGGTGCTTCACCTACATCTAATTCAAATGTTCTTGTATCATTAGACCTTGCAAGTAATGTAACTTTAGAGAATATTCAAATTAATGGTAATTTCGTAAATCAAGTAAAACACGATGGTGACTTAACTAATTTCTTAGTGAGAGCCAATGGAACATTAAACCCTGGTGGCACTGGAGAAATTAAATATGAAAATGTTGCATTGAAGAATGTAATTATTACCGAATCGATTGAAGGCGGTATATACTCTCCAAACACTACAAGACTTTCTATTGAAAACGTAGACATTTCAAATAGTGGAATGGATATTAGTACTGATGAATTTGCTGCCCCATTATGGGCACCATCCGCAACACAATTAAATATTGTTGGTTCAAGATTTTTCAATTTCCCATTTGCTTCTAATATTACAAGTGCGTCTGAAGCAACTATTATTGGTAATACAATTAAAAATTCTGGTGAAGGCTTAATTGCTTATGCATCGACTAATATTGTATTATCACCAAATCTTATTCTTGGTAGTTCAGGTCAATTTATTGGCGCAGTTGATACTTTAGATTCAGAGTTTGATTCTATTAATATTGATTTATCAACTTTTGATGAAAATAGTAATGCAGCATACGAATCTGACACTATAAGATTTTTAAGAGATGGTAATGAAACATGGCTTGCAGACGTAGATAGAACTGGAACTGATGGTAATGTGTACGTGGGGTCTCGCATTTCAATATCAGATACAATTAATACATTAGTAAAAAATGGTACACTAGAAGAATTTATTAGTAAAACAGCTAATGCAGCATTTAAATTTGGTGGAGACGATAGTGGTATTATTGCAATACCAAGTATAGAAGCTGATAGAAAACAAGGACTATTTCAATTAAGAATACCACCTGTAAAGATTAGTGCAATACGTACAAAGGCTAATAGAATTACATTAAAAGGTTTATATAATACAGCCGGTGGTGATTCTACTTTCGGAAAATTAATTGGATTGGTATATGAGGTAAAAGCTACTGAATATAATCACCTTGATGAAGGCGATACATTTATCGACATTGAAGCATTCAATGACCTTGACG
>MDTB01088953.1_pt1 | contig 19542 bp, 18 predicted proteins | sample 811161 | NCBI WGS metagenome assembly MDTB01 (sample SAMN05326650, study PRJNA326480) | marine metagenome | isolation source: seawater | place: Mediterranean Sea | collected 2009 | reverse complement strand
TGGCACAGACTTAACTATTACAGGTAACCTTATTAATCTTACAGCCGCAACGGCAGTGGTTGTGCCAAGTGGCATACCATTACGTTTTGTTGATGACAACGAAAAAATTACTTCCGATGGCACAGACCTAACAATAAATTCAGGTGCTGATATAAATTTAACGGCGACAGCTGATGTAAACATACCTGCCAATGTTGGAATAACATTTGGAAATGATGCAGAAAAAATTGAAGGTGACGGAACAGATTTAACAATTTCAGGCAACAACATCAAACTTACTGCCGCAACAGATGTTATAATTCCAACGAATGTTGGCTTACACTTTACTGATGCAAATGAAAAAATAGAGTCGGATGGATCAAAATTAACAATTACATCAGGCGGAACTGCTTTTGCTTTACCTACATCAGATGGAGATGCAGGTGACTTTTTAAAAACAGACGGAGCAGGTACACTATCGTTTGGTAGTGCTGTCACAGCCGCCTCAGATGATACACGGGCAGTTGTAAAAACAAATAAATCAGTCGGTACATCCGCAAGAACAATAGATTTTTTCCAGGCATCAGGTACAGATGCGGCTTTTTACTTTATGGCTCTTAATGACTTAACAAATGACCATACCAGTGCCTCAGTATTCACCGTTTGTCATAATGACAGTGACGCATTTATTTCAGGTCCACGTGGTGGCTCTTCAGGAACAGCAAACACTTTACCTAGTACTGAAGCTGATATAAGCAGTAATCAAGTTCGAGTAAAAATTGTGGCACCAAGTGCAGATTCAAAAATCAGTTATTACAAAATTCCATTGTCAAGAGCTAACACAGCAAACGCAACTTCTGGAGTTACAGTGACAACAGCAAACACAGATGTAGACTCAGCCACAGAAAGCATAGATACATTTGCTCATGCATCATTTAGAGCGGCAAAGTATTTTATTATAATAGACGACAACGCTAAAACAGAAACTGGAGTCACAGAAGCATTAGTAGTACATGATGGAACAGACGCCTTTGTTGCTCAATATGGCACAATTAACACAGGTAATAATGATATGATTACTTTGACTGCGGCAATAGATGGATCTAATGTTGTGCTAAGTGCCGCAGGTTTGACCTCAAATTTATCATTAAAAATACATAAAACATTATTATCAGATAGTATGACAGCTGTGAGTAATTCTAATCAAAAAATTATAGGTGCCACAACAATTAGTTCAAGTGCGACTGCATTTGACAGCTTTGATATGGATGACAACAATGCCGCACTGTATTACATTGTAGGTAAAAATGCTTCAGAAGGTGAATTCAGTGTGCAAGAAGTTTACATGACTGGTGCACCGGGAGAAGCTGGAGTATCTGCTGGACCATTTGTGTCAACCAAATCCACAACACAACTTACATTTACAGCGGCATATCTGGCTGATGAAGACAACAGTGTTGGACTTAGTATTGCATCAACTTCAGGTGCATCTACAGTTGTCAATGCGTATAGAATAAACGCTTTAGCAGAATAAACTTACCAAATTCACATAAATACTGCATATTAACAATCATGCGGGAGATATGGAACCATGACAACACGTAACTTTAGAGTTAATAATGGATTAGAGGTCGGAGATATTGTAATCTCTGCGAATGCTAATACCATTACAGGCGGATCAACAGCGGCGCCAAATGCTGATGGTCAATTTGCCAACAAAAAATTTGTTGACGACAAGGCAAGTTTGACTGTATTGAACACCAGTGTGGCAGTAGCAGACACAGGTTCAAACGGAACAATCACTAACACAGCAGACGGCGGTGCTGTATTAGCTCAAACAGCGTCAACTACAACAATCACAGCATCAGGTGCAATCAACCTTACAGCAGGAACAGACGTGGTAGTGCCTGCAAACATAGGAGTCACATTTGGTTCAGGTGAGAAGATTGAGGGTGACGACACAGACCTAACAGTCACTTCAGGTGGTGCAATCAACTTGACAGCCACAACTGATGTAGTAATACCTGCTGACGTAGGAATAACATTTGGCTCAGGTGAAAAGATAGAAGGAGACAGCACAGACCTTACTGTTACTTCAGGCGCAAAAATTAATCTAAATGCAACATCAGATGTACACATTCCAAAAAACGTAGGAATAGTTTTTGATGACAACGCAAGTGAGAAGATTGAATCAAATGACACCAACCTAACAATCAATTCGGGAGCATTGATCAATCTTACAGCAACTACTGATGTTGTTATTCCACAAGACGTTGGTTTGCAATTTACAGATGCTAATGAAAAGATTGAGTCCAACGGTACAGCTTTAACAATCAATTCAGGTGAAGACATCAATTTAACATGTGCATCAGGAGATGTAAACATTCCAGCAGACATTGGTTTGACATTTGGTGATGACGGTGAAAAGATTGAAGGAAATGGTACTAACTTGACTGTTTCTTCGTCAGGTGATATGACATTGACAGCAACTGGTCAAGTGATTGTAACAAACAATATGAGAGTATCAGGAGACTTAACAGTTGATGGTACTGAAACAATCGTAAACACAACTACACTAGAAATTGAAGACAACATTATTGTTGTTAACAGAAACATTTCAGCAGCATCCGGCATGCCAGATTATTCAGGACTGAAAGTAAACAGAGGATCAACATCTTCTGCAACTGAAACTGATCTATTTTGGTGTTGGGATGAAGGATTTGCAGACGATGGTACATCAATTTTTGGAAATGCAGGTGGTGCTTGGACAGCATTTAGAGCATCCACAGGTGCAGATAACACAGTGGCAACACCAACAAGAACAGAAACAGATCTTGTTGACGTAAGATGTAATGTGATCCACGCAACAGCAACAGCGGCGCAATACGCGGACGTTGCGGAGCGTTTTGAAGCAGACGCTCCTATGTCAGAAGGTGCTGTAGTCACAGTAGGTGGTGAAGCAGAAATCACTGAAGTAACAAGTGAACTATCAGACAATGTGTTTGGTGTTATATCCACTCAACCAGCTTATGCCATGAACGCAGGTGCAGGTAGCTCAGACACTCATCCATACGTAGCAATGACTGGTAGAACGCCAGTTAGAGTTACTGGATTGGTTACAAAAGGCCAAAGACTTGTATCAAGTTCTATTAAGGGTACAGCTAGAGCACTAGCAACTGGAGAGTCAATTAGTCCTTTCCATGTTATTGGAAGAGCCCTAGAAGACAAAACTGATACATCAATTGGCTTGGTTAATTGTGCAGTGAGAACAAACAACTAATAAATAATTTTACTTTTTAGTAGATAAAAGGCGGCTTTCGGGTCGCCTTTTTTTTTACACAATCAAATCTAAAATAGTCTGCAATTTTCCTTTGATGCTTTTATTGTTTAATGTATTTTTCAGTCCACCGTGCAAATTTTTTGGCCAGCATTCAAATGCACACCAACAATAACCTGAATGTTCTTTGTTAAGCTTGGGAATAAATTCACCATCAACAGCAATAAGATATGTGTGAAAGAAAAACTTTTGATCGTTACTTGTGAATAATTCTAGTGGAATAACCTTTTTCATCATTGGTGTATCACCAACTTCTTCTTCAATTTCTCTTTTCAATCCTTCAAAAGCTGATTCAGAAAAACGTGCCATACCGCCCACGAGACCCCATGTGCCACGTGTTTTTTCATCAGTTCTTTGTAAAAATAAAAAACGTTTTGTGCTTGTAGAATAGAACAACGCTCCCGAACAAATTATATTTTCTTTCATAATTTATTATAACAATTTAATAGATTAAAATCAAGGCGTCTGTGCATCTTGGCCAGGATCGCCTTGGACAAATCCGCCGTCTAACACTATAGTCCAATTACCTTGAGTATACACGCCTTCATAACTTTTTACCCATTCTGTACCATTGAACTTGTATTGTATACCAGTGTGCGTGTTGGTAACATAGTGTTGAGTAGAGTCAGGGTTAGATGCATCAAACCTTTTTTGCCATCTTGTTTGTGGACTATTAGTAGCTACATATTCAATTATGTCTCCAACACCAGCAACTAGAGTCCCCCAGTTATCACTTGTAAAGTTAGCAGTTGAATCTCCAACATCATTGATTATCAAATATCTGTCACCATTTGCAGGCGAGCCAATATCAAATGTTGCAGGATTTATAATTTTTTTTACTGCGGTTAATGTATTAGCAGGTATTGTGTCAGTATCAATATTAAAAAGTAATATAGTATCATCCAAAGTTGTAGTTGATATTGTTCCAACAACTTGATTGCCATCTGATTGTGTTAATCTTATCTGTGATGTGCCATTAACCACTTTTCCATATTGATCTAATAAAATTTTCCAATTTACAGGTGGGCCAAAGGTTTCAAAAGGATCAAAATTATTAGGTTCATTTGCTCCTGTTTGAAATCCATCCCCTCCGGTGCCAATTCCTGCAGGATCTGTGCTAGTCACATTCGTGCCAGTGGTACCTAATAATCGCAACTGATTACCTGTAACCAATAATCCAAAATTATTTGGCGTAATAAAGCTTTGTGATATTAGTGGGCCACTTATTAATCCTTTGTTTATACCACCATTATCGTCGTATATACTCATAATAATCTTTTGTATGACTCCTAATTTTTTAACTTTTACTGGAGGAGACAACCAAATTGGCATACTAAAAGTCATTGTTGCAACATCTATTTCAGTATCAGCTCCTACAGGAATTGATCTAGAACTAAAAGTTATACCTGTTAGTTCAACATAACTTAAACTTGTCCAGTCAATGTAGTTGTCTGATTTTTGTATTTCAAAATCTGGATTGAACAAATATAAAATTTGTTCTAAAATTTGTAATTTTTGATCTGTGTTAGAACTATAGATGTCGGCTGTAACTTCAAGTCTAAACGGTGAAGGCATCACTTTCTCAACTGTGTATCCTGCACCTAATTTATTACTATAAGTTCCGTCATCTAAAACATCTCTTTCACGTAAATGTTGTTTTTCTATGTGATAAGGATTTTGCATACGATCTCTGTCGTAGTTAAGTTCTCTAATATAGCAAGCAATTTTTGGTGCATAGTTCATAGCATTTTCACTGTTGTTTTTTATTATGTTAGCTACTTGTCTTGTAGGATCTCCGTATACCACTGGCACTGCACGTAAAGCTACAGCATTTGTTTTTTCATCCTTACCAACTTCAACACTGAAATTACTCAATATTCTAATAAATTGTGTTAAAAATTTTCTAACTTGTCCTTCGTAAAAATGTAACATTAATTGTCAGCCTTTGGTTTCAATGCATTAGTTAGTGTTTGTCGTTGTTCAACAGTGAGCCCATTGATTGTTGTAGACGCAGTGTTATTAGTAAATCCAGTTTTAAACGTAGCTCGTGTGTCGTTGTTAGTTGACGTAATACGCACACTATCTTCAATCTTCACCCATCTATTACCATCATATCTAAATAATCTATTTGGCAAGTAATCTGTTCTTAAAAAATAATCACCTTTGTCAATATTACTGCTAGGAAATGATGTGCCAAACCCAGCTGGGTGTCCATTAGGAGCAACACCATCGCCGTCAAGATAAAAGCCATAGTGTGATGAAGCAGGAGTATCAATTGTCGCATTAATAGATACATCAGAACTTACACGTTGATCAGAATTAATATTTTTAGTTCGTATATTTCCTCTTTCATCAATAGGAGCAACATAATATTGTTTGTAATTAAATCCAGATTTAGGTGCATCTTCTTCTGCCTGTGCAACAATTTGATCATTAATTGTTTTTTCTCTGTTGAAGGTAGACATGTAGCTAGCTAAAGATCCTGTAGTAGTTGCATCACCTATTATATCTCTGTATTCTTGTGAGTCTACTAGTGATTTAAGTTTGAGTCTTAATAGGTGTGGCCAGTATGTTTGTGAAAATCCTTCTGCTGCTCTGTTGACGTCTTCAACTACATAATATCTTTTAAGGGCAATTGGTATTGTTTCGTCTAAACTAAAATCATCTTTGAGATGAGGGAACTCAATTACATCTCCACTTAATGGTTTTCTGCCTAATCTCTCTACTGTATCGTTCAAATGCACTGTGCAAAATAAGGTGTCATTTTGTAAGAACATACCAAACTGTGACAAGTTGAAATCAATGTCCTGCACGTTGTATATTCCTCTAATAGTATAGACATCTGCATCATATTTTCTGTCTCTATTTTCTAAAAATAATAAATCTTGTATAGTAGTTTCATTGAGATCACTTCCTGTGACCCTAGGCTGACTTGGAGATGCTAGTCCATCCTTATTTGTGTCTCCTTGGTCGTGAGGGCCTACGTATTTGTGGAAGTGTAAGTCAGTACCACCAACTTGGAACATCTCTTTAATGTTGCGATCAAAGAATTTGTAGTCAGCACCTTTTTCAGGCTTAAAAATGGACAATCTTGGCATATCACACATATTTATTGTGTAGGCAAAGGCAATAAATATCAATATGTCAGAACTACAAACAGGACAACAAGAAATATTTGATTACATTAAAAATAATCTCGGTGAGGGTATGATCGATGTGGAATTAGACCCTAAACACTATCAAACGGCCCTAACTAGAGCTATAGATAGATACAGACAACGTAGTTCAAATGCAGTAGAAGAATCATATGCATTTTTAGAATTACAAAAAAATCAAAATACATATCTATTACCAGACGAAGTAATAAATGTGAGAAGATTGCATAGACGTACAGTAGGTTCCAGGACTGAAGGTGGAGAAGGTGGTACATTATTTGAACCATTCAATTTAGCCTATACAAACACATATCTTTTGAGAGCAGGTGCAACAGGCGGATTAGCAACTTATTTTGCTTTTGCATCATATCAAGAATTAATAGGTAAATTGTTTGGTTCATTTATTCAGTTTCATTTTGACGTTGCAACAAAAAAATTAACAATTACACAAAGGCCAAGAGCAGACAACGAAACTGTGCTAATGCACACAGATAATTTTAGACCTGATATTACATTGTTCAAAGATGTGTATGCTAAACCATGGATTAGAGATTATGCTTTGGCCGTATCTAAAACAATGCTTGGTGAAGCACGTGGTAAGTTCAATACAATTGCTGGCCCGCAAGGCGGAACAACTTTGAATGGTGCAGAACTTAAACAGCAAGGTCTTGCTGACATGGAAAGACTTGATACTGAAATCGGCAATTATGCAGAAGGTGGCACTCCGCATAGTTTTGTTATTGGTTAATTAATAATCCAAACACTTTAAATAAAAACGGTATGTTAGAACAAGACCGTTATAGAACCTATGCAGATTTAACACTGGATGAATTGACACAGGTAGTTGAAGATTTAGAAAATATGAGTATTCATGCTTTGAAAGAAAATAAAAAAGAATTACGAATTATTATTTTAAAATCTGTTCAAGAAGCTAAAAAAGAGATAGAAAAACGTCTTACTTATAATTAACATACATGAAAAAATTTACATTACATAAACTTAAGACACGTGCCCCTAAAATTCCAGAATATAGTTGCCCTGTAATTGATGAAATTATTGCAGATCTTTCTACCGATCCAAACATGACCGCAAAAAAGTTTACAAATGTTAAAAGAAAATTGAACAGGCTTAGAAAACAAAATACACAATTAAGATCAAGCGGTGTATACTGGTACGAAATTGTAAAAAAAATACTTGAAAAACCAGCTAAAAAAAAGTATAATCAATAGATGCTAATAGGAATAGTAGGACTAATAGGTTCTGGTAAAGATACAGTTGCAGAAAGACTTGTACAAAAGCACGGCTACATAAAAGACAGTTTTGCCAAAAGTCTGAAAGATGCTGTAGCCGCTATGTTTAATTGGAATAGAGAAATGTTAGAAGGTGATACCATATCAAGCAGGCACTGGCGAGAACAACCTGATCAATATTGGAGTGAAAGATTAGGTAAGCCTGTGACACCAAGGTGGGTGTTACAGCATTTTGGCACAGAAGTAATGCGTGGACAAATGTACGATGGCATATGGCTTGATAGTTGTATGGGCAGATACAAAGGGCAAAATACTGTGATATCTGACACAAGATTTATCAACGAAATTAAAACAATTAAAGCACACGGTGGTATTATAATTTGTGTAGCACGTGGAGATTTGCCTTCTAAAAAAAGCATGCAAGAAAAAGGTGCACATCAGTCTGAATGGGATTGGTTAGAATATGATTATGATGTTACAATTAATAACAATGGCACTTTACAAGAACTTCACGAGAAAGTTGATGATTTAATCATCAGCAACAAGATCGCCCACACGCCATCCCAGCTTTCTCACACTGCCTAAACGTTGACAGTTTGCACACACAGTTTTCAAATTAGTGTCTTTGACATTTCGTAAATTTCCATCTACAAAAAACACATTTAATTGAATTGTGTGTTGTGCTTTAAATCCACATAATTCACAATTTTTACGTTTTTTATATCCTGAACGCTGTAAACTTGTGATGCCACCAATGCGTTTTTTTGATTTGATTCTATTACATCTATCGCACATACTACGCCAGTATATTTTACTATCTTTACGATAGGCATATGCACGCGGCCTTTCCTTACAGCTCTTACACAAAGGTCTGACTATTTTATTCATATATGCTATTTACGTTGCCTATATAGGTACCTAAGAAGTTGGGCAATTTACCATTAAAACTGCATTAATCACTAAATACAAAGGTATACGTAAATTTTTGCAAGGAGAATACGGACAATGGCATTAACATCACCAGGAGTAGAGGTAAGTGTAATAAATGAAAGTTTTTACGTACCATCGGATGCGGGTACAACACCTCTTTTTATAGTAGCATCAGGACAAGATAAAGATAACGGAGCAGGTGACGGCACAGCGGCAGGAACACAAACTGCAAATGCAAACACAGTTTACCTGATTTCATCACAAAGAGAATTAACAGAAACATTTGGAGATCCAAAATTCTACACAGACGCTTCAGGCAATTCACTAAATGGATATGAATTAAATGAGTATGGCCTACAAGCGGCTTACAGCTTCTTAGGACTTGCTAATAGAGCGTATGTTCTTAGAGCAAATGTAAACTTAACAGATTTAGTAGGAAGTGCAAATCCTCCAACAGCACGTCCAGCAGATGGCACATATTGGTTTGACCTTGCATCAAGCGTGTATGGCATATTTGAATGGTCGCAGACTGATCAAAAATTTACAGCAAAAACACCAATTTTAATTACATCTGTTACTGACCTGGTAGGTAACGCAACAACAGGTGCACCAAAAACATCAATTGGTTCACAAGGTGACTATGCTATAAACACAACACACGTAACTAACAAAATTTACTTTAAAAATGATAGTAATGAGTGGGCTAATTTAGGAACAGCGGCTTGGCATAATTCACATCCAGTTGTAACAGTGGCATCAGGCACAACAGTAACGAACGGTCACACAATGGTTATAAATGGCACAACTGTAACAACAGGTGGCACAGCCTTATCAAATGTTGCCACAGCGATTAACACTGCCAACTCTCCAGGAGTTACAGCGGCGGTTGATTCAGTTACAGGCAATTTGGAAATCTTTCACAATGGTTTAAGAACTGGAGACTCAACAGCTGGAAACAACACAATTAGATTTGATGAAGGCACAGGATTACTTGCTTCTTTAGGAATAACGTCAGGTGTCAAAAACGGTGCACAGTTTTTACAAGCTAAACATACAAATGCTCCAACTTGGAAAACAGCAGATGAAAACAGACCTACAGGCTCGGTTTGGTTTAAAACAACCTCAGCAAATTCAGGTGCAAATATAGTTGCAAAATTATACAGCACTGCAAGTGGAACTTTTTCAACAGTAGAGGCTCCATTATTTGCAACAAATCATTCAGCAATATTCAACCTTGATCCAACAAACGGTGGTACAAGTATTTCAGCTGGACAATTGTACACACAATTCAACGTAACAGAAAACAATGCTACAGTTGATGCGGCTGATACAACAGTCAACCAAGGTGACTTCCAATTGTTTAGATACGAAGGTGGTGAAACAATCATTACATCAAAAACTACACAGCCATCATTTACAGCAAATGAAACATTTACAGTACAAGAGTCATTAAAAAATACAGAAGCATTAGATACTGCAAAAACAGTTACTTTGATATCTGGTGATGGTTCTACTTTAGGTGACGCTGAAGACTTTGTGACAGCTTTTGGAAATGCAGGATTCACAAACCTAGAAGCATCTGTTGTAACTAGTGGTGAATTTAAAGGCGCAATATCAATCAAACACAAACTAGGTGGTGAGTTTAGAATGAATGACCTAAGTGGTACTCCGTTATCTGATGCTGGCTTTAGCACTTCAACAGCACATGCATATGGTACATTTACAGCAAATTCAACAACTTTAATTGACAACTTGTGCATTGTTCCTTCAGGAGATTCAGAAGATTCAACTACAGGAAATGAAATAATGGCAAGTAACTTCAGAAGATTAAGTTACACTGCATCAACTAGTGCTCCAACTCAAGAGCCTAGTGATGGCACACTTTGGTTTGATACTTCAATTGACGAAGCAGATATTATGGCGCACAACGGAACTACTTTTGTTGGCTATAAAACACTTTATTCAGCTACAGATCCAAATGGTCCGCAGTTTAGTGCTACAGCGCCAACAACACAGTCAGATGGTACGCCATTAGTAAATAACGATTTATGGATTGACACAAGTGATCTTGAAAACTATCCAAAATTATACAGATATAATACTGCGGCAACTTTAAGTTCAACAAATACATCGAATCAAGTGGCAGTTACAACAACTGGCGCGGCATTTGAATTAGTTGACAAATCAGACCAAACAACAGAAGATGGTGTAGTTTTTGCAGACGCTAGATTACACACAACAGCAGAAAAATCAGCACAAGGAAACACAGGAGCAGGAACCTTTAGTACAATTAAAGATTTATTGACAGACGGTTTCTTAGATCCCGATGCCCCAGATCCAGCAAACTTCCCACAAGGTATTTTGTTATACAACACTAGACGTTCTGGATATAATGTAAAAGAATATAAGAACGATTACATTAACACTACAAAATATCCAGGTTCAGGATCAAGTGGCTTAGGAAATCCGAGAGCAAGTAATGAATCTGTTGCAGGATACTATCCAGATAGATGGGTAACAAAATCTGGTAACAACGCAGATGGTTCAGGTACATTTGGAAGAAAAGCACAAAGAAAAGTGGTTGTTCAACAATTAAAATCAGAAATAGATACAAACCAAGCAATAAGAGAAGATCAAAGAAACTATAATGTGCTTGCTACTCCAGGTTATCCAGAACTTATTCAAAACATGATTAACTTGAATACAGATAGAAATAATACATCTTTCATAATTGGAGATACACCATTTAGATTGGAAGGAACATCAACTGCGATTCAAAACTATGCAAACAATACAGCTAATTCAACAGACAATGACGAAGACGGATTAGTATCATCAAGTGAATTATTAGGAATGTTTTATCCATCTGGATTAACAACAGATAATGGCGGTAACACTATTGTTGTGCCACCAAGTCATATGATGCTTAGAACTTTTGCAAATAATGATGAATTAGCATTTCCATGGTTTGCACCAGCTGGCACAAGACGTGGGGTAGTTGATAATGCAACCGCGGTTGGTTTTATTGAAGCTAGCACTGGTGAATTCAAAACAATATCAGTAACAGAATCAATAAGAGATACAATGCATACATCTAAGATTAATCCAATTACTTTCTTTGCAGGTGCAGGTATTGTAAACTTTGGAAATTTAACAAAAACATCAGCTACGTCTGCACTGGACAGAATAAATGTTTCTAGACTAACAGTATTCTTAAGAAGTTAATTAGATGCAATTGCTAAACCATTTATCTTTGAACCAAATGACGAACTAACACGTAACGAAATAAAAGGAGCAATTGATTCTTTCTTATTAGAACTTGTTGGACAAAGAGCTTTACATGATTTCCTAGTAGTTTGTGATGACACAAATAACACTTCTACTAGAATTGATAGAAATGAACTTTATGTAGATATTGCGATTGAACCTGTAAAATCAGTAGAATTTATCTTCATACCGTTAAGAATTAAAAACACAGGAGAAATTGCAAAATTAGGGAACTAATTTTCGATAAATAGGAGAAACAGATGGCAATATCAACATTATCAAAATTTACAGTACCTTTAGCAAACGATCAAAGTTCAGCATCACAAGGCCTATTGATGCCAAAACTACAGTATCGTTTTAGAGCAATACTGGAGAATTTTGGAGTATCAACACCAAGATCAGAACTTACAAAACAGGTTATTGATATAACAAGACCGCAATTATCTTTTGATCAAGTAACACTAGATGTTTACAACTCAAGAGTATACATTGCAGGTAAACATACTTGGGAAGCAATTACAATTAATTTAAGAGATGATGTAAACAACTCAGTCACTAAATTAGTTGGTGAACAGATACAGAAACAATTTGATTTCTTTGAACAAAGTTCAGCGGCATCTGGTATAGATTACAAATTCACAGGCAGAATTGAAATGCTAGATGGTGGTAACGGCGCAAGCACACCAACAGTACTAGAAACATTTGAATTGTATGGTGCATACATAGAAAACGTAAACTACAATACACTAGCATACAACACATCAGAACCAGCAACAATCACGTTGACAGTGAGATACGACAACGCAGTGCAGACACCACAAGGCACAGGACTAGGCACAGCAGTGGCTAGAACAATAGGTACATTAAGTACTGGTGGTGGTCAATAATATACACTCGTAGCATTTATAAAGCAAGGAAAGCGTCTTTAAAGGCGCTTTTTTTGTGGCTATAAATAACATTATGCCAAGTATTAACAATTTCTTAAAAGGATTCCAAAACAATTTACCAGGTATGAAAGACTATCGTCATGCCACACGTTTGTTTTTGGATGACAATTTTAAACTAGCACCAAAACAAAAATTTTTATTTCATGTAATATTTGATCTTGACGAAAGGCTTATGATCAAAGGCTTTAGTGCTAACGAACAGTATCAACTCAACACCCTTGTAAAAAATTGTGAATTGCCAAGATATGGTTTTAATCTAGAAGAAAAAATACAGTATAACAAAAAAATGTATGCCGCAACTCGAATCCAGTATGAACCAGTGAATATAACATTTCATGATGATAATGCTGATATTGTAAATGCATTTTGGAAAAAATATTATGAATATAATATCGCTGATCCCAATTTAAAGACTGCTTCAACTATTGATGGATTAGTCAGTAAAGTTAATAAAGATTCACAATACGATTACATTGGTAGACCAGGTACGCCTTCAATTCAAAAAATGGGAATGGATGTTCCGAAGAAGCGAAGAAAACCATATTTAAAAAGCATTACAATATTTGTGCTTAGGAAACAAGAGTTCACATCTATGCAATTAGTAAATCCAGTGATTGGATCATTCAGTCATGATAATGTTGATCATGCAGACGGTACTGGTATTATGGCAAACACAATGCAAGTATTTTATGAAACTGTTTTATATGCCTCAGGATCAATTGAAGAGGTTAAAGGCAGAGGCTTTGCAAAAATTAATTATGACAAAGAACCATCACCATTATCTGTGTTTGGAAGAGGTACAAATTCTATTTTTGGCCCTGGAGGCGTAGTTGGTGGCATATCATCTGCAATAGGTAATTTTTTAGATGGTAACGTTGTAGGTGGAATTTTGGCCGCATCAAATACATATAACAATTTAAAAAAAATTAAAAAAGAAAATGTTAAAGATGAACTGCGAGGAATTGCAAAAAAAGGAATCAACGAAATACGTGAATCAGGTAGCACAAATTTAGGGTTGGTACAAGCATTTGCTTTAGGCAAAGCAAGCACTGAACTTTTAAGAGCATCACCAAAAGGAACAGTAGATAACAATACTGGACAATTACAAACCCAACTGAATAACATTCCTTTGGATTCAACTATTTTTCTTACTGCTGATGAGGCTTTCAACTTAGTCAGTAACAACGAAGCAATTAAAGATCAAGTTGCAGCTGGAATATATTTTAAAGATATTGGTTCGAGAAAAGGACTTACTGTGGCGGAAAGTGATGTAGAGTATTCTGAGTCTTCTGATACCACTAAAGCAGTTTATAGAAGTAAAACTATTACAAATATAAGAAAACTTGTTACTGAAGGATACATTAGAATACAAAGAGCATCACAAGATGTTAACATTACTGTAGAAAGGGCAAATTTATAATGGCAGGACAATATGGTGGCGGTTCAACAGGAGGACGTACAGATTTTTTTACAAATTTACCTGCACAGAACCAAGACGAATTAGAAAAAACAATTACTGATCTTACTACAAATACGTATGAAACTAACTACGAATTTAATACTGGTGAATATGATGCCGCCATTGCTTTTTTTGTTAAACGAGGCTTTGCAAGAACATCTGCAGAATCAACTGCCTACGTCATTTTAGCACAAGCAAAAATTGACAATATCAGTCCACAAAGTATTTTAGATAAATTATCTGGAGTTACCGACATACAACTATCTGAATTAATCACAATAATTTTGAATGCTAATAGATACAAGTCTAGCAGATTAGGTGTAAGACAGACTCTTACAACCAAGGAGACTGTGTCTAGAAACATTATAGACTAATGTTGCCAAGATTCGCTAAGGGTAAATTTCAACCAAAAAATTCTGAAAAATATATTGGCCTTAAAACTCCAACCTATAGATCAAGTTGGGAACAAACATTTATGAGACTGTGTGACGAACACCCAAATGTTGCTAAATGGGCCAGTGAGTCAATAAAGATTCCTTATAGACATCCATTCACTGGCAAGTATACTGTTTACGTGCCTGACTTTTTTGTAGTTTATATTGATAAAAATGGCCGGAAAAATGCTGAACTGATTGAGGTGAAACCTAAATCGCAGACAAGTATTGTTGATGCAGGCAAAAGCACTGCCAAAAAAAAACAGGCTGTAATAAACATGGCAAAATGGGAGGCCGCTAATGCCTATGCAAAACAAAACAAAATAAGATTCCGAGTGTTGTCAGAAGAACAACTTTTTCATAATGGCACACGTAAGTAAATAAAACTATGACAAAAAAATTAGAAGATATTCTTAATTTACCAAATGTGAAAGAGGCATTTAACAAAGTTGATGAAAAGGAAAAAGCCAAACAAGATAAAGACGTCGCAAATGGCAAACCAAAAAATTTAGATCCTGAAACACATAAAAATTTACAAAAAAGTTATGCAGAATTTGACAAAGTGGCGGCCGCTTTACCTCAAGTCAAAGGCCTAGGCGAATTGTCAGACTTAGAACTAGATAAGCTAGCTGTAGAAGCAGAAGAAAGTTATAAAAATTTAATGGATTTAGGAATGAATGTAGACTCTAGATATTCAGGGCGTATATTTGAGGTAGCCAGCACAATGTTAAGAAATGCAATTGACGCTAAATCTAACAAGATTGACAAAAAATTAAAAATGGTTGAATTACAACTTAAGAAGATGAAAATAGACCAAACAGGCGATAATGACACGGGTACGGTTGAAGAAAGTGAAGGATTTGTAATATCAGATCGTAACGATTTAATGAAGAAACTACTTAAAAAAGACTAAATATTGCGTATGAGCACTTTTAAAGAATATCTAACAGAATCAGTAAAGTCATATGACTACAAAATTAAGGTAGCTGGAGATATCGACAAAGATTTCAGTAATAAATTAGAAACAGCTTTACAAAAATTTGAAGTGGCAAAAATGTCAGCTGGAAAAAAGACTCCAATAATGACAATGCCTTTAGATTTCCCATATCTAAGCAATGAATCCGTCACTATTTTTGATGTGACAACAAACTATCCAGCCACTACAAGAGAAATGCAAGAGTATATTGGCACGTATATGAATGTGCCACAAACACACATTGTCATTCGAAAGCCAGGTGAACCAACTGAAGAATATCAAGAACAAATGCAAGTTGCCAAAAATTCAGAATACAAAAACAAATTACAAGATGTTGAAATGTCAGATGCACCAAAAGTAAAAGCAGAAGAGTTTCATTCGTCAGAAGCAAACATGAGCTTGCTAAAAGAGTTAATGAAAAATAAATCCAATATAGAATATGCTGAAAAACCAAAACCTGAACAAGATGTCCAAAGTAAGGTTGAAGAAAATCCAGCGGCATCCCCAATTAACACAGGCAAAGCACCAGTTAAAGGCAATCCAGATCCAGCATCACACTACAAATTTAGACAGCCAAAGGTAAAAAGATAATGGAAATTATTGATGTAATGAAGAGATTGAATGAAATCTCCCAAAGAGAAATTACGGAAAAACACGGCGGTGAACATTCTACTACAGGCAGATCAATGACAAAAGGTGAAATGGGCAAAAGAGAAAAAATAGTTAAAAGCATGAAAAAAGACAAGGCAGGATTCAAAAAAAGATATGGTAAAGATGCTGATGCAGTCATGTATGCAACGGCCACTAAGCAGGCAATGAAGGATGATGTTAACGAAGCATCTGACGAGCAGGTTGGTGCTGAAGAAATCGTGAACAGTTACGTTGGCGACGGTGGCGATCTTAAGATGCCAAAAAGATTGGTCCTACAGGATATAGAATCAAAAAAGGCCAAAGCTCAAATGCCTACGAGTTATGAACTAGAAATTGCGGCTAAAATGATTGACGATAAATTTGATGATGACGGAGACGAAAAATTCACAGGAGAGGATATAAATACAAACGCTATGGAAACAAAAGATAAAAAAGACGTAAAAGAAGATATGCACATCACAACTGACTCACCACAAGAGGCTAGTATGTTGATGCAAATTTTAAAAATGGCGGGCCTACAACCTGTTGATGCAAAAATGATGGGTATGGACAAACCTGAAATGGAGCCAGAACACGGTTCACAAATGGATCCAGGTGCAATGAATAAGCAAATGGACGTACCAGGTGATGACGCTATGGGCAGTATGCAAATGGCTAAAATGCGTGATATGATGATGAAGCCAGACATGGAAAAAGCAGAAGAAAATTTTGCAAATTCTGAAAAAGAAGCTGAAAGAGATTTACCAAAAACATTAGACACAGATAATTTAGTCAACGTACAATCAGGTGGCTTAAACAGACAAAAACAACAGTTTAGAAAAGAACATCCAGGTGACAATCCAATGGCAGTTGAAGACAAAATTACTGAACAAGATCTAGCCAATAGTTTGAGAACACAATACGAAAGTTTCAAACAATCATATCAAGATGAGGCAAAGTTTGCTGAAAAGCAAGGCACTGATCATGATAAAGATGGCGATATAGATTCAAAAGATTATCTGAAGTCTAGAGACATTGCAATCAAAAAAGCAATGGGCAAAAAAGACTAATAGTTAGTTTTTCCTAGTACATTTATACCATTAAATAAAACACTATGGCGTATGTATCATTAGACAGCGACCAAATCAAAAAGGCGCATAAAAGACACAAGTACACTAAAGAACAAGTGATACAACTTGAAAAGTGTATGGATCCAAAAACAGGTCCATTATACTTCATGGAAACTTTCATGAAGATACAACATCCAACAAAAGGTGAATTACCGTTTGAACCTTACCCATATCAAAAAAGATTAATTGAAGCATATAATAGCCATAGATTTAGTATTTCAATGTTACCTAGGCAAACAGGAAAAACTACATGTGCTTCTGGATACCTAATATGGTATGCAATGTTTAAACCTGACTCTCAAATCCTTATTGCGGCACACAAATATGCAGGTGCATCAGACATTATGTCAAGAGTGCGTTATGCCTATGAAATGCTTCCAAGTTGGATTAAAGCAGGCGTTACACAATACAACAGAAACTCAATTGAATTCGACAATGGATCAAAAATTATGGCTACTACCACAACAGAGAACACAGGTAGAGGTATGTCCTTAACAATGATATATTGTGATGAGTTTGCTTTTGTGCAACCACCCGAAAAAGCCAAAGAGTTTTGGACATCATTGTCACCAACACTTTCAACTGGAGGTAAGTGTCTAATTACATCCACGCCAAACAGTGATGAAGATCAATTTGCAATGATATGGAAAGAAGCTAATAAAAGATTTGACGAATATGGAAATGATAAAACAGTAGGCACAAATGGCTTTTATGCCATGAAGGCACATTGGAGTGAACATCCAGACAGAGATGAAGCATGGGCAGAAACTGAAAGATCAAGAATTGGTGAAGAAAGATTTAGAAGAGAGCACGAATGTGAATTTTTAATTTTTGATGAAACATTGATATCAAGTTTAGTGCTTGCAGACATGGAGGGAGTTGCACCTGTAGAAACTACAGGGCAAGTGCGTTGGTTCAAACGTCCTACTCCTGGTATGACATATCTAGTAAGTTTAGATCCTAGCATGGGTACAGGCGGTGACTATGCCGCTATTCAAGTGTTTGAATTACCAACATTTGAACAAATTGGAGAATGGCATCATAATATGACTCCTATGAATCAACAAGTTAGAATACTGCAAGGAATTAATAAACACATTCATGACTCAATAATGGAAAAGGATTCAAGTGCATCACCGCAGATTTTTTATAGTATGGAAAATAATACAATTGGTGAGGCAGCTTTGATGAGAGTAATGGATATAGGCGAAGAAAACATTATGGGCATGTTTTTGAGCGAACCCATTAGGAAAGGACATAGACGTAAATTTAGAAGAGGTTTCAATACAACTGCAAAACATAAAATTGATGCTTGCACAAAATTTAAAGAACTTGTGGAAGGCAGCAAAATGAAAATTAATTCCCAATTATTAATAAGTGAAATGAAGGACTTTGTAGCCACTGGACTAAGTTACAAGGCTAAGCCAGGACAGCACGACGATTTAGTAAGTTCTTGCTTGTTAATGACACGTATGATGAAAGTACTTGCAGATTTTGACCCTAAAATTTTTGAAAAATGGACAGATCGAAGCAGTGAAATGACAACACCAATGCCAATATTTGGAAACTTCTACGGATAATAAATACATTATATGAATCCAAAAACTTCACAAGACCTATTTAACAAGATTAGATCACAGTTTTCTAACATCAAAATAGGAGACCAGTCGGGTGGAGCAACAGCAGATCCAAGCGAAGCAGTGTTTTTTGAGTTTGAATTTCAGCCAGATTCTGATACATTTGGCTCGGTAAGTATGAGCATTGCAGATGGAGAGAATATGAAAGTATTCTATAACAGAGATTTAGTTGACAAAATTGATGAAGACAGCAAAGACGAATGGTACGCTTTCCTAAAAGAAATGAAGGATTTTGCGGTAGAACATAGTTTAAGATTTGATGTACGAGATATAACTAAATCTAACCTAACGAAGCAGGATTATCAAAATATAGCAGATACGAACAAAACGGTAAATACTGATGAAATGTCAGAAGAATTAAACAGAATTACTAAACTAGCTGGGGTAGAAGTTAAAGAAGGTCTCACAGGA
>MDTB01162355.1_pt1 | contig 19543 bp, 18 predicted proteins | sample 811161 | NCBI WGS metagenome assembly MDTB01 (sample SAMN05326650, study PRJNA326480) | marine metagenome | isolation source: seawater | place: Mediterranean Sea | collected 2009 | reverse complement strand
CTATATTCATAAGCACATTTATTTTTAATTAAACTATCTGGTCTTGCAAAATAAATATATTCAAAAACACAAGGGCGAGCTTTTTGTTTTGGAAATGGCTTAATAGATTGCAGATTATCATTTTCTATAATTATTATTTCTCCGTTTTCTACCTCTCTAATAAAAGTGGCACCAACGATATCTAAAGCACATGTTTCTGATGCTAAAATGTAAGAATTTTTAAGCTTTCCAATTACTAACGGCCTTATACCAAAAGGGTCTCTTACCCCAACTAATTTTTTATTTGTCATTAAAATTAGTGAATATCCTCCTTGAATCTGAAATAAAGCATCTATAAGTTTATCAATAAATTTTTCTCTTTTGGACTTAGCAATTAATTGAACAATTGTTTCCGTATCACTGGTAGTTCTAAAAATAGCTCCATCTTTTACTAGAATTTCTCTAAGCGACAATGCATTAGTCAAGTTTCCATTATGAGCAATACTTAACCCACCCATATGTAAATCAGCAAAAAAAGGTTGAATATTTCTGAGAGAAGTTTCTCCAGTTGTTGAATATCTATTGTGACCTATAGAAAATTTGCCTGGAAGTTTTCTCAATGTCTCTGGATCAGTAAAATGATCACCAACTAAGCCTTGTCTTTTTTCAGAATGGTAATTTGCACCATCATAAGAAACTATCCCACAACCTTCTTGACCTCTATGTTGTAAAGCATGTAAGCCTAATGCAACTAAAGCAGATGCATCATCGTGTCTAGAAATTCCAAAGATTCCACATTCCTCTCTTAATTTGTCTGAATTAAATTTTTTCAATTTTTTCCTTTGTATCAATAAATTCTTCACTAGATGGAAACTCTTCTATTAATATTTCACTACCTTTATCAATTAAATTAAATGAAATTGCATCCTCTGCAGATATACCCCAATTTTGATAAGGATAAAACCAATTAAAAATAGAAAATAAACACACACATACAATGTAACCTTTAAAGAAACCAAATAAAAATCCAAATACTTTATCTATAGAGCCAACCCCGGTCCATGTAACAGCTTTACTTAAAGTTTTTCCTACTAGAATAATAATAAAAAGTGAAAAAATAAATATTGCTATACCTAGACCCAAATTATTAATAAATTCAGATTGAACATACTCACTTACTATCGGTTGTAATTTTGGAACTAGGATAATAGTGATTATCGTAGATAATACCCATTTCATAAATGAAATTAAACTTAAAGAAAAACCTTTAAAAAAACACTGAATTACATTGTAGATAAGAATCAATAAAAAAAAAATATCGAACAAATTAATACTATCAAAAAGATTTTTTAGCAAATCAGTCATTAATCAATTTCACTGATTTCATCCCCAAATGGTTTGTAAGTTATAATTAATTTTGGCAACAGAGTTAAAACAGAAATCATTGCTAGTAACATAGCTATTCCAGTAAAAACACCAAAATAAATAGTAGGAATAAAATTTGATAAAACTAAAATTGAAAAACCAAATACGATTGTAATAGAGGTATTTAAAATTGCTACACCCACAGTGCTATGACATTTGTCTAGAGTTTTATTATAATTATTAATTTTTTTAAATTCTTCTCTGAATCTGTAAATGTAATGAATGCTATTATCTACAGCTATGCCTATTGTGATAGCAGCAATGGTAATTGTCATCATATCTAACGGAATACCGAGTGAGCCTATAATGCCAAGAATAAAAAAGGCTGCTAAAAAGTTTGGAATTATTCCAATGATAGAGATAGTAGTGTTTCTAAATAGAATGAAAAACATTAAAAAAATACCAAGTAGAACAATACCTAAAGTAAGTATTTGTGATTTAAATAAACTTTGTAATAAATTATTAAACAAAATTAACACTCCTGCTAATTTATACTCTTTTTTATCTAAGCCAATCTTAGCGTTAAGATCAGAATTAATCTTATTAATTAAATCGTCTCTTCTTAGATCTTTTAAAGAGTCTTTTATTCGTATACTTATTCTTGCCTCATCCTTTTCAACAGAGATATAAGGTAATATAATTTCTTTTTTAATTTCTTCAGGAATTTTGCTGTATAAAACTGCAATTTCTAAACTTTGTAATTTTTTATTATTTAAATCTTCTGCAACCCTTAAAATAGATGCAAAAGAAAGAACTTTCCCAACTTCTGGCAAAGAGTCCAAATAATCATGAACTTTAATAATTTTATCCATCTTATCTCTAGTGAACCAATATTTAGATTTATCTTCATTATCATTTTTGTTTTCTTCTTCCCATTCTTCAAATTCATCATCTTCACTTTTAGAATTTTCTACGTTAGATGGAAATTTAAGAATAATATTTAATGGAGTAGTCCCACCTAAATTATCATCAATTTTTTTCATTCCTTTATAAATTTCCGTATCCTTATCAAAATAATTGATGAAACTATTTTCAACCTCAAGCTTTAAAATTCCAACTACACTAAAAGCAATTATCAAAAATGTGGATCCAAAAATAATAAAGTCGTTCTTTTTAGCAAATGAGCCTAATGCCGAGGTAATAAAAGATTTTTCTGTATCCTGAAGATCAATTTTATTTTCTTTTGAAAGTGAACTTATTAAAGATGGCAAAAGTAAAAAAGTAACCAGCATTGAAACAATTAATCCTAAGGTCATCATCCAACCAAAATCTATTATTGGTTTTATCCCGCTAAAAACTAAAGATAAAAAAGCACATATAGTCGTAAGAACTGTATATAATATTGGCAGCATCATCTTTTTACTCGATTCAAAAATAAGGTCATTTGTTTCAAGATGAGGAAATTCCTTTTTTAATTGCAGAAATCTTACAGTTAAATGAATATTCATTGCCATATTTAAAATAAGCATTAATGCAATAAAGTTTGATGAGATAACTGTTACTTTCCATCCTATTAGTCCTAATAAACCTATCATTATTATGACTGAAGTCGCACATCCTAGTAATGGCATTAATACCCATTTTAAATTTTTAAAAATAAGCCATAATGTCAAAATAATAAAAACAAATACCCCTATACCAAATACTACAATATCGCTTTTGATATAACTCATCATGTCATCTGCAATCATTGGAATACCTCCTAAGTGTATTTTAGCATTTTCACCGTATTTGCTGATTACGTCTCTTATCTCAGTTATATTTTGATGATTTCTTGTGTTGTACAAGTTTTTATAATCTTCATATTCATTAATGAACTTTTTGTAATTTTTTTTTTCTTCTTTCGATAACCCAACCTCATTAGATAAGTTAAAATATTTATCTTTTATTTTGATATATTCTGTTAACCTCTCGTCTTTTTTAAGATAAACAACTATTCCTGATGTTTTACCGTCTTCACTGATTACATAGTTTTTATAAATTGGACTATTTATTATTTCATCAAAGCCTCTTTCTCTATCAATTTCAGGATAAGCTAAAGTCTTATAGTTTTTGAGCCTATCCATTAAACCTTCATCAGTGCTTTTTAAAAGAGGTACATCAATAACAGTAATTACACTATCAACCCAGGTCAGTTTTTCTATTTTAGATTTAAGTAACTGAAGATCAAGTATTGTCTCTTTATCCGTAAATTTCGCAATTGGTGTGTAAGTCAGTACTAAAAATTCCTTAGAGCCATAAGTTTGATTTACTTCTCTTAAATATTTTAGGTCGGGGTCACCCTCAAGTAGAAGAGCATCTGATGATGCATCTAAATTGAAATTTTTAGATTGATAAAGAGAGAAAAATATTAAAGTTATTAAAAAAAGAAGAGTTATTTTTGAAAAATCAGTTACTAATTTTTTATAAATGTTAGCTAGCATGTTAACATTTCAGATATATCCTAATTTTTTTATAACTAAAGAAAAAATTGAGCTTAATTTTTGCTTAAATCTTTGAATTTTGTATAAATTCCCTCAAATTCAACTTTAACAGTGCCTGTAGGACCATGTCTTTGTTTGCCCAAAATAATGTCTGCTAAACCATTAACATCATTCATTTTTGATTGCCATTCTGCGTGTTCAATTGAACCTAATTTTGGTTGTTTTCTCTCCAAATAATATGCCTCTCTATAAACAAACATTACAACATCTGCATCTTGCTCTATAGACCCAGATTCTCTTAAGTCAGCTAATTGAGGTTGTTTATCATCCCTTTGTTCCACAGCTCTAGAAAGCTGAGATAAAGCTAAAATTGGAACTGACAATTCTTTTGCCAAAGCTTTTAGTCCCTGAGTAATTTCCGAAATTTCTTGAACTCTACCTTCGTTTCTATTTGTACTAGATCTCATCAATTGTATGTAGTCCACAACAATTAAACTTAATCCAAAAAGCCTTTTAATTCGCCTAGCTCTATTACTAAGTGTCGCTATAGTTATTGCTGGTGTCTCATCAATATATAGTGGAAGGTTATATATATTTCTTGAAGTTTCAATGTATCTATTTATTTCATCTTCGGTAACTTTTCCCCGTCTTATATCATCAGATTTTATTCTTGCTTGCTCTGAGAGAATTCTTGTAGATAATTGTTCAGACGACATTTCTAAAGAAAAAAAGGCTATTGATGATTTTTCTTGTCTACTTAAAAGTTTCTGAGCAGCATGATATGCAATATTTGTGGCTAAAGCAGTTTTACCCATTGATGGCCTACCAGCTAAAATTATTAAATCTGATTTATGCAAGCCCCCTAACTTTTCGTCGAGATCTGTAAGACCTGTTGGCACGCCTACGATACCTTGATCATTTTGCATTGCTTGAGTTGCCATTTCAATTGTTTGATCTAAAGCTTGATTAAATTTTAAAAAAGATTGAGAAAAACTTCCTCTTTCTGCAAGATCAAATAAGGATTTTTCAGTGCTTTCAATTATATTTTCTGCATTTTTATCCTCTAAATTAGCGTTTAAAGTATCAGAGGATAGCTTATTAGAAATTTGAACTAATTCTCTTCTTAGGTACATTTCGTGAATAACTTTTGCATAATCTACAGCCTGTTTTGTAGAAGCAGAAAATCTTGTTAATTTAATTAAATATTCAGTACCACCTACTTCATTTAGCATATTATCTTTTTCAAAAAAATTTTTTAAAGTTATTGGATTTGCAATCATGCCTTTGTTATTCAAGTTTTCTATTACTTCAAATATTTTAATATGAGCTGGATCGTAAAAAGTTACTGAACTTACAATTGTTGAAACTTCATCTATTACATCATTATTTACAAGAATAGACCCTAATAAAGCTTGTTCAGCTTCTAAATTACAAGGTTGTTTATTCTCTTTAATTTGGGATGTTAATACTTCTTTCACAAAACCATATTAAATTATAGCAGCGATCAATAAAGAGAAAAGTTACACACTTATTTTTTATTTCTGTGGAAAAGTTATTTTGATTTAATTTTATCTATTTTAATTGAGATGTTAGCTTTAACTTCTGAATGGAAGTTTATATCTAATTTAAACAAACCGATTTTATTCAACTCGTCTTTGATTATTACTTGAGAAGGGCTTACTTCAACCTTAGAAGTTTCTTTAATCAAATTACATATTTCCTTAGGCTTGATAGAACCATATAAATCACCGTTTTCTTTACTTTCTTTATTAAAAGTAAAAATTTTATTATTAATTACATTAGATATTTCTTTAAATTTGTTTTTAATTTCAGTGTTTTTTTTATTAAGTTCGTCTTTTTTTTTACTAATTATTTGCTCATTTTCTTTATTATATCTTAGAGCTTTTCCTTGTTTTAGTAAAAAATTCCTACCATAACCATTTCTGACTTTTACTTTATCACCAATTTTTCCTAGGTTTAAGATATTTTCTAATAAAATAATTTCCATTTATATAAGCCCCAAGACTTTCGCTTTTTTAATTTCTTTTGATAGTTTTTTTTGTTTAGTAAATGAAACGGATGTAATTTTAGAAGATATAATCTTACCATTATCTGAAACATATTTTTTTAATAAGGAAATATTTTTGTAATCAATAATTGGAGCGTTCTTAACAGATAGCGGACACTTTTTTGAGTACCTGCCATCATTTTTTTGAAATAGACTAAGTTTGTTTAAAGAATTTGAGTTTTTCTTTTGAAATTTTTTATTTTTCCTTTTCATAAACTATTTAGATTTGCTTTTAAAAAATTCATTTTCAACATCAAGTTTTTTGTATTTTACAGTAAGGTGTCTTATAATTGATGTGTCTAACTTCATTTTTTTTTCTATTTCAATTAATGTTTTATTATTTCCTTCAAATTTATAATGAATATAAAATCCTTTTTTGTATTTTTTCACCTTAGAAGCGAGTTTTAACAAACCCCATTCTTCAATTTTAACTACTTTTCCAGAAGAATTTTTTATTAAATCGTTATACTTGTTTTTTAAAGAATTTAATTCAGTTTCAGCTAAATCTTGCTTAGCAATTATCGTATTTTCGTAAAAGGCCATAATTTTAAAATACAACTCTTAATAATTTTTATTAGTAAAGTCTGGGTTATACTATATTAAATAATTATAGCAATACTTATAATTATTGAATAAACTTTAGATAAATGAACGCTTTATTATTTCCAGGACAGGGATCACAACTAGTGGGTATGGGAATAGAGTTTTATAAAAATTTTGAAACTGTAAAAAAAATTTTTTACCAAGCAGACGAAAGGTTAAATTATCCAATTTCTAAAATAATATTAGAGGGTCCGGAGGACAAATTGCAACTAACAGAAAATACCCAACCAGCTATTTTAGTTGTAAGCTATTCTATCTATAGTGTTTTGAAACAAGAGTTTAATATTGATTTTAAATCTTTTAAGTATTTTGCCGGACATTCTTTAGGTGAGTATAGCGCTTTAGTTTGTTCAGAGTCTTTGACACTTAATGATGCTTTATATTTACTTCATGAGAGAGGAAAGGCTATGCAAGATGCTGTTCCAGTAGGGGAAGGTAGCATGTTGGCAATATTGGGGCTTAGCATAGAAGAGATAAATAAAATTATTAATGAGTTCGAAGATGAGGGAATTTGTGAAATTGCAAATGACAATGCTATTGGCCAAGTGATTGTAAGTGGTAACAAAAATTCTTTGGATAATTTATCAAAGAATTTGAAACAAAAAAAAATAAAGTCAATACCTTTAAAGGTGAGCGCACCTTTTCACTGTTCCCTAATGAAGCCAGCATCTGAAAAAATGAGCAAGAAAATTAATGATACAAATTTTAATAAACCATTAATTGAAATTATAAATAATGTGACAGCGAAAGCTGAAAAAGATAATAACTTGATAAAGAAACTTCTTATTGATCAAATTTTCTCTACAGTACGATGGAGGGAAAGTTTATTATTTATGTCAAAAAATGGCGTTACAAATTTTTTTGAAGTAGGCCCTGGAAAAGCATTGACGGGCATGACTAAAAGAACGATCGAGAAAGCTAAATGCTTTTCAATAAACTCAATTGATGATATGAAAAAAATTCAAAATGAATTTTAAAGATAAAAAAATACTTATCACAGGTGCAACAGGGGGTATTGGAAATTGTTTAGTAGAAAAATTTTACAGTTTAAACGCTGAAATTTTAGCAACTGGAACTAATCAGGAAAAACTTGCAGACTTGAAAAAAAAATTTCCTAAAATTAAAACCGAAGCTTTCAAATTAAATGAACATTCAAAAATAGAGGGTTTTATTGAAAAAATTGATAATCAACTTAATGGCCTACATATTTTAATTAATAACGCTGGTATTACACTAGATAATCTTTCAATAAGATTAACAGAAGAAAATTGGAAAAAAGTTTTAGACGTTAATCTAACTTCAACGTTTTTGATGTGCAAATATGCAATAAAAAAAATGTTAAAAAAAAAATATGGTAAAATAGTTAATATAACCTCAATTGTAGGACATACAGGAAACCAAGGTCAGGCAAATTATTCTGCCTCAAAAGCAGGAATAATTGCATTCTCAAAAAGCTTGGCCATGGAATATGCAAAAAAAAAAATAAATGTAAATTGTGTTTCACCTGGCTTTATAAAAACTGAGATGACAGACGCAATCAATGAAGATTTTAAAAAAATTTTAATTAGTAAAATTCCATCTGGTGTATTAGGTTCAGGCGAAGATGTATCTAATTGCGTAGCATTTCTTGCCTCTGATATGGCAAATTATATTAATGGTGAAACTATCCACGTTAATGGCGGTATGTATATGTCTTGACAATTCTTATCAATAATCTATTAAGAAAATTAAAAATTAAGAAAATATTTCATTAGTCACAAAGATATTTAATAAATCAAATATAAATGAAAATAAATAGCCATAATGAATGGGATAAATTAAGAGAAGTAATCTTAGGATCTGCAGACAAGCAAGCTGCAGTTTTAACTTGGGATAAAAAAGACAAACTACCTGAAAAAACATTAATTAAAGGCCAAGAACTTTCAAAAGAAGCTTACCCAAAATGGTTGCTAGATGAGGTGAATGAAGATCTAGATGAGGTAAAAAAAATTTTTGTTAATTTTGGCGTAAAAGTTTTTAGACCAGAAGTATTTGATATTAATAGAATGTATGTGTCACCTTATGGGTGGAGCTCAACAAGTAATAATATTTATAATATTAGAGATTTACACTTGATAGTTGGAAACAATGTAATTGAAAGCGCATCTCCAGTCAAAGATAGATATTTTGAAGCTACAGCATTGTATAATGTCTGGTATAAATATTTTGATGAAGGCTTTCGCTGGTTGGTTGCTCCCAAACCTAAATTATCTGGTGATGTGTTAACACCGTATTTTAATTCGGAAAAGGAAAGAGTTTTAACCAATGAAGATGAAGAATATAAAAAACTTACAGACGGAAGATTAGAAACTTTACACAAGTTAACAGAAAAGGAAATATTGTTTGAAGCTGCTAATACTGTAAGAATGGGAAGAGATATTCTTTACTTAATTTCATCTTCAGGAAATGAAATTGGAGCAAGATGGCTACAAGAAGTTTTAGGAAAAGATTATAAAGTACACACAACTCGAGATATTTACAGATCTAGCCATATAGACTCAACTATTTTATGTTTGAGACCTGGTTTAGTATTGCTTAATAGCACTAGAGTTAACGAAAAAAATTGTCCTAAAATTTTTAAAAATTGGGATAAAATTTGGTTTACAGATGTCGCTCCAATGACTGAAGGTGAAATAAATTATCAAAAAAATTATAGAGATAAAATTACTTTACAACTTAAAGACCTAGGATTTAAAACCAATCTACAAACCATGGGATCTCCTTGGGTAGGTATGAACGTTTTTTCTCTTGATCCAAATACTTTGTTGGTAGATAAAAGACAAACTAAACTTATAAAAATTTTAGAGTCCTATAAAATGAATCCTGTTCCAATCCAATTGAGACACTGTTACACTCATGGAGGCGGAATTCACTGCGCAACACTTGATACTGTTAGAGATAGTAAGCTTGAAAGCTACTTCGACTAATAAAATGATCAATATTATGTATCATCGAATTGGAGGTAGTAAAAACCTTAAAGGAATCACAAAAAAAAAATTTATTAAGCAAATCAGTCATCTAAAAAAAAGGCATGGTCTACCTAATATTAATTTTACTTTTGACCACGGAACCATCGATCATTATTTTTTGGCAGCTAAAGAGCTTGAAAAAATTGGTGCAAGAGGGATTTTTTTTATACTTTCATCCATACCAGAAAGTTTAAAAATTCCTTCAGAGGATAAGCAAAGAAGAATAGAGAGTCTATCGAGAAAAAAACTCGCAAGGGAATTATGTAAAAGTTATAAGTTTAAATACAATCCCAATGAAGCGAAGAAATATTTAAAACAATTTAAATTTTATTCATTAGAAGAAAGATATTTAAGATATTTACGAAATGAAAAACTTTCAAGAAAACAATATGAGAAATTTATAGACAAGCAATACAAAAAAAAATTTGGAAACGATTACAATTATATTAAAAAAAATTATATGAACTGGAAACATATAATAAGTCTTAAAAATAGAGGACATGAAATAGGATCTCATAGTCATGACCATTATGGAGATAAGAACGATTATAAAAAATCTTTAAATATCATAAAAAAAAAAATTAAGAAAAATGTTAATTTAATTTCATACCCGAACGGCAATAAAAGAATATCGGATAAAGATCTTAAATCGCTTGGTGTTTTAAAAGGTTTTACTACTAGTTCAAAAAAAAATAAAAATAAATTTTACTCTCCGCGAATTGATTGTAATCAAATTAAAATTTAAATTTTCACATAAAAATGAGCTTCTTAGATAAAAGAGATAAAGATAGACAATTATTAGGATTTTCAATTTATCTCTTATAATATTATATGTCTTGACAATTCTTATTAATAATCTAATAAGAAAAATAAACAACTAAGAAAGGATTTCATGTCAGAAGATATAAAAAATAAGATAAAAAAAATCGTGGCTGATCATTTAGGAATAGATGAAGAGAAAGTAACAGAAGAAGCAAGCTTTATTGATGACTTAGGAGCGGACAGTTTAGATACAGTAGAGCTAGTAATGGCTTTTGAAGAAGAATTTGGATCTGAAATATCCGATAGTGAAGCTGAAAAAATCCTAACAGTGGGAGATGCAATAAAATTCATTGAAAGTAAAAGTAGCTAATCAAATTTAATAATTTTAGATGATTAAAGGCGATCAAAATATTATGGTAATTTTGTCCTCGCCATCTGGAGTAGGTAAAACAACAATCACAAAAAAAATTCAACAAAAATATAGTTCGTTTAAAATTTCAGTTTCACACACTACTAGATCTGCAAGATCAAATGAGGTTGAGGGCGTTGATTATCATTTTGTGGATCAAAAAAAATTTAAAAATATGATTTTAGAAGATAAATTTTATGAGTATGCAAAAATATTCAATAATTTTTATGGAACTTTAAAAAAAAATGTTGATGAAAATATAAAGAGTCATGATATTTTATTCGATATTGATTGGCAGGGAACAAAACAATTATCACAACACAAAAATCTAAATTTATTAAAAATTTATCTTATAACTGATAACAAAGATGAACTTAAAAATAGATTAATTAAAAGAAATCAGAATTCTAAAAAAGAAATTGAAATGAGATTTAAATCTTACGATGAAAATGTTAAACATTGGAAAGACTACGATTACATAGTTATTAATAAAAATTTAGATATTTGTTTTAAACAGATAGAGGAAATAATAAAAACAAATAAAAAAAATTCTTCTAGTCTTCTTTCCATTTCTGAGTAATTTTATAATAAACTTCTGGTTTAATCTCAGAAGGTCTTGAATTAAGATTGAGATTTTCAATTGAATTTATTTGATCTTGAGTAAGTATTTTTCTTATATTTTTGTTAATCATCTTTCTCTTATTAGAAAAAAAAATGTTTGTAATTTGTTCTAATTTTGCAATATTTTTAATATTAATAGTAAAAATTTTTGGTTTAAAGTGTATTACCATTGAGTTTACCTTTGGTTTTGGTCGAAAACAATTTGGAGAAACCATAAACTTTTCTGCCACAAGCAATCTCAAATTAGTTAGAATTGATAATCTTCCATAATTTGGAGATTTGTATTGCCCAATAATTTTTTCACCTAATTCTTTTTGGAACATGAAAACTAAACTAGAATAATTAGGCGGCCATTTTTTAAATTTGATTGTTTTTATGAGAATTTGAGATGAAATATTATACGGAAGGTTACCAAATATTATTGATTTACTTTTGATTATTTTTTCAAGATTAAATTGAAGGATATCACTATTAAAAATTTTGATAATTTTGTTATCATTATATTTTTTTTTAAGTTCATTCGCTAAAGCAATATCTTTTTCAACAACTATTAAAGATTTAGGTTTTTTTTTTAAAATTTCCTCTGTTAGAGCACCTCTGCCAGGACCAATTTCGATCACATGTTTATTTTTTATTTTAGATAAATTTAAAATTTTTTTTATTATGTTTTTGTCTATTAAAAAATTTTGGCCTAAAGATTTTTTAGCTAAATTCATTTTCCAAATTTATTTATAAATTTTACACATTCTAATAAACTTTTACAGCTAGCTTTGTTTTTTTTAATAATATCCAAGGCAACACCGTGATCGGGTGAAACTCTCAAGTATTTCAGACCTAATGTAAGGTTAATTGCATTAAATTTAAAAATAGACTTAAATGTTGTTAAGACTTGATCATGATACATACCTACGATTACGTCAAAATTTCTATAATCTTTGACAAAAATAGTATCTGTAATAAGTGGGCCATTAATATTCAAACCAAGTTTTTTTAAAGTTTTAATAGCGGGGATTATTTCTAAAACCTCTTCCGATTTATTTCTTAATTCTGCATTATGAGGATTTAAACCTAAAACTCCTATTCTTGGTTTTTTTTTCAATATTTTGTTAAAATATATATTAATAGTTTTTACTTTAAGTATAATTTTTTTAGTTTTAATATTTTTAGAGACATCTTTAAGATCTATATGGGTCGTTATAGGACAAACAGAAAAATTATCACTTTTTATCATCATAACCTCAGTATCTTTTTTAATTTTACATTTTTCTGATAATAATTCAGTTACCCCGGTTTTTTCTTTGTTTAATAAATTTTTGCTAATCGGACAATTTATCATTCCCAATATATTTCCTTTAAGAGAAAGGTTATGTGCCAAATCTAAAGAGTCTAAAATATATTTTGAAGCTTCTTTTTTAGTAACTTTAAACGGGTTTGAAAATTTTAAATCTACATCAATTACATTTAATACATCAGAACTAAAAAAATCATTAAAATTTTTTATAACTTTTATTTTTACATGGTAATTTAAAATTTTTAATTGTCTCTTTAATAACTCATAATTACCAATAATAAATAGATTTTGTCTAACATTTTTATTTAATTTTTTCCAACTTTTGTAAATTATTTCAGAATTAATACTATTTGGATCACCAGCAACAATTATAATTTTTTTATTTTTTCTTATCATTTAAAATATTCAATAAATTTCGTATTTCTTAACTTTGATAAATAACTGCTGGAGTACAAGTTAAATAGTTCATTCTTTTTTTGGTTTATTAAATTTTCTTTTAATTTTTTCAAATTTATATCTGAGTAGCTAGATATTCTCTTGTCGTTTAACTTAAGAAAAATGATTTTATCGTTTTTTTTAATCGGCTTTGAAGTTTCACCAATTTGCATGTTATTTAAAATTTTCAAAAAATCATTTGACAATGAATTTGAGTTAATCCAGCCTAATCTCCCACTATCAGATGCTGTTGAGGCAATGCTGAATTTGATAACTGCACTTTCAAAGCCTGAGTTTAGGATTTCATTTTGAATTTCTAAAATTTTAGAATTATCAGAGTTAATATCATTTGATAATATCTCTATTTCTGAGAGACTATAATCAGTAATTTTTTTTTGATTTTTTATTGTTTCCTGAATTTCTTGATCTATGTCATCTGGATTTATTTCAATTTTGTTTGAGTATTTTTGATAAATAAGATTTCTCCATTTAAGTTCAATATCTACTTCGTCAATAAATGTCTGAAAATTTATTTTATTTTTCTTAAATAAATTTTTTAAATTCGATATATTATTAGATGATATTGAATTTAAATAAGAATCAATCTGATTATTATCAGTTTTAAAATTGTATTTACTGAGTTCAATTTTTTTTAATCTATTTTGAGTTAATTCTTCCAGTGAAACTTTTTTTAAATAATTAATATTTTCCTGAGTAATTTCTTTATCTGCTAAAGCCAACTTTGTAATAATTTTATTTTTCACATCAAAATTTGTTATTAATTCATTTTCAATTTTTACAATAATTCTAATATTTGCATTTGCTGATTCTTTAAGAATAAATATTAGTGAACAAAAAAATAAGAAAATGAATGTTTTTTTTATCTTCATTTGTTTACTTTTGGTGAATTTAGATTACCAAAAGGTATTAAGGTTATATTGAACATCAAAGAATTGTCAGCTTCTAATTCAGAGTCGTTATAAAATTCCCTTCTAAATACCAAACCTGCTCGCAGGCAATCATTTATATATTCATAACTTAAATCATAAAATTCTGATGAATTAGTAATTAAATTACGCTTTGTTTCAAAAGAAACTGAGTTTTTATTTTTTAAATATTGTAATTTTGTTTTAAAATATTCTTGGTTTCCAATATGTTTACTTTCTTCAATATAGTTGAAATCTATATCAAAATTACCAAAATTAATATTTGATCCTAAATCACTATAATTCAAACTTTGATAATTTTGGTCAATATTAAATCGATAATTTAATTTGAATTTATCGTTAATAGAAAAACTACTGTCACCAACTAAATCAGAAAGTTTCTCATCTAAACTAGTTTTAGAGCTTTGTTTTTTATTTTCTTTTTCATTTATAATTTGAGCAACAGAAAAATTGAATTTATTAATATTATCTTTTTTAATACTGTAATCAAAGCCAACTGTTGCAGAATTACCTGTTTCAAAATTATTTATATTTCCAACTCTGTCTATACTAAATGCACTCACAGGATTCAAAGTAGACCCATTTGTTTCTTTTCTCATACTACCCGGTGAAAGTCGTAATAATAATTTTGGTGATAATAAATGAGTATTGTTATTTTCCTTTTTTTCTAAATCCATTTTTGACAACAAACCAATAGCTCCAAAAAGTTCACTAGTTGTATCTTTTTTATAAATATCGATATTTTTAGCTTCGTAATTTATGTTTCTGAATTTACCAATAATTGTATTTTTGATTTTTGAATTTAAAATAAAATTATTGGACTCCCAATCAAAATCATTAACTAAAAAATTTGTTACTTTATTGGTATCATAATTATGTACTTTTAAATTTGTTTGCAAGTCGAGGTTTCCAAATTTATCACTACTAAGCAAATTTTTTCCTAGTGTAAGTTCTGGTAGAATATATTCATATTTATCGTTATAATCATTTTTTAAAGTTTCAAAGACACTTGCGTTTAATCCAAAAAACAAATCATCTTCTGAATGTGAAAAACTAATTGAATTTTCTAAAAGATCTTCATTATAATCAACTAAGTTTGATTGTATTTTATATAATTTTAAATATTTATCATTTGAAACATTTTGAATTTTTAAATTTAAAGTGTTCTCAGAGCCAGTTTTGCCTTGAAAATTTTTAGTAAATTTTGAAAAGAAATGTGATTTATCTCCAGATTTTTTACTACTACTAGTTTTTTTATATCCTTTGGTGTATCCGAAATCTGTTAAGAAACTAGCGTCTTTAAATGCCTGATGATACTCTCCAAGTATTAAAGGATGTTCATCATTAAACAATCTGCTTGTCACAGTAAAATTTTTATCATCGTTAATTGCCCAAAAATATGGGATAGACAATCCTGCACCTAAATTTTTACTATCAGTAAATGTTGGTGGTAGCAAACCTGACCTTCTTTTTACCGAAGGATCAGGATGTGATAAAAATGGTAAATAAAAAATTGGAATATTATAAACTTTAATAACAGCGTTATCGTAAAAAATTGTTTTTTTTTTATTGTCGTGCATCATTTTACTTGCTTGTAGGGTCCAGGGAGGGCACTTTTCTCCTTCTTTATATTCACACATAGTAAAAATACTTTTGCTAAATTCACTTATCTCTTCATTAAATTTCATTGAATTTGCAAATATTCTTGGATCGTTTTTTTTATTTACTTTAAAATCATCATTATTAAGAAAGGCTTTAATATCAGTTCCAAGCATTTCTTTTTTTTCAGTATCAATATAGATTTGAGAAAAATTGTAAGTATTTTCAAATTGATCTAAAATTTTTACCAAACCTACAGATTTAAATATATTTTTTTCCTGAATATATTCAAAGTTTTCTAAATAAATTTTGTTTCCACTTAAATCCTCTAAAATTGAGGCTTGATTTGATTTAATTTTTTTATTTTTATTATCAAAATTAATGTCAGCCCCTTTTAAGGTATAATTTTTTGAAGTAATAAATTTTGTGAAACCTATGGTTTTAAAAAAATTACTTATATTATCAAACTCTGCGTAGTTGGTTTCTACAATATTATTTAATTTATCCTTAGCGACAACATTGTTTTTTAAAATTACTTTTCCCGTAACTTTATTGTACTCTGCGAAATCACTGGTTATTTTTTTATCTGCAGTTTCTAAAGTTACGTCATTTTTAAATATAGTAACTTTATTATTTTTATCCAAAGTAATATTTTTAGCTTCAATAAATAAATCTTCTGCGCTTGATTTAATACTTAAAAATAATGATAAAAATATTATAAAAAAATTATTTCTCATTTATTTGAAGTATCCCCATAAAAGTGAACAAACTTAAAGCTATAATTGGCGACCAAATTGAAAGTATTATTGGAACACGTCCAGTTTTTCCAAGAGCTAAAGATAAATCTTTTAAGTAATAAACTAGGACGCAAGTAATTATTCCGATAATTATAAATTTGATATTTTCAGATTTTTTTAATGTATGCATTGTTAATATCGAAGCTATACCTGTCATAAGAAATAATAAGAATGGAAAAACTAGCATTGAGTGTAAACTTTGATTCAAAAACAATTTATTATAACCTCTTTTAATTAAATCATCATAATTAAATACCAAATCTATAAATGACAAGGTATTTGAGTCATTAAAAAGATTGATCACTCTATCGTAATTATAAATTGAATTTATTTCAAATTTGTCAATATCACTCTTTTTGAAAATTGACTCTTTTGTTTCATAAATTGTAACCTCTTTTAAAATCCAATCAAAATTCTTTATATTTGCTGATTTACTAATCATTTTTTTTTCAAGTAAAAAGTTATTATTAAATTTGAATATTTTTACATCTTTTAAATTTGTTCCATCAAGTTCTGATGCGGTAATAATTCTTTCCCCATCTTTAAAACTTTCTTTAATCCATAAACCATTCTTATTGAATGACACAAGGTGATCAATATCACGAGCATATTGCGATTTAGTTTGTTCATAAAATTTTAACATTGATGATGTAATTGGATTTATAATCATTAAAATTATCCAACCTAAAAAAAACGATGTAAGTGCAAAAATAAAAAATATTTTTATACTAGAGAAACCGTTTATCTTTAGAGTCAGAAAATCTTTGTTATTTCTTATTTTTATCATATAGAGCATGCTAGATACAAATATGATGAATGGAATTAAATTTAAAATTGTACTTGGCACAAATATGGTTGTTAACATTAAAGGTAAAAAAATACTTGCATTAATTTTCTTAAAAAATTCAATTTCTTCAAATAAGTTTAAAATAATTCCAAATCCATAAATTATTAATACTACTATGAAAAAATACTTGAAAAAATTTTTCAGAATATATTTTAAAATAATTTTACTCATAAATTCCTACTTTTTAGTTTTTTTTTAAATTTATAAATCAAAATAAAATAAAAAATTATAATAAATGAAAATGGAATTATAATATAAATAAATCTTAAAAAATTATTTATACCTGTGTACCTAATTAATAATTCAGTAAAAACAAGTATCGAAAAGCTAAAAGAATAAGTTAAAAATTTATCCAATAACAATATATTATTTTTCATTAGCAAGAAGGAACATAACAGAGCAACAACTGGAATATAAAAAGGTAGAATTAAACGTCTAATTAAATTTGGTATAATTTCTTTTTTGTTATCCTCATTACATATTTTACTTTCATTGAGGATTTTAAAAAAACAACTCAATAATTTTAAAGTTGAGGTTTCTTGTAATTTTGGAACTTTAATAGTAGTAGTTGAAAGCCTGTTCAAATTGATATCTAATTGTTCAAAATTAATAACCTCAATATTAGATTTTTTCGCATAAATAATTTGACCATCAATCAAAAATAAATTTCTTTTATCAATCACTCCTTTTTTTGCAACTATAGTAGTGCTTGATACGTCTGATGAATTAGAAGAAAATTTTTGCAAATTTTTTCCTGTGTCATGCAAAAATATATTTTCTACCTCATTATTAATTTTTTTATCAACTATAAAAGTAAATCCTTTAAAGGAGTCACTAAATTGTTGTGATCTTACTGTTGGCAAAAATGAGTTTAATTGATCTTTGTTTAACAAATCTCTGGATTTGTTGAGAGCTAAAGGAGTCAAAAAAGTCGAAAGTAGTAAATAAAACGTTAAAACACTTACTGAAGCAATAAGTATCAAATTAACTAATTCAATTTTTTTTACTCCAGATGTCCACAAAATTATAAATTCACTATCATCAATATGCTTAATTAAAAAAATAACTATTGATATAAAAAAAGCCAAAGGTATAAATTTTGGAGCTATGCCAAATAGATTCAAAAATGAATATTGAAAATATGTTAATATAGGATAGCCATTCTCCACTACAAGCTCTAGAAAATTTACCGCCCTAACAGTTAATGCAATTAGAGAGAGCCCAAGAACTATTATCAAAAATGTTCTTAAAATCTCTATAAAATAGTTTTGGTAAATTTTGTTTTGAAGCATTTGATTAATTTGTATATAGATAATGCATCATTATAATAAATTCAACTTTAGAGTGAACAATGACAAATTTACCTTTGAAATATTGCATATTAGAACATATAAACCACTTTAAATGGATAATAATTAATAAAATTTCATGCCTGTAAAAATAAATTATACTAAAAAAAATAGCGGTAATTTTTCATCTAACAGTGTTCTATTTACTGATGAAAAAATTAACTTAAATAATTTAAAGAAACATATCTCAAATAATGAATTTAATTATATTAATGATTTGCAAAAAAATATTGATTTAAAAAAAAATATTTTTGTTTATGAAGTGAATTCTAAGAGAAATATCATCTTAATACCAATTAAAAATAATATAAAAATATCAGATATAGAAAATCTAGGAGCAGAATTTTTTGGAAGGGTAAATTATGGAAAGAATAATGAATATTTTATAAATGCTGACAGCGTATCAAGTAAAAATATTAATTTTTTAGGACATTTTCTTCATGGACTAAAACTTAAATCGTATGAATTTAAAAAATATAAAACTAAAAAAGAAACAAGAATTATTAATATCAATATAACTGGAAATAAAAATAAATCACTAATTTCTAATCAAAATAAATTTAAAGCTTTAGAAGAGGGAACTTTTTATGCAAGAGATTTAGTTTCTGAACCTGGCAATATTCTACATCCAGATGAATACGCTAAAAGATTAAAGCTACTTAAGAAGGATGGTTTAAAAGTAAATGTATACGATAAAAAACAATTAAAAAAACTTGGAATGAATGCTCTCCTTGGTGTTGGAAAAGGAAGTTCTAAAGGATCATATCTTGTTACAATGGAGTGGAACGGAGCAAAAAATAAATCACGACCCTTAGCATTCGTAGGAAAAGGAGTCACATTTGATACCGGTGGATACTCATTAAAGCCAGCTAGATTTATGGAAGATATGACTTATGATATGGCAGGATCAGCAGCAGTTGTAGGTTTAATGAAAAGTTTGGCATTAAGAAAAGCGAAAATTAATGCTGTTGGTGTAGTAG
>MDTB01036055.1_pt1 | contig 19545 bp, 14 predicted proteins | sample 811161 | NCBI WGS metagenome assembly MDTB01 (sample SAMN05326650, study PRJNA326480) | marine metagenome | isolation source: seawater | place: Mediterranean Sea | collected 2009 | reverse complement strand
TTTAGTTGCAAAATTTATACCTTTATTCATAGCAGAATAGATTCCACTATCTTTTTCAATTATAATTTTTTCTATAAAATTTGAATATTTTTTAATTTCTTCTAATGTTCCATCTACACTCTGTCCATCAACAACTATTAATTCAATTTTTTCACTTTGTGATATAATTGAATTAATAGTATTTAAAAAATCATTTTTAGTATTTAAACTTACAACAATTACAGTGATCATTTTTTTTTTAAAATAATTATTGGATATTGAAAATTTTTAGAAAAAAAATTATTAAATTTATTTTCGATAAAAAAAAGTAACTTGAGCATTAAAGAACCTAAAAAATTGTTAGGAAAAATCTTTTTTTGATGTTGAGATGAAAAAGATCTCCAACAATAGAATTCTAAAGTTGATATATCTTCAAATCTTTTCCACCAATCAATAGGATGACAATAAAAATATAAAGATTTATTTTTTTTCGATTTAAAAATTATTGAATAAATTTTTTTTATTAAGGGTTTTGGATTGCTATAAATAATAATCACTGGTCTATCAGGTTTAGTAATTTTCAATAACTTTCTTACAGCTTTTTCTTGAATACTTTTATTCATATGATAAATCGTATGCATACTTAAAGAGCAATCAAAAAAATTTTCTTTAAAATTAATTTTCATAAAATCTTGATTGTAATATTTTCCTTTGCTTTTAAGTTTTAATTTTGCAATTTTTATGGCATCTTTTGAGAAATCGACACAATGTCTTATTCTAAAATTCTTGGAATATTTTAAATATTCTTTATATTGTATTGGGCCAGATGCAAAATCTAAAAAATTTTTACCTTTTTTAGGAATATAATTAATTATCTTTAATCTACATCTTTCAATATAATCTTTTGCAATTGACCTGTTATCTTCAAATAGATCTGAGTCTAAAGTAACATTATTTTTAGATTTCCAACCTTTTTTATTATAAAAGTTACTTACATTTTTCATTAAATAAAGTGTATACAATAAATCTTAAATTTTTATAGGATTGATTAATTTGTAAATTGGGAAATAAAATTGATTTATATAATAGGATCAGGTTTTTCAGGTTTAGCAACAGCTTTTATCTTAAGCAAAAAATATAAAAATATCACAATTATATCTCCTTCAAAAAAAGAGAAAACAAGAAAAACAGTAACATTATTAAAATATTTAATTTCTTTTGCTGGAGAGAAAAAATTTAATTCTAAAAAAGTTTCACAAAAAATAGATTTAATAGAAAAAACTCAATTTAAAAATTGTAAATTTATCAGTTCTTATCAGGATGGAGGTTTATCCAATATTTGGGGTGGTGTATTAAGTAATATTTATGAATATAATCTTAAAAATTTCCCTTTTAATAACAATAAGTTAATAAATATTAAGAAACAATTTTTAGAGTTAGAGAAAATAATTTTTAGAAAAAATTATAAATATTTAGACAAGAAATCAAAACTTAACAAAAGTATTACATTTCTAAATTTTAATAAAAACAATGTAAATGTTGATCACTTAAAAAAATATCTATTGAACAAAAATATTAAATTTAAATACGGTTTATATTTAAAAAATATAGATTATAAAAATAAAAAAATGTTCCTGCACAACATAGATTATAATAAATGTATTAACCTAAATTATAAAAAATTATATATTGCTGCAGGACCTATAAATACTGCGAAAATAATGCTTAATTCCTTTGATAATTTAAGAAAAGTAAAATTATTTGAAACTAGACATTTTTTTTGCGTTGTTAGAAAAAAGATAAAAAATGAAAATATTAAATTTTTTAAATTTAATCAAAATGGGCTTAAATTTTATGCACAACTGTATAATCTTAGAGATATATTTGGAATATTTTTTAATTTTAAAAAGTTGAATATTTTTAAAAATTTATTTATCGGACAGTGTTATTTGCATACTAAAGATTCTAATTATATTGAAATAGAAAAAAAAAGTACGTTTAATTTTTTAATAACGGGAAAACAAAAAAAATTTATTAGAAAAAATATTTCTGAAAAACTTAATCTTTATAATAAAAAAAATTTTGATCTTAAATTTTATTTTCCAATATTAAATTCAATTGGTGCATCAAATCATTTGGGAGCCTCTTTTCCGATGTCAAAAAAAAGTAAAAAATTTAAAACAAAATTAAATGGTGAATTACATAATTATAAAGATATATATATAAGTGATAGTTCAGTACTGAATGAAATAGACATGCAGCCAATAACTACATTTTCTTTAATGAATATTTTAAGAATGAATTCAAGATAAATATGAAAATATTCAAGTATATATTGGCATTTTTTTATATAATTTTGATTGTTTTATTTTTATATAAGTCTACCCAAATTTTAGAAATCAATTCCTTAAATGATTTTTCTATTCAAGAATTAGAAAATAAATTAAATGAAATTAAAAAAAATAATTATACTCTACTAACACTCTATTTGTTTATATTTTCATTTATTTGGACGTTACTTTTAGGTTTTATATCGCCAATATTATTGATCGCAGGATATTTATTATCACCAATCCAAGGAGCTATAATTTTATCTTTAGCTAATTCTATTAGCGGAATTATATTAACTGTAATTATAAGAAATTATTTTGTTAAAGATGTGAAAAAATTGCTTAATGAAAAAATAGAGAGAATAATTAAATTTATAGACAAAGATGTAAATTTGTATTTTTTTATATTTAGACTGGCAGGTGGATTTGGTGCTCCTTCTCAAGTTCAAAATTTAATTCCTTCATTAACAAAAATTAAAATTTTAAACTATATTTTTATAAGTTTTTTTGGTTGTTTACCTGTATATTATGTAAGTACATCAATCGGTTATTCTTTAAAGTTTATATCAGACATAAAAAGCTTAAATATAGAAGTATTTTCAAATGTAAATTTTTTAATAACAATAATAACTATATTCGTAATATTAATTGCCATTAGACTAATTAAGAAAAAGTTCAATTTTTAAAAAAAAATTATTTCCATTTTTTTCTAATTATTTTTTTGATAGGCTCCTCATAATAAGTGTTAATTAAATAAGCAACCGCAATAACTATGGTAATAATCAAAAATAAACTTAAATCCCCGTAGAGCTTATTTATACCAAGATAGTAATCTGTGTTTGAATCATATTTAAAGAGTGAGTAATTGAGAACTTTTTTTTCTAAAAACAATAATAAATAAGTTATATTTGTAAATAAAAATGAATGTAGAAGGTATATTGTAAAAGTAAGTTTTCCTAATGATACTAAAATGTTTATTTCCAAAATTTTGCTTATTAGTCCTCTCTGAAATGCAAAAATTATTAAAATTAAAAATAAAAAAAAGTTTTGAAAAATTTTTCCATCAATAAAGAAAAATTTTGCATTATAAAAAAATTGAGTGCACAATATTAAAAGTAAAGTTAAACCAAATAATTCTAGAATATTCCATGTATATTTATTTTCTGACTTATTGTTCTTTTGTAAAAATAGAAATACTCTACATGCCGCTGAACCTGTTAAAACACCTAATGAAGCTGACAAAATAGTATAAAACTTGTAGTCAATCAGTCCAAAATTTATTATAGTCGCTAATATAAAGATACTGATTATATAAAAAAGATTATTAAATTTTTTAATTAATAGAAAAAAACCTAAAATTATACAGCCAAAGAATTCAGCACTTACAGGGTGGCTTACTGTGTTCCATGTGTAATTAGCATGAAACCCTAACCCTTGTACTAAAAAAAGATTTGATATTAAAGATGGAATTGATTTATTTTGAGAGAATGGGTCTCTATTCTGTAAACTAAATTCATTGATTAAATTATAAGTTAATATTTCAATTATTACTAATGATGCAATTATTAAAATATGCAAAGGATATACTCTGCTGAATCTATTAATTACAAAAATTTTAAAAGACTTATAGTCATAAACCTTTTCATTATAAATGAACGTTATAAGGAAACCTGTAGAAACATAAAATAATTGTATCCACCAATGATATTTTAAAAATCCAAAATCCCATAGATGAGAATTAATTTTTAAATGTGATATACAAACAATTATTACCGCAATACCTCTTAAAGATACCAAGACATTTTGTTTACTTTGTTCCATTTATTCTTTGTTTAACAAATAATTTTTTAATAATTTTGAAATTATTTAATTGTTTATAGCAATTAAATCATTATTAAAAATTATTTTTTAAATAACAATATTAAAGATATGATATATTAATCCACATAAAAGATTTTATTAAAACTAATTTTCATTTTAATGTCATTATTTAATTTAACTAATATATTTGAATTTTTCGGAGTAATTTCTGCAATTATACTGATCGCTGGTCTTTATCAAGTTGGATCTTTGGTTTTTAAAATTAGATCAATAAATAAAATTATTTCACAAATTAGTGAAACAAAATATCAAAATATTTTTATTTCAGTTAATTTTATTCTTTTATTTATTTATCCAATAATATTATTTTCAAAAAATATTAATTTTATTCCAATTCTAAGTCTAATACTTTTTTGTTTTGGAATATTTAAGATATTTAAAAAATTAAAAAGCAGATTAAAATTTAACAAAATACAACTTAATAAAAATGAGATAGATCAATATTTAGTATTGATTTGTATTTTTGGTTTATTTTTATTATCAATATCTCCAAATACTCATGGTGACTCCCTTGGTTATCATTTTGTTGTAGCAAAAAAATTATTAGTAACAGGAAACATTACTCCTGAGATAACACATTTTCACACACTCCTAGCAGGTTCTGGAGAAATTTTAATAGCTATTGGTTTATTTTTTGGATCAGAACAATTTGGTGGTTTAATACAATTTTCGGGCCTAATCAGTCTTTTTGGTATATTTAAAAAAATTAATAACAAACATAAATATTATTATTTTCTTTTAGCACTCACCTCACCAATTATTTTATTTCTAGCCTCTACTGCAAAACCTCAACTGTTTCATATTTGTTCATCTACAGTGATATTTTTTTTATATCTCTTTGGAAGATTTAATGAATTGTCTGATAGAGAACAAAAATGGAAAATATTTATTTCAATAGCTATATTAATAGTATCAATTAATTCAAAATTTAACTTCATAATAAGCTCCTCTTTAATTGGGTTATATATTTTTTATATCTCAGCTAAAAACGGTAAGATTACTTATTTCATATCAATATCTAGCTTATTATTTGTATTGTTTTACTTACCAGTTATTTTTTGGAAATATTTTTCATTTGGTGGAAATTTTTATCAATATTTCTATTCTCCACTTCCATTGACCATAAGTGGTTTAAAAGAATTTACACTTTATTTATCTAGATATGGAAGAGAGGCTAATTATTTGAATATAATAATCCCCTCAAATTTTAATCAATTTACAAATTCAATTGGCTTAGCAATTTTTTATATTTTTATATTAAATTTAAAAAATAATTTAGCAAAAGTAGTTTTTTTACTTTCAGTTTCGTACTTAATTATAATTTATTTTTTTGGTCAATTTATTGGTCGATCTTTTTTAGAACCATTATTTTGGATTTTACTTGTAACTGCTAAGTTTGGAACATCTATTAAAGTAAAGTTTTTTGAATATTTTTGTAGGTCTCAAGCAATAATAGTTATTTTTGGAATTATTTATGGAGTATTATTTTTGTTTCCTGGTAGTTTGACCAATTATTACAAAGACAAAGTTCTGAGTCAAAATGCCAGTGGATACTCTTTATTTAAATGGGCCAACGAAATACTTGATGAAAATGAAGTTCTTTTTTCTACTCACAAATCAATTTCTTTAGGAAATTCAGAATATATATCTACTGAATTTACTAGTTTTGTGCCTTTTGATAATAATGAAAATGCAAAAATTTACATTGATGAAATCTCTAGAAAAAATCCAAAGCTACTTTTAACCTGGGGATCTGATAAAAATCCATTTTTAGGCAGATTTAAAAATTGTATTGGGAAATTAAAGTATTATAAAAATTCAATTGGAAGGCATGAGGCTAGAAATCCATTCAATAGAGGAAGTAAATATAACGGCTTCATTTATGAATTTGAGATTTCAAAATTTCCAAAGTGCTTAGAAAAAAAATAAATTATGGAAAATATTATAATTTTTGCTCTTATTTTTTTTAATATTTTTTTTGTATTAAATAATAATAAAATAGCAAATTTTTTCAAAATTTATGATGAACCTGATAATTTTAGAAAAATTCATAAATCAAAAGTACCACTTACTGGTGGAATAATATTATTTTTAAATATTATAATATTATTATTTTTTCTACTTTTTAATTCATCTGAGAGTAATTTATATAAAATTTTTGTATATCGCTATGATTTAGTTATTTTTTTTATTTCTTTAATTATAATTTTTTTTATTGGATTTTTTGATGATAAATACAAAATTTCTGCAGTTAAAAAATTTATATTAATGATAATTTTGTTATCATTAGTTTTGGTTTTTAGTCATAATTTATTGATAAAAGAAATTAAAATATCCTTTTTACAAAGCACTTATACTTTGCCAATTTTCTTATCAGTTTTTTGGACACTTTTATGTTTTTTACTTTTTATAAATGCAATGAATATGTTCGATGGTATTAATTATCAAGTAGCAATTTATTCTATTTATTTAAGTTTATTTTTTATTTCAAATAATTATTTTTTTGTATTTTTTTGTACCATTGTAATTGCTCTATCATTTTTCTTAATTTTAAATCATAAAAATAAATCTTTTTTAGGAGATAGTGGAAGTTACTTGCTTGGATTTATATTTAGTTATTTTTTTGTAAAGTTTTATAACAGTGTAGATTTAATTTATACTGACCAGATTGTCCTATTCATGATAATACCAGGATTAGATCTAATGAGATTATTTTTGTATAGAATTTATAAAGGAAATTTTCCATTTACTCCAGATAGAAATCATTTGCATTATATCTTATTAGAAAAAAATAACTTATTTATTACAAATTTAAAAATTTTTTCATTAATGGTTGTTCCATCAATAGTAGGTTTTTATTTTGGATATACTTTTATTTTGATAACAATTCAAATAATTCTTTATTTTTTTCTAATAGTAAGAAAATAATTTTATTGCAACCGTAATAACTTAATTGAATTTTTGTGTCAATTAAATCTAGAGTTACGAATATTATTATGATTCTAAAAAAAATAAAATTTGAATATATTCATAATTAAATTTATTATTATAATTAACCATTTATGAGAGTTTTGCACATCACAAATGAACTATCTAAAAAAAATTTTAGTATAGCCTCGTTGATATTGTATATTTCACAACATTTACATAATATTTATAAGTTTAAGTATTCTATTTTAACATCTCGAACAGAGTCCAATTTATTTAAAGACGAAAATATAGATAAAATACAAATCAAAAACTTGTTAGATTTTTTTTTTAGAATAAAGGATTTATCTAATCATATTAATTATTTTAGTGTTATTCATATTCATGGTATTTGGGCACCAATTCAAATTTTTTCTATTTTATTGTGTAATTTTAAAAAAAAAAAATATATTATTCATCCTCATGGTATGCTTCTTGATGAGGCATTGAGAAGTGCTGGATTATTAAAATATTTATATAAGAAAATTTTTTTATTTTTTTTTAAATTTTTTATAACCAAGTATACATTTTTTATATCTATTACAGATCAAGAAAAAAGTGCAATAGAAAAATATTTTCCAAAATCAATAATTACTAAAATATATAATCCAATCCCTTTTAAAAAAATTAAATTTGACACTAGTAGTAAAAAAAAACAATTCGTTTATTTTGGAAGAATTCATCCACATAAAAATATAGATTTAATAATTAATGCTTTCAAAGAGGCTGATCTTGGACAAGAATGGAGTTTAAAAATATATGGAATTGAAGATGATAAAAAATATCATGAAAAACTCTTACAATTAATTGGAACAGATATACGTATTCAAATTAAGAAACCTGTTTTTGAGGAAAAAAAACAATCTATATTAAATGAGTCCTGGTTAAATTTGCTATTATCAAAATCTGAAGTTTTAAGTTTATCTGTTTTAGAGTCATCAATTTATGGATTGCCAAGTTTAGCAAATGAGAATTTGGAAATGAAAAATATAGAAGACTCTATACTAACTTCAAAAACATCGATTTCAGAAATAAAAAAAAAATTAATATTTGCATCAAAATGGACGCTTAAGGAAAGACTGGAAATAGGAAAAAATATATATAAAAATGTAGAGTCTATAACCTCAATTGATAAAATTTCATCCAGATATAACAATTTGTATAATAGCTTATCTACAATTGATGAAATAAATGAGAAAAACCAGGAACAATTATTAAGTTATAAAAATTTTAAATTTTTACAAATAACTGGCGCCTATATGTTTAACCTGATGTTTTCATCATTAATAGTAGTGGCGCTTGTAGTTTTTGGACATTTTTCCAAGGCAGGTGAGTTAGGTTTGGTAACTAGTTTTTGGATAACATTAACTCAAATATTTTCAAGTAACATACGTAGTATTGTTATATCAGAAAATAAAATTGAATATGCGTTTCAAACATTATTTTATAGAATTTTTATTTCAATAATCTTTTATTTTGTATCCACTTTTATTTTATTGAATTTTATATCTTTTGAAAATTTAGATTTAATAATTTTGTTTTCAATATTGATTCTAGTTCAATGGATTAATGAAATGAGTCTTGTAAAGTCAGAAGTTCAGAGAAGCACAAAAATTTTTTCAATTTATTTATTCGTAAATATTATAACATTAATTATATCAATATTTTGTTTATATTTTTCATATTTTGATTATTTAAAGTATACTATTGCAACTTATATATTATTTATAATTGTAACTATTCCATTAAATTATTCTAATTTTAATAGTAAAAGTTATAAACTAAATTTAAAATCAATATCTGATTTAAACATAAAAACTTTAGCATTTTTATCATCATTTTCTATTGTAATTAGTAGCTTCGCATGGAGAATAATGATTTATTTTACATTTGATAAATCATTAGCGGGTGTATTTTTTGCATGTTTTTCTATAGGATCGTTCCCAGGAACAGTATTTAATTCTGTAGTCGGTCCTGCATTTGTAAAGCAGAAAATTAAATTGAATAAATATTTTTTAAACTTTTTATATTTGGTTTTTGTTTTTATCTTAATACTTTTTTTCATAAATTTTTATTATATTTTACTGAGTGAAAAAATAGATTACTTGAGTACTCAATTTATTTCTTATACTGTTTCAATATCTTTAGTTGGTTCATATTTCATGAGTTACGCGATGTATTTAAGACACAAAAAAATTCAGAGTTCCTTAAAAACTAGAACTGATCTGTTTCAAACAGATATTTTTTATGGAGTATCTATAACTTTTTTAATTCCAATTTTATATTATTTAGGAAATATTGTTGGTGTTTCTTTTTCATTTTTTATAGCTTCTTTAATAGCCTTAGTATCTTATTCCTTTAATAATAGACTTAAAATTAACAATTAACTTTAATATGATTTTTTAAAATGTCTCATTTGTTAAAACAAAAAAATAAAACAATTTATAAATTGTTTGTTTTGATCGTATTTTCTATAATTTTTTTTTTATTTTACCTTGGAATTCAAAAATATAATGCAAATAAAATAAATTATTTTTCGTTTTCAGTAATTTCAAATTTTTTAATATTTTTTGCTTTAAGAAAAAATGCTATTTTCTTTGAAACATTTTTCTGTTTATTACTTTGGCTTGGTTTTTGGTTTAAATTAACTTGTACTATTGTGCTCACAGATGGTGTTTTTAGAGAAGGTGTGGGAACATTTGATTATTCTGACCAGTCTTTTGATAAGACTTTAATAGTTTCTCAGGTAGGAATTTTATCATTCATCCTATCAGGTTTTTTCAGAGAGCACTTTTTATTTAAATACCCAAAAAAACTGCAGTTTCAAAGTTTTAACTTTAATTTTTTTTCGCTAGGTAGAAATTATGTATGGTTTATTTTTATCGTTTTATTTATTTTAATTTCTTTTTTTAATTTTTATTTCAAAATTTATCAAAAGGGCTTGTTACCAGTATATGATCTAAATTTTCTAGTCAGTGGTACTTTTAAATGGTTACTACTTTTTGGACTATCTGCAATTTCTGCTAATTTAATTTTCTATGAATTTAATTTTTATAAAAAATTTTTTGTCATAAGTGCAATAATTATTTTTATTGAAACATTTTTCACCTCATTTTCCATGTTAAGTAGAGGAATGATTTTTAACGCATTTGCATTATTATATGGTATTTATAAATTTTCCAATAAAGTGAATATACCAAATAATTTAAGCTATTATATAAAATCTTTAATATTAATATTATTCCTATTTTATATCTCTGTATCATCTGTAAATTATATAAGGGCAAATTATTTTTATGTGGGCAAATCTGTCAATTTTGTAAAAGACAAATTTAAAGAAACTAAAAAGTCTGATGAAATAAAAAAATATGCTACCTCTAAAGAAATTAATTCAGAAATATTGTATTTGATTGTAAATAGATGGGTAGGAATAGATGGTGTAATGTCTGTAATTTCAAAAAAAGAATTATTAAATACATCTTTTTTAATGTCTTCATTTAGCGAAAGACCAGAGAAAGATATACCAACTTTTTACGAATTGACTTTTGAACTTGAGGAAAATCAAATATCAAGTGAATTATATGAGAATGTAAAAGGGAATACTCTTCCAGGAATAATTGCTTTTTTGTATTATAGTGGATCTTACATTTTTTTATTTTTAGCAATATTTTTACTTTCAATTATTGCATCCTATTTTGAATTTATTTCGTTTAAATTATCTTTTGGTAATTTAATTTTATCCTCATTGATAGGTCAAGTTATAGCATTTAGATTTATTCATTTTGGCTACTTGCCACATCAAACATATTTATTATTTTCTACAATTATATTAACAATTTTAATAACCTACATACTAGGTTTAATTTTTAAGAATATTAAATTAAAATAATAAAATTACATTTATGTTTAGTAGATGTTGATTATTTACCATTATCATATACTTATGTCTCACAACAATATTGATAATATTTATGAAAAAAGCTCTTATTTTTGGAGTTACTGGTCAAGACGGGTCTTACTTAGCAGAATTCCTTCTAAAAAAAAAATATATAGTTCATGGAGTTAAGAGAAAATCCTCTTCATTTAATACAGATAGAGTTGATCATATATATGAAAAAAATAATAAAAATTTTTTTCTGCATTATGGAGATTTAACAGATCCACTCTCAGTGAATAGCTTAATAAATTTAATTAGACCAGATGAAATATATAATTTAGCTGCACAATCACATGTTGCTGTTTCATTTATAATCCCTAACTACACAGCTAACGTTGATGCTATTGGATGTTTAAACATCTTAGAATCTATTAAATCATCAGGCATGATTAAAAAAATTAAATTTTATCAAGCAGGAACATCTGAAATGTTTGGAAAAGTTTTAGAAATACCTCAAACAGAAAAAACCCCATTTTATCCCAGAAGTCCATACGGTGTTTCAAAAGTATTCTCATATTGGATAACTAAAAATTATAGAGAATCTTATAATATTTTTGCTTCTAACGGTATATTATTTAATCATGAAAGCCCCAGAAGGGGAGAAACATTTGTAACAAGAAAAATTACAATAGGACTATCTAAAATTAAACTTGGATTACAAAAAAAATTAATTTTGGGAAACTTACACTCAAAAAGAGATTGGGGGCATGCTAAAGATTATGTTGAGGCACAATGGTTAATTCTGCAAAACAAAAGACCTGATGATTTTGTTATTGCTACAGGAAAGCAATTATCAGTTAAATATTTCGTTAATTTAGTTGCTAAAGAGTTAAATATGAAGATTTTTTGGAAAGGTAAAGGATTAAATGAAAAAGCTTACGATGAAAATAATAGGGTAATAATTGAGTGTAGTAAGAAATACTTTAGACCCAGCGAGGTAGATACTCTTCTTGGAAATCCTGCTAAGGCTAAAAAAATTTTAAAATGGAAACCAAAAATTTCAATTAAAGAATTAGTAAGAGAAATGGTTGCAATTGATTATAAAAAATTTTTAAATGATAAAAAAAAATGATAAAATATTTTTAGCAGGCCACAATGGATTAGTTGGATCTGCTATCTTAAAAGTTCTTAAAAAAAAACAATATAAAAATGTAATAATTCAAGATAGAAAAAATCTTGATTTATTTGATCAAAGAAAAGTAGAAAATTATTTAAAAAAAAATAAACCTAAAATTGTAATTATTGCTGCTGCTAAAGTCGGTGGGATAAAAGCTAATAATTTGTATAGGGCAGATTTTATTAGAGAAAATATCCAAATTCAAACAAATTTAATACACGCCTGTCATTTAAATAATATAAATAACATAATTTTTTTAGGATCCAGTTGTGTATATCCAAAATCAAGCAAATTACCAATTAAAGAAAGTTACTTGCTAGATGGTAAATTGGAAAATACTAACGAACCTTATGCTGTAGCAAAAATTGCAGGAATTAAAATGTGTGAAAGCTATAATTTTCAATATAAAAGAAATTATATTTCATTAATGCCAACAAATACATTTGGTCCAGGCGATAATTATAATTTAAAAAATTCACATTTTATCCCTTCAATTTTAAGAAAAATTTATATGGCAAAAAAAAACAATAAAAATTATATAAATTTATGGGGAACTGGAAAACCTAAAAGAGAAGTTATTCATGTTGATGATTTGGCATCCGCAGTTGTTTATTTTATGAATGTAAAAACAAAACATTCATTAATTAATATTGGTACATCTAAGGAGTATTCAATAATAAACTACGTTAAAATGATCTTAAAAATTTTAAACGTAAATTTAAATATAAAATTTGATAATAATAAGAAATATGATGGAGTTTATAGCAAAGTATTGAACACAAGTATTGCTAAGAAATATGGATGGAAACCCAAAATTACTTTTCGAGATGCAATATTAAATACATATAAAGATTTAGAAAAAAATTATAAGTTTATCAGAGATAGTTAGTGACATATAATTTTTACCATAGAAAATATTTATATTTAGCTATCATAAGCTTACTTTTATTCTTTGGAATATATCTATGTTTTGTTGGTGGTTATGGTTCAGACGAGGATACATTACCGATGATTTATGTATTCGAAGCAAGATTAACTGATGGTCAGTTTGTTTCATCGAGATTTACTAGCTACCCTGTTTCAGAAATAGGAATAGGTTTTTTATCTTATTATTTTGGAAGTTGGGCTGCAAATAGTGCTACATTTATTTTTTATTTTTTTGGATTATTATTTACTTTTTTTTCATTTGAGAATGAAATCAAAAAAAAAAATATATTTTTGTTTTTAATTTTATGCCTTTCTAGTCCTGTATTATTTTTTGATAATTTGGAGCCTATTGATTATTCATGGGCTTTTTTATTTTTTTCAATAGGTTTGTTTTTTTTTTCAAAGAAAATTTTTGAATTAAGTATATTATTTTTTGCTTTTGCAGTTGGTTGCAGATTAAACTTCATATTATTTGTAATTTTGGCAATTTTCTTTTTTAAAAATTCTAAATTTGTCAATTTACAAAATAAAATAATAATAGCAATTTGCTCATTTATAACCGGAGGATTATTTTATTTACCAATATGGTTTTACAATGGATTTGGTTTGGATTGGATAGATGCGGCTAGACCCATAGAACAAGGAATTTTTGGTTTATTTGCTAGATTTACATATAAAACCTGGATAGCATTTGGATTGATCCAAGCTTTAATAATAATTTATGGATTAATAAAAATTAATAAAAGTTTAATTATAAACAAAAATCTAAATATTTTAATAATATTTGTTTTATCAAATCTACTTTTATTTTTATATATACCGGCAGAATTATCATATTTGCAGCCAGCGATAATTTTTTTGTATTTAATAATTGTGAAAGAATTTGAAAAAAAATTAATTTTTGGAATTATTTTATTTAATTTTTTGAGTTGGTTCGTAAGTTTTGATTTTTTGAAAATAAATTATGTAGACAATTCAAAATGTGCACCTAAGCACGCGTTATCAGCAAAAATTGATTTTAAAGTTAATGACGGTGCGGTCGTAAATTTTTTTAAATCTAGAGAAATGATAAATTGTTGGATTGATGATAGTACAGAGCGAGGTCGTAGAATTTTGAGAGGACAATCTATAAAACTACCATAGATAAATCTATATGATTTTCTCTACACTTTTTAATCTTTTATTAATATCAGTTTTTGCTGGATATAGTTTTGCATTTAAAAAATATTTTTTGAAAGAAGAAAAAATAATTTCTAATTTAGATTTACTATATGGATTATTTTTTTTGGTTTCTTTTTCTTTAATTATTAATCTTTTTTTTGCACTCAAATACTTTTCTTTCCTTATTATTATATTCGGTCTAATTTTTTTTATTTATGGTCTAAAAAAAAAGAAAATAGAAATTAATTTTTTTTATCACTTTATTATTTTATTTTTTTTAACAGTAATAATTTATCAAAATGGAGATAATGTTGATTCTCCAATGTACCATTTGCAAATAATTAAGTGGCTTCAAAATGAAAAAATTGCTTTTGGTTTATCTAATCTAGAAATTAGATTTGGTTCAAGCTCTTTATGGTTTAATTTGATCGCTATATTAAAAATTAAATTAAATAATTTTACAAATATATATACTTTTAATTTAATTCCTTTTTCAATTCTAATTTATCAAATATCTGAAAAAAAAAATCAATTAAGCTACTTATTTTTATTATTAAGTATTAGTTTTATATTTTTATTTAGTTTTCTGCATCCATTTGCAAATGGGGTTATTTTAAACCATCTTCATAATACTGAATTAGATACAGTGGGAATGGTTTTTTACATATTAAGTTTTTTTCTTTTTTTAAAGTTCTTTGAAGATGAAAAAATAGAAACTTTGCGGTTGTTAATTTTAAGTTGTTCGATTTCTATTTTAATTAAAATATCATATATAGGAATTTCTTTATTTCTTTTATTTTCATTATTTAATTTCTATAGACTAAAATTAAATTTAATTTTTAACGAAAAAATCTTTAAATTTTTGCTATTTATAGTTTTGCTTTGGTTCATAAAAAATTTAATTATTTCTGGTTGTCTAATTTTTCCCATTACATTTACATGCCTCACACTTGATTGGGCACCAAATATAAATGAAATTGACTTTCACGCAAAAGAGATTAAAGGATTTGCTAGAGATACAACGGATAGATTAAGGTATACTGATTTTAATCATACTATATATTCGCTTGATTGGTTTAAACCATGGTTTAAAGATTACGCTATTAATACAGCTTTTCTTCAAATATCTTTTATAGTTGTATTTGTTTCATTTATTTTTCTAATAATATCAAATTTTTTGTCATTACTTGATAATAAATTTAAAAAAAATTTTAAATTTTATTTAATTGTTTTCATTTTATTTCTACCAAATTTTTATATTTGGTTTCAGGCACCTGAAATTAGATTCGGATGGGGTACAATTGTTAGTTTTAGCTGCTTTCTTGTAGCTTCTTTGTTATATCATTTAAAATTGTTAAAAAATTTAGATTTAAGGTTTTATCAAAGTATAACTATTTTGATTTTGGCTATTTTAATTTATGACAATAAAAATAATTTAAGTTTTTATAATTTAAAAACTCCATATATTAAAAACACCAATTATTCTAAGATATTTAAATTTAGAGAAATTAATGGATTTCAAATTTATAAATCATCTAATTGGAGATGTTATGACTTCGAAGAAATTTGTATCAATTCTGAAAAAGAAAAATACAAGATAGAAAAAAAACTAGGATATTTTCATATACAAAGTAATTTTAAATAAATCTTAAATGTTCCAAATAAATAAAAAAATATTCAATTTCAATTCTTTTTTAATTTTGTTATTACCTGTTTCATTTGTTTTAGGTCCTTTAATTGTTGAAATAATAGTTTCTTTATTATTATTACAGTTTTTATTTTATTCATTTAAATCAAATAATTTTTCCTATTTTAATAATAAGATATTTTTTTATTTTATAATCTTTTATATATTTCTTTTAACAACTTTATTATTTACAAACTATTTTTCAGAAACATATGTAAATATTATTTTTTACTTCAGATTTATATTCTTTAGTATTGCTTTATATTTTTTTTTAATTCAAGACCCAGATTTATTAAAAAAAATTTATATATTTTTATCTTTAACGTTTTTGATTGTAATTTTTGATGGTTTTTGGCAATTCTTTTTTGAAGAGAACCTACTTGGGCATGGAAAATATAGACGTGATCGTATATCTGGTTTCTTTAGGGACGATTTAATTTTAGGTAGTTTTTTATCTAGACTCCTACCATTATATTTGGGGATAGTATTATTTTTTAGTAAAAATAAATTTTTAACTATTTCAAATCTAGTAATTATTTTTGCAACAATTATTCTTATTTTTCTAACAGGAGAAAGAGCTGCTTTTTTTAAATTAATAATTTTTTTATCAATTATATTTTTTTTGATAGACCTTAAATTTACAACTAAATTAATTATTTTTTTAATAATATTATTTAGTTTTTCAACTTTTATATTATTTAAACCAATGATTTTTGATAGATATTATTATCAAACAATTAATCAAGTCTTTCAAAAAGATGAATTTAATAAAATTAAAATCATCCCAAAAAATTATTTACCAATGTTTGAGACATCATTAAAGATGTTTGAAGACAACAAATTAATAGGCAAGGGACCTAAAAGTTATAGATATGCTTGTAAAGAAGATAAATTTAAGGCTTTTTTTCCAAAAGATAAAATTGAAAATACAAAGATTAAACTAATGACATCATGGAAAGAGTTAAGAAATTATCAAGTAACAAAATTTTTTGTTTCTGAAGGAGATGTTATTGATAAGGGTGATAAATTATTCATTTATAATTGGATTGGTAGTGATGAAAACGAAACTTTTTTCTCAGATAGAGAAGGAGAAATCACAAATATTTTTTACAGAGATAGATATGTTAAAAATACTACTATAATTAATGTAATTCCAAAATATTCACCTAGTACTGAATATGCTCAGCGAAACTCATGTAACACACATCCACATAATTTTTATGTTCAATTGCTCGGTGAGACTGGCTTAATCGGTTTTATATATATTTTTATATTATTTTTATATTTAACATTTATTTTAATAAAAAATTTTTTTTATATTTTTTATAAAAATCAAAAAAAATTATCAAATATAGAACTATGTATAATAGCAGGGTTTTTTGTAACCCTTTGGCCTATAACAACCAACGGTAATTTTTTTAATAATTGGTTAAATTTAATTAATTTTTACCCTCTTGGTATATTAATTTATATTCAAAACTATAAAAAAAACAAAACAAAGTGAATTTATTAAAATATATAAAAATAAATAATAATTATATTATATTTTTTTTTTTCACATCATTTATTTTTTTATCATCTATAAAATTTGAATATTTTCAATTCAGATATTTAATTTTATTATTATTGTTCCCTTGTGTTGTATTTTTTTTTAAAGATTTAAAAAATAGAGATTTTAAAATAACTAAATATTTATTATTTTTTTTTTTATTTTTTTCGATACACTTATCAATAAATTTCCGAATAGATAATGAGAAAATAAGCCTATACAATGTTTTTAGTTTATTTTACCTTTTATCAATCCTAACAGTAGCATATTATTTTGTAAATATTTTTAATAAAAATATAGTTAAAGTAATTAATATCTTCATTTTTATTTTTCTTTTTTCGACTTTCATAAGTTTTTTTAATTTTCAGTTAGACAATCCATATTTTTGTGGTGGAATACCTGATATATTTAATTTTTTAAGCACTGATTTAGAAAATAATTTTATAGAAAGTTTATTAAGACCTCATTATCATACTAAGATTTCGTTTAGAGAATATATCTTTTCCGAAAATTCACATTTAGGCATGATCGCTCCAAGTGTCATAGCTTTCATGATCTATTATATAAATGAAAAGAATTTTAATTTTATAAAAAAAATACCTTTTATTATTTTTTTCATACTTTGCTTTATAAAAAGTTCAACAACTTTGTTGTTTTGTACTTCTTTGAGTTTAATAATTATATTGTTCTTTAATAACAAGAAATTATCAAAAAAAATAAAATTTATCTTTATTTCGATAACTTTATTTTTTACCTCTATTTTGTTATTAAGTGACGAATGCAAATCTAGATTTGTTATAATTGATAAAGATGCAGTTATAGAAAAAAAAATTATTTTAAATACAGATAAAGGTGTTACCAGTAGTATTAAAACAGTTAATTTTCAAAAATCAAAAAATAAAACAGGATATAGAGCTGGTCTAAAAGAAAATGTCCAACAAAGTCTCACAAAAGCTGTTCAGCATCATGCCTTTTCAATCTTAAAAAAATCAATTCAAGAAAAACCATTTGGATGGGGTTTGAACAGGTACGATAAAGCTTTTGAATATTACAACTATAAGCATGAGCCAAAAAATAAGAATTTAAAAGTTTTTAATAGCAAAGATGGAACAAACAATTTTATTAAAATATTTGTTGAATTTGGTATTTTTGGTTTTTTTGTTTATTTATTAATATTTTTATTTCTTATAGAAAAAAATATATCTATAGAATTAAAGTTGTTTTATTTGCCTTTATTAATTACCCAAAGTATCAGAGGTGCTGGATATTTTAATGGAGGCTTTATCTTAATTGCATTTTTTTTGTTGTTCACTTATATAAATTCCAATAAAGAATTGAAATGAAATTATCAATTGTAATACCCTGCTTCAATGAAGAAAAAACATTGAGAACTATAGTTGAGAGAGCTTTAAAATTCGATGAACTTGAGAAAGAAATTTTAATAATTGATGATTGCTCAACTGATAATTCTAAGTTAATTATTAAAGAATTATCAAATGAATATTCAGAAATAAGAGGAATATTTTTAGATAAAAATTTAGGAAAAGGTTTTGCTTTAAAAACAGGATTTCAAGAAATAAAAGGAGATATAGTTTTAATTCAAGATGCTGACCTTGAATATGATCCACAAGATTATCATTCATTAATAAAACCATTCAAGAACACAGATGCAGACGTTGTCTATGGGTCAAGATTTATGGGAGGTGAATATGTAAGACTACACTTCTTCTGGCATTATGTTGCGAACAAATTATTAACTCTTTTAACTAATGTAGTTACTAATTTAAATATGTCAGATATGGAAACTGGATATAAATTATTTAAGAGATCCGCTATTCAATCTATAAATATTAGAGAAAAATCTTTTGGCATAGAGCCAGAAATCACAGTTAAATTAGCAAAGAAGAAATTTATTTTTTATGAAGTTCCAATTTCATATAAAGGTAGATCATATGAGGATGGTAAAAAAATTACCTTAAAAGATGCCTTTATAGCGTTTTATTGTATTTT
>MDTB01160165.1_pt1 | contig 19550 bp, 17 predicted proteins | sample 811161 | NCBI WGS metagenome assembly MDTB01 (sample SAMN05326650, study PRJNA326480) | marine metagenome | isolation source: seawater | place: Mediterranean Sea | collected 2009 | reverse complement strand
TAAGCAATGAATTTTAAAGGAATTTTACTTGTATCTTCTGAATTTTTTTGCCTTAATGATCCAGATGCCGCATTTCTTGGATTAGCAAATTTTTCTTTTAAATTTTCAAAATCACTATTTTGTATAAAAACTTCACCTCTTATATCAATTTCGTCTGGAAAATCTTTTTGTAAAATTATTTTTGGTATATCTTTTATTGTTGCTAAATTTTTAGTTATATCTTCACCCTCTTTACCATCACCTCTTGATAATCCTTTTATAAATTTTCCACCTTTGTAAGTTAACGAAGCGGAAATACCATCTATTTTAGGTTCGGCACTATAAGAAATTTGAAAATTTTTCTTTATTGAAAGAAAATTAAATATTTTCTTTTCAAAGTTAATCAAATCTTCTTCTGAAAAAGCATTTGCAAGTGATAGCATAGGTGTTCTATGAGGAGATTTATTAAAATTTTTTGAAGGTTTGAAACCAACGATTTTTGATGGTGATTGTTTATTTTGAAGTGAAGGATTTTTTTTTTCTAAATCTAAAATCTCTTTTTTTAATTTATCGTAAACCTCGTCAGATACTAATGGTAAACTTAAATCATAATAATTTCTATTATAATCATTAATTAATTCAATTTTAGATAAATATTGACTTAATATTTTTATTTTTTTCATTTTAATCAAAAAGAGATTTGAATGTTCTTTTAATTATATTCCCTTCTTTCTTATCAAGTCTCTTTTTTTTTTGATTTTTTTCATACTGTTTATCAAAAACAGCATAGGATTTCTTATACCATTCAGATGATTGATAATTATAACCAAGAAGATAAGCGTACTTTTCTGACTCTTCATTCAAACCCAAAACATAGTATACTTCTACTAATCTATGTAATGCTTCTTGAGCATAAATCGTTGTTTCATAGTCATCAATAATTTTTCTAAATCTATTAATAGCTGGAATCCATTTTTTTTTTGAAAAATAGTATCTTCCAAGATACATTTCTTTGGAAGCTAAAATATTGTCAATTAAATCTAATTTAAATGTAGCATCTAGAGCATAATCGGTATCTGGAAATTCTTTTACAACATAATTAAATTTTTCTTTAGCTGAAATGATTGATTTTAAATCTTTTTTTTCATCTACAATTTGTTCATAGTAAACGATACCCATTAAATAATGAGCATAGTCTATGTTTTTATGTTTTGGATATTTTCTTATAAAAATTTTTAATTCCTCTATTGTATCAAAATAATATTGTTGCGAATAATAAGCATATGCTGCCATAAGAGTTGATTTTGGTGCCCAATCTGATTGGGGGAACATTATTTCAACCTCATTAAATTTTTTGGCTGCATATAAAGCATCTCCGTCCTCTAATTCTTCTAATCCTTCTCTATAGGATTCCAAAATTTGTAACTCTATATTTTTTTCACTTATAATTGAAATTTTTGAACTGTCTTTTTTGGAGCAAGAAAAACAAAAGATAGATAATACTAAAAGTAAAAATAAATATTTAATTTTCATAATAGATAGTTTTAATTTATCAGAAATTGATAAAACTCTCTATAATTTAAGCTATAGATTTTAATAAAGTTTTATTTATTAAAGTATGTGGAAGATTTCTCTCTTTTATTTCAAGGATTGAATAATTTTTTTCGTCTTTAAACGTTTTTCTTAGAAGTTGATTAGTTAAATAATGACCACCTTGGGAACATTTTACACTTGCAATTATTCTAAATCCTGAAGTATATAAATCTCCGATACAATCTAGAATTTTATGGTTAACAAACTCTTTTTCGTTTCTTAGACCGTTTTTATTTAAAATTTCATCATCTTTGACGACAATAGCGTTATTTAAGCTTCCACCTTTAGCTAATCCATTTTTTTTTATTAGCTCAATATCTTCATATAAACAAAAAGTTCTTGAATTATATATATCTGTTAAATCATCTTCATATACTTTGACTTTGTTTCTTTGATTTCCAATAACCTTATTTTTATATTTTAGTTCAAAATCTATATTAAGACTAAGCGTTGAAGGCTCAATAGTAATAAATCTTTCTCCATCGAAAAATTCAACTTTTTTATTTATCTTAACTATTTTTATAGGTTGATTGCTTATTTCAAAACCACAGGATAATATTTTTTTTATAAATTCTTTTGCTGAGCCATCTAAAATAGGTACTTCTTCATTGTCAATCTCTATTAAAGCATTATCAATTCCCAAACCAAATAATGCTCCCATTAAATGTTCTACAGTAGAAACCTTAGCACCAAATTCATTTTCAATGGTAGTATTCAAAGATGTATTTGTTACATTCATAAAATTTGGATAAACTAAATTGTCTTTTTTAAGATCAATTCTTTTAAAAACTATTCCGTGATTTGGAATTGCTGGCTTGATATTTACGCTAACATTTTTTCCACTGTGAAGCGCAACTCCTTCAAATGATACCTGCTCTTTGATAGTTTTTTGAGTTAAGTAAGACACGATAACTTTTAAAATGTATCATGAAAATTTCAAAAACAACTAATATTACGAGATAAAACAAGCTAACTAAATAATTGAAAAAATCTTTCAAAAAAACCCCCATTTATTTGAATTTTTGGAATTATTTTGATCTCATTAGGGTTGAGCCCTTTTGTGATTTCGTGAGCAATTAATGACATTTCAACATTGTTTTCTTTCATGAAATTTTTTAAATATTTACCACTCATTAAGTGTTTTACTTTAATTTGATACTTTTCTAAAATTTTATCGAATTGTGAAGTGAATTCATCAGATAATGTAATAAATTTTATATCTAGACATAAAAATTCACTGTCTAAATTTTCAATAAAATCCTTTTGTTTTTTTCCATTAAATACATAATTATCAATCAGCATATGGATTATTTCTTGGTTTTGATTATTTTCTTGAAATATATCTCTAGATTCTACTAAAGCCTGAGTTAAACTTTTTTTATTAGTTATATTATTAATATTTTTTTTTTTAATACTAATATTTGTTTCAAGCTCTAAATCATCCTTAATTATTAAAAATATATCCTTAATAAATTTACCTAATAGTTTTTCAATCTTAAAAATATTCTCATCAAGAAATTTTGTAAGTTCTTTAAAATTTATTTCTGTATAATCATTTAAAATTAAATCGTTTTTATATAAATTAACTAATTTTTTAGTATCAAATAAAAAGATTATAAATTTTTTTTTTTCAACGTATAAATATATTTCGAATTCTGCTTCTTCAATCATTTATAATTATTTGATTTTTTATTCTTGCATCTATTATTTTAATTTGTTGAAGGTCAGATCTATCTAAAAATTCAAATACTAATTGAATTGCGTTATCAATATCTTTAACTGGAAGTTTTACAATAATTTCGTTAATAAATTCAATATCCCATCGACCTGATGCATAGTAATAAAAATTTTTTATATCTTTATATTCAAGTTTTGATACCTCAATAATTTTTTTAAAATGTAAAAATTCATCAATTTTAGGACTACCAAAAATATATGGTAATTCTTTTTGATAAAGTTCATTATTAGAAAATTTTCCGTTTGAACCAATAATAAAATTTACTCCATTATAATTCATTCTAGCCAAAAAATTAGTTTTCTGAATATTAATATATAAAGATGAAGGATAAACTTTAAATATATCGTATTTTTCAACTAAGGTATTTTGCTCAATTGTCCTTTGTAATTTTTTTTTTTTTATAAAAAAAATATTTCCTAATTCTAAATTATTAATTCTTTCCATTATTAAATCATTATTATCAATTCCTAGTCCCAAAATGTTTATTTTAGATATATTTGCTAATTTAACTTTGTTAACACCTATATTATGAATTGATCCTAACAAAATTAGTAATAAAAAATAAATTATAAAAATTCTACTTTTTCTTTGCTGCATCTTTCAAGATCCATTTTATTAAGTTGATAAAACTTATTCCTTGATGAGCAGCAATTTCTGGTACAAGTGATAGTTTTGTCATACCTGGTTGAGTATTTATTTCGAGAAGATAAAATTTATTATTATAAAATTTAAAGTCAGATCTAGAAATGCCCCTACACTTAATTATTTTATGTGCCTTTAAAGCGATGTTTAAAACTTCTTTTAATTTATTTTTTGGTAATTTTACAGGTATGATATGTTTAGTTTCAGCTTTAATATCATATTTAGCCTCATAATCGTAAAATTTTCGTTTAGGTTTTAATTCAATTAATCCCAGTTTTTTATTCCCCATTATTGCAACTTGTATTTCTCTTCCTGCGATAAATTCCTCTATCATTACTTGTCTATAAAATTGCATTTTTTTTAAAATATTCATGATGTTTTTTCTAGTACAAATAAATACATTTACACTTGAGCCCTCATTTTTTGGTTTTACTACTACTGGAAACTTTAATTTTTTATTTATTAAATCTAATAAGTCTTTTTTTTTTTTATCAAATGAGTACAAAATTGAATTCGGAGTTTTAATTTTAAATTTTCTAAAAAATTTCTTGGAAATTTCTTTATCCATAGCTATGGAAGATGCTAATACACCTGAATGAGTATAAGGTATTTTAAATCCTTCAAGAATTGTTTGAATATATCCGTCTTCTCCAAACTGACCATGAAGTGCATTAAAAACAACATCAGGTTTAAATCCCTTTATATTACTTGATAAGTCACTATTTGGTTCTGTAATTTTTACTTTATAACCATTTTTTTTTAGTTCTTTTGCAACCTGCAAACCTGTATCAAGACTAATTAATCTTTCTTTTGAAATTCCACCTGAAATTATAAGTATCCTTTTTGTCAATTTATTCTAATATTTTAATTTCTGTTTCTAACTTAATGCCAGTTTTTTTAAATACATTTTTAATAACATATTTTATCAATTTTTTCATATCATCAAACTTTGCATTTCCTTTATTTACAAAAAAATTACAATGCTTTTTTGAAATACAGGCATCCCCAAAAGTTTTTTCAAGTGAAACAGAGTCTTTAATTAATTGCCAAACCTTTTTATCTGTTTGATCAATTGGATTCTTAAAGGTACTTCCGCTAGTTTTAATACTAGTAGGTTGTATTTCTTCTTTTTTTTTTTTTAAGTTTTCCATTTCAGTTTTAATCAAGTTAAATTTTTTTTTATAGCCTTTAAAAGAGGCACTTAGAAAAATTAAATCATTTGGTAGGTTGCTATCTCTATATTTAAAATTTATTTCATTAGAAGGTATTGTTATAACTTTTCCCTCTTTATTAGTTGCTTGAACTGAAATTAATATATCTTTGAACTCTCTACCAAAGCAACCTGCATTCATCTTTATTCCACCTCCGATAGTCCCCGGTATACATGATAGAAATTCAAATCCACCTAAATCATTATTCATTGCGAAATCAGAGAGAGATTTATCACTTACCGCACTTCCTGCAATAATTATATCATTTGATAAAAGAGAGATATTACTAAAATTTTTTGAAAGCTTAATTATAACCCCATCGTAGGTTTTATCTGTAATTAATATATTTGAACCTCTTCCAAGAATAAATATTCTTTCTCTGTTATCAATTATTTTTAAAAATTTGATTAAATCTTTTAAATTTTCGGCTTTATAATAAAATTTTGTTTTTCCTCCAATATTAAACCAATTTTTTTTTTTTAAATTGTAATTAAATTTAATATTTTCTTTAAATTCAGAGGATAATTCTTCAAAGTCAATAATCATTTCAACAATTTTGGTAATTCTCTCATCCAAGACGAAATGGTACCTGCTCCCATTCCAATAACAATAGTTTTTCCTTGAATATTGTTTCTAATATATTTAGCTAATTCTAAATTATCATTTACTAAAAATAATTTAACTTTAGAATTTTTAATAACTTCTTTTGCGAAGTTTATATAGCTAAAACCTAACTTTATTTTCTCTCCTGCAGTATAAATTGGAAATAATAAAACTTTATCAGCATCTTTAAAAGCGTATGTAAACTCTTTTTTGAGATCTTTTAATCTTGAAATTCTATGCGGTTGAAATATGCATACTTTTTCAAAACTTTTATAGACATTATTTACTCCCTCTAAAACTACTTTTATCTCAGTTGGATGATGAGCATAATCATCAAAAAAATCAACATTATTATATGTAAAGATTTTATTAAATCTTCTTTCTACCCCTTTAAAGTTATTTAATCCCTTTTTAATATTAGAGTTTGATAATCCTATAGTTGTTGCAACTGCGGTAGCTGCAACAGAGTTTAAGATATTATGAATTCCTAATAATGGAATTTTAATTTTTCTTATCAATCTTTTTTTTTTATTTGGTAAAGTTATTTTCAAATCATATTCAGAAAATTGCCTAAATTGTTTTATGTTTTTTACACAAAAATTAGATTTTAAATCTATACCATAAGTTAAAAAATTTTTATTCTTCAATTTCTTAATTAAATGTTTGTTATTTTTATCATCTATGCAAATAAAAGATTTACCAAAAGATGGAACTTTTTTCACAAAATTGATAAAATATTTATTTAATTCATCTATTGAGTCATAGAAATCCATGTGTTCTCGGTCTATATTTGTTATTATTGAATATGTTGAAGGAATATGAATAAAACTTCCATCAGATTCATCAGCTTCTAAAATAGACCAATCACTTTTACCTAATTTAGCTGAATTTTGAATTGAATTGATTACACCACCATTAATAATAGTTGGATCTATTTTTGTTTCATGAAAGATTGAAGTTATAAGAGAAGTTGTGGTCGTTTTACCATGAGAACCTACAACAACAATATTTTTTGTGAGAGAAACTATATGAGCTAGCATTTCTCCTCGTTTATAAATAGGAAGCTGTTTTTTTTTTGCCTCCATTAATTCAGGATTATTCTTTTTTATAGCCGATGAAATAACAACTATAGTTGCTTTATTTATATTTTGTTTTTTATGTCCAATTAAAATATCTATTTTTTCTTTTTTCAGTCTATCAATATTTTTATTATTTGTTATGTCGCTACCTTGAACCCTAAAACCTTTTCTTTTCATTATTAAGGATAATCCACTCATACCTATGCCACCAATGCCAATAAAGTGAATTATTTCTGACTTTGCTAATTTAATTTTCATTTATTATATCTAATAAATTTTGATTAACATTATTCCATGTATTTTGGTAATTTAAATTTTTTAAATTATTTTTTTTTTTAATAAATTCATCTTTATTTTTAATTATACTCATTAATAATTCACCGAATTTTTTTTTATCAAAATCTATTTGATTAATAATCCAGCAACAATCTTTATTCTTATAATAATTAGCGTTTTCTTGCTGATGATTATCCTTTGAATTAGGTAATGGAATTACAACGAAAGGAATATGTAAATGAGCAATTTCAGCTAGGCTTGATGCTCCTCCCCTCGTAATACACAAATTAGATTTATTTAAAAGTAAATTTAAATTTTGATCGAAATTAAAAACTAAATTCTCAATTTTATTATCTGAATAAAATTTTTTTAAAAAATTTAAATTCTTTTTACTTGTTTGGTGAATTATTTTTAGTTGAATAAATTTAGAAATCTTTAAAATTGTTTCATGTATCAATTCATCAAAAATTGAAGCTCCTTGACTCCCTCCAATTATCATTATAGTAAATAGTTGATCATTTTTAATTTCACTAGAACTTTGATAGTAATTTTTTCTAATAAAAGGATTTGAAATAACTATTTTATTTTTGAATTCATCTGGAAAACCAAGAATATTTTTATCATAACAAATTATTTTATTACTAAAATTTAAAAAAAATTTATTTGCTCTTCCAATAATCATATTTGGTTCTATTAAAAATATCTTTAATCTAATTACTTTTGCAGCTAAGCATAATGGTAAAGACATATAGCCCCCTGTTGAAATTAGTATCTTTATATTTTCTCTTTTTAATAGAATTAAAGATTTTAAAGTTAAGAAAAATGTTTTTATAATTGAAATTGGTACAAAAATAATTTTATCAAATTTTGGAGTATCAATTACATAAATCTTATGATCATTACTACTTAAGTATTTTAAGCCTCTGAGATCAGTAGAAAATTTTATATCATATCTATTTTTTAAATGATCATGAATAGTTAATGCTGGCATTACATGTCCACCCGATCCTCCAGTAGAAATTAATATTTTTTCTTTCATTTTAACTATTTAATTTCCTTTTTGTTAAATTCAAAATAATTCCAGATAATATTGATATACTTACTATTGATGAACCTCCATAACTTAAGTAAGGCAAAGTCATTCCAGTAGTTGGAAACAATCTAATATTTACTCCAACATGAATTGTTGCTTGCATTAAGATTAAACTCACACAACCTAATAAAACTAGTTTAAACTTTTCGTTCTTTTCATAGTTAATTTTTTTAAGGACCATATAAATTAATACTAGAAACAAAATTAGTATTAAAATAATAGCAACAACACCAAACTCCTCAGAAATTACAGAGATAATATAATCCGTATGTGCTTCTGGAACTCTATTTTTTAAAGTACCTTCTCCAATTCCTTTACCAAAAAAACCACCACTTATTATTGACTCTATCGCTTTATCAGATTGAAAATTATGATTTCCTATATCTCTATTAAAAAAAGAGAAAATACGACCTTGAATATAATCAAACTTAGGGACAAAAATAACTAGATACATAAGTAAAAAAAATACAAATAAACAAAAACCTAATAGAAAAATAATATTCATACCTGAAGTAAAAATTAATACAGCCCAAGTAAAAACCACAAGGAGTGTTTGACCAATATCTGGTTGCATAAATAACAGTAAAGCAACAACTGATATTATTGAAAATGATACAAAATATTTAAAATAGAGATTAGAAGTTTTGTTGCTGCAAATTATTGTAGATAAAACAACAATCAAAAAAGGTTTTAATACCTCAATAGGTTGAAATCGAGGCAATAAAAAGAAATCAATCCATCTTTTTGATCCTTTAACTTCTACACCAATTATAGGCACTAAAAATAATGTGGTAAATGTAACAAAAAAAAGAATTATTGAATAAGTGAATAATGTATCAGAATGGATAGAAGAAAAAATATAAATAATGAAGATACCAATAAAAATATACATTAAATGTCTAAAAAAAAAGGAATAACTATTTGTGTCAAATTTGTCTGAAGCAATCAATGAAGTAGAAACAAGCGAAATAAATAAACCAATAAAAAATAGTAATGAAATTAGAAGAAAAATTGATTTATCAATATTTTTCCACCACTGATAATAAAATTTATAAAAAAAGCTGTCAATTTGCATTAATAAACTTTTTAATTAAATTATTAAAATATAGGCCTCTATCTTCAAAATTTTTAAAATTATCAAATGACGCTCCTGCTGGACTAAAGAAAATAATATTCTTAATTAATTCTTTTTTTCTAATATCTATGAATATCTTATGCAAAATATCATTTAATGTATTAAAATTATTAAGAATGATTTTATTACCTAGACATTTTTTAAAATCATTATGGTGATTTCCAAAAGTATAAGCCTTAAATTTTAAGCAATGCTTTTTTGATAATTTAAACTTATCCCCTTTTTTAGGAATACCACCTAAAATCCAATAAACATTTTTTAAACCCCTAAGTATATTTTCTGAGGATGCAAAACTTGTTGACTTGGAGTCGTTAATTATAATAAGATTTTTATTTTCAAATATAATTTGTTGTCGATATTTAAGCCCTTTAAAATTATTTAAAGTTTTAATCAAACTTTCATATTTTAATTTTAAAATTTTTGAAATTCTTAAAATAAAAAATAAATTTTCCCTATTCCCAAACGATAAAAAATATTTATTATTTAATCTATTTAACAAACTATTATTTCTTAAAGTATCTACTTTAATAATTTTTGGATTAAGTTTTATTCTTTTAATTTGCTTAATAATAAGAGGGTCATGTTTATTTATTAATGCTACAGATTGATTTGACTGGGATTTTAATAACTTAAATTTTGCATTAATATAATTCTTCAAATTACCATGTCGTTCTATGTGATCGGGGCTAATATTAAGTAATATTGAGTATTTTGAGGTAAATATCTTACTATATTCTAATTGATATGATGAAGCCTCAATTACAAAAATTGTTTTTTTACTAATTTGTTTTTCTGATAGTGCGGGGTTACCAATATTTCCAATTAATCTTACATCATATTTTTGATCTAACAATACGTCATATAAAATTTTAGCAGTTGTAGATTTTCCATTGGTTCCTGTAATTGTAATACTTTTATTTTTATAAAATGAATAGAATACATCTAGATCAGTGTATATTTTTGAAAAATTTTTTTTTAAAAATTTACTTAATTTACAATTATTAATGTCTATTCCAGGACTGATAATAATTTTTTCAAAACTATACCTGAATATTTCATTTAAGTTAATAAATCTTTTATTTAATCTTGAATAATTTATTTTTTTTATAAAATCGTCATAAAGGTAAACGTTTGATTTATTATTTAAAAATTTAAAAGAGGATATTCCACTTTTACCAAGACCATAAATTAATATTTTTTTTCTTAAAAAAATATTTTTATCTTCTTTCATTATCTTAATTTGAGAGTTGCCAATCCTACCATAGCGAGGATAATTGAAATAATCCAAAATCTTATTACAATAGTCGACTCTGGCCATCCTTTTTTTTCAAAATGATGATGTATTGGTGCCATCTTAAAAATTCGTTTGCCAGTTAACTTAAACGAAATTACCTGAACCATTACTGAAACTGCCTCTAGTACAAATAATCCTCCTGTTATTGCCAAAACTATTTCGTGTTTAGTAATTATACCTACAGCACCTAGAGATCCTCCGAGAGCTAGGGAGCCTGTATCTCCCATAAAAATTTTTGCTGGAGGTGCATTAAACCATAAAAAACCTAAACAGGATCCTATTATAGCTCCACAAAAAATTGATACTTCTCCTGTACCTTCTATGTATGGTATTTGTAAATATTCTGAAAAGACAATATTTCCTGTTACATAACTTATAAATGCAAAACAACCTGCAACTAAAATTACTGGAACTGTCGCTAAACCATCAAGGCCATCAGTTAGATTTACAGCATTAGATGCTCCAACAATCACAAACACAGAAAAAGGGATAAAAAACCAACCAAGATTAATTACTAAATTTTTAAAAAATGGAAAATATAAATTAGTAATTTCTTGATACTCAACAAAATAAACAAATAAAGCAATTCCAATTAACGATAAAAAAATTTGAATCAAAATTTTAAACTTTGAAGAAATACCTGAGGAATTATTGAGCTTAATTTTTTTATAATCGTCATAAGCACCAAGTAATCCAAATGAAATTGAAATATAAATACAAAAAAGTAAGCTTTTATTTGATAAGTTTCCCCAACATAAAACGGAAATTAATAATCCAAATAGGATTATGACTCCACCCATTGTTGGCGTACCAATTTTCTCTAAAATATGTTTTTCTGGTCCATCATTTCTTATAGGATTTAATATTTTTTTATCTGAAAAAAAATTTATAAAAGGTTTACCAACAAACAAAACAATGATTAATGATGTAAACAATGATAAACCTGTTCTAAAAGTTATATATTTAAATACGTTTAAAAAACCAAAAGTATCAACAAAACTTATTAAAAATTGATAAAGCATTTATTTTGAACCTTTTATATTATTAACTATACTATAAAATCCTGTCGCATTTGAGGCCTTAACCATTAAATAATCACCATTATTTAATCGACTTTTAATCAATTGATCAATTTGAGAATTTTTTTTTAATATTTTTCCTCTTTTAAATTTAGAAATAGAATTAAATGTAGATAAAATATTATTCCCCTTTACATAGACTTTATCTATTTTAGTTTTATTAATCACATGCCCAATAGATCGATGGAGTTTTTTTGAATATTTTCCAAGTTCTAACATGTCACCTAATAGTAAATATTTTTTTGAATTTTTTGAATCAATCTTATCAAAATTAAGAATTGCAGATTTAAGCGACAAAGGATTAGAATTATAACTTTCATCAATAAGGTTTAAATTTTTGTTATTAATTCTAATTCTTGATATATCGCCTCTTCCCTCAGGTGTTTTAAAATTCGTAAAAATATTTTTGCTTAATTTAAAAATATTAAAAAATATATCCAATACAGTAATTGTTGCTAAAATATTATAAATATTACTTTGAAAATTATTTAAGATCATAAAAGAAAATTTTAATTTATGTACTTTAATATCCGCTTTAAACTTTTTACCAAATTTTTTAATACTTAAAAGTTTTATATTTGCATTTTTACTTTTTATACCGAATGATAAAATCTTTAAATTTTTTTTGAGTGCTATCTTTTTATGAAGAGAAAAATAGGTATCATCTGCATTTAAAATAATATAACCATTATTTTTAGTATTATTAATTATTTCAGATTTTGCTAATGCAATTTGCTTTAAATTCTTAAAATTTTTAGCATGTGCATAATTTACATTGGTAATTACACTAATATCTGGTTGAACTATTTTTGATAAATAATCAATTTCTCCTTTTTTATCCATTCCAATTTCTAAAACGCCATAATCATCCTTTTGATCTAAATTAAAAAGACTTAAGGGCACTCCATACTTATTATTAAATGATTTTGGCGAAATATTTACTTTAGAGATTTTTTTTAATGAGCTTCCTAATAATTCTTTTAATGTTGTTTTTCCACTACTGCCTGTAATAGCGATAATCTTTGTGTCTATATTTTCTCTAAATTTTTTAGAAATTTCAATTAAAAATTTCAAAGAATTTTTTACTTTTATCTGACAAGAAATTTTATTATTTTTATTGATATTATTTACTATTGCTAATGATGCTTTTTTTTTAAATGCTTGGTTTATGAAATGATTTCCGTCCCTTTTTTTTCCTTTTATTGCAAAAAAAATATCCTTATTTTTAACTTCTTTAGAATTAATTCTAGCCTTTCTTAAATTAATATTCGATTTTATTTTTTTATGTAGTGATAAATCATTAATCAAATTTAGTTTTAAATTGTTAGATAATGTTAAATTTTTTATTTTAATTGAACTCAGAATTTTTTTTCTATCAGAAAAAAAGATTTTTTTATCTCTAAGCTCCTGAGTATTTTCATGTCCCTTGCCAGCTACAAGAAGTATTTCTCCTGTCTTTAATTGATTAATTGCCTCTGATATTGCTTCAGATCTACTAGGTATTTCAAATATTTTTTGTTTCTTTATACCATTCTTTATTTCTTTTCTTATTTTATTAGGATTTTCAGACCTCGGGTTATCATCAGTTAAAAAAATTTTATCTGATAAATTATCAGCTATTTTTCCCATTTTAGCTCTTTTATCGTAATCTCTATTACCTCCACATCCAAAAACTAATAAGATTTTCTGTCCAGGAAATTGTTCTTTTAAGTTTAAAATACTTGTTTTTAAAGCTTGAGGGGTATGTGCATAATCTAAAATTACTTTAGATCTATTTCTTATATTTCCAATTCGTTGTAGCCTACCCTCTACAGGTTTAATCTTAGATATGACGTTAAATATTTTATTTAAATTAACATTGCTTATGCTTGCAGAAATAATTGCCATTAGTATATTTTTAACCTGAAGTTTTCCTATCAAATTTAGTTGAATTCTTTTTATTGAGTTTTTGTATTTTATATTCAAAATTTGACTTTCTCCTTTAAACTCATGTGATAGAAGTTGAAATTTATTTTTTTTATCTGTTAAAGAGTAGAGGTTAAATTTATTTTCATATGAAATTTTTTTAATTCTTTTAAACTGAGGTATTTCTTGATCAGTTATTATATTACCTTTTTTTTTCATTAATTTTTGAAACAGGTAAAGCTTTGCTTTTAGATAATTTGTTAAATTTTTATGATAATCTAAGTGATCTTGTGATAAATTTGTAAATATTCCAGTATCAAATGACAAACCATCTAATCTATTTTGTTTTAATCCATGACTAGAGGCTTCCATTATTACATTGTCTATCTTTTTTTTTTTTAGTTTACATAGTAAGTTGCTAAGTTTAAGAGGATCTATTGTCGTGTTTGAAAGTTTAATTTTAGTATAATTTGATTTTACTCCTAAGGTACCAATTGATGCAACTTTTTTGTTATTAAGATTTAATATTTGAAAATAAAAATCTGATATAGAAGATTTTCCATTTGTACCCGTAACAGCAATTAAATTTTTAGGAATTTTATTATTTATTTTAAATGAAGTTTCAGCCAACAATTTTCTGATATTCCTTGTTTGAATAAATAAAATATCATTTTTAAAACCATTTACCCTTTTTTCAGTTATAATAATCTTAGCTCCATTTTTTATTGCAGAGGAAATATAATTATTTCCATCAATTTTATTACCTCTAATTGCAAAAAAAATATAATTTTTTTTCACTAAATTACTGTTAAATGAAATTCCTGAAAAAAAAATTTTCTTATATTCTTCTTTTAAATTTTGAAAATAACTACCCAGATACATAATCAATTAATTTCAATATATTTTGTGGCTAAAATAGGCCCAATTTTATCTATTATCTTTCCAGCTACCTCCACTGAAGTCCAGCCAGCTGTATTATATGGAGTCCCTGTTTGGGTTCCTTTCTTATGTCTATAAGTGTAAACATAGCTGCTAGAAGTTTTAGGAGAGTCTAACATTACAATAAAAACATACTTTGGATCAGAGGATGGAAATATTGATGCAAATGTATTTATTTTAGTCCTAGAGTATTTGCCATCTACGGGTTGTTGAGCAGTCCCTGTTTTTCCTGCAATTTGATAGTTTTTAACATCAGCAAGTCTAGCAGTTCCTTCCTCTAAGTTTACAATTTTTCTTAAAGCATTAACAACTTTTTGAGATACTCCTTTCTTAAGTAATCTGTCTCTAGTCATATTATTTGAAAAATTAGTTTTAACTAAAGTCGGCGTTATATCAAACCCTCCATTAGATAGTATAGCGTAACCTTTAGCTAATTGAAGTATCGTAGTAGTTACACCATGACCATAAGATGCTGTAGCTAATTTACATTTTCCAAAATTAAAATTTTCTTGTTCTGCTACCTCCTCAATGTCAAAGTTAATTTGACTAAGAACACCAATTTTTTCTAAAAAAGATTTAAAGTTTTCTGGTCCAATCTTTTGAGCAATTCTTACTGATCCTATATTTCCAGATCTAATCAAAATTTGTTCTGCAGTCAAATTTGATGGTATATCTTCATCATATTCTTTAATCGTAAATTTACTACATTTAATTGATTTTGGTAAATCTGAAAATTCTGTTTCTGGTTCAATTAAATCTTCATTTAAAGCACTGGCAAATGTAAAAGTTTTGAAAACTGACCCAAGTTCATATTTACCTTTTGTAATTCTGTTTATAAAATTTACATCTGTAATATTCTTACGCTCATTGGGATTAAAATCAGGTAACGAAACTAGAGAAATTACCCCTCCGTTTTTTACGTTCATTAAAATTGCAGCACTACCCTTGCTTCTAAAAATTTCTTGATATTTAGATAATTCTTTACGTACTAAAAATTGTATATCTTTATCAACAGTAAGTTTGACTGGTTTATTTGAACTTAGTAGAGTTTTATTATAGGTTTTTTCTAAACCTGAAATTCCATTATTATCGTCATCAATTTGACCAATAATATGACTAAAAAGATTTTTTTGAGGATAAATTCTTAAAATCTTTTCTTCAGGTTTAATAGACTTGTCACCAAGTTTCATTATTTTCTCATAATTTTCCTCAGAAATTTTTTTCTCAAACCAAAAAAATTTTTTTGTATCTAACTGTTTTTCTATTTTTGCAAAATTTTTCTTGGGAAATATATTTTTTAAATTTATTAATAATATTTTTTTATCAATTACTTCAGATGTTTTAATTCCAATATCAATTGAAGTCACTGTTTTTGCCAAATAGTTACCATTATTGTCAACAATATCTGCTCTAGAAAGTTTACTATTAAATATAGAATTATCTTTTTTATCATTAAGCTTGGATTGTCTTGAACCAAGATGAATTAAATGTATTGAATATATTATATAAATAATAAAAAAGATAAAAAAAATAAATGCAACTCTATTAAATTCGATATTTAAAATATTTTTACTTTTTTGATAACTAAAACTATTTTTATTATCCTCAATAATAATTTTTGTCTTTAATCTATCCATTATTCTTCTGTTAATTTTAAGTCTTGGAAAACTTTAATTTTATCTATCGTTTTATATATTTTGATATCTTCTATATCTTTTTGTATTAGCTCGTCCTCAAAATATAGTGATTGGTATTCCATTAGCTTTTCAGCTGAACTTAAATAATTATACTCTAATAATATATTTTCAAAATCGGAATTTAAAAATCTTATATTTTCATTCAAAATAAAGATCTCATCTTCAATTCTTTTTGTGGAATTTTTTATTACTGCAGTTGAAAGAACTAATATAATAATTAATGAAATTAAGATAACCTTATTCAAAGTTTATCTCCAAAATTTTCTATCTCTAATAAGTGCTTAAATTGATTAAGAATATCTGTCTCAAAGTTGTAAAAATTTTTTTTTTTAATTACAAATCTTAATTTTGCAGACCTTGAGGATAAATTTTCACTTAACTCTTTCTTAGAAGCAATTATTGCTTTTTTTTGTTTTAATATAAATAAATTCTCCTCTTTATTATTAATTGGAATATACCTCGATACACTCTTGTTTTCAGATAGGCTTCTAAAAAAATGTTTAACAATTTTATCCTCTAACGAATGAAATGAAACAACAATTAACACACCATCTTTTTTCAAAACTTTAACAGCATTTATAAGTCCAAAAATGAGTTCACTAATTTCTTTATTTACAAATATTCTAAGTGCCTGAAATATTTTTGTAGCACTATGTACTTTAAAATTTCTTTTTCTTTTAGTCTTATCTATAATCTTAACCAGTGTTTGGGTATCAATTGTTTTATTTAATCTTTCTTTAACGATATTTTTTGCAATAAATTTACTTTCTTTTTCATCTCCAAAAAACTTAAATATTTTCTCTAGCTCTTTCTCGTTAAGTTTATTAACAGCATCTTCAGCTGAATAACTATTTAATCCCATCCTCATATTTAAGTTACCAGTTGTTTCAAATGATAATCCTTTTTTTGGATCTTTTATTTGTGTATAGGAATATCCTAAATCAAATATTATACCTTTTATATTTTCATTTTTAATTTTAAGATTATTAAGTTGGCTGAATCTTATGTTTTTAAAAACAAACCTATCACTAAATTTTAGTTTTATTTGATCAGCTTTTTTTTTACTATCGATATCTCTGTCAATAGCTATTACTTTTGTATTTTCAAATTCTAAAATTTTTCTTGAGTAACCACCTTGTCCAAATGTACAATCTATAAATGTGCCACCATATTGAGGGGTAATAATACTAATTATTTCATTTAGTAGTACCGGGTAATGCTTCTGCATTTTTGGTACTATGGTGGCTTCCATTTATTTCTATGAAGACCATTAATTTTTTTGTCTTCTTAGGAATGCTGGTATCTCAAGATCATCATCTTCTTGATCTTGTTCGAGGGTTGACGATATTGAAACGTCAGGATCAGAGTTTTCTGATTCTGAACTAAATAAATGTGGCGAATCTGTTTCTACACCAAATTCCTTTAGATCGTTTGAAACTTCCTCGTCAGTACTTTCTTCAGTTAAATTTACTGGTGGAGCTTCCATTGCCTCCTGAGCAAATGATTTCTCCATTTCATTGATGGAATTATCTTCAATAATACTTTCTGTGTCAAAATTATCATTGGATAAGGTATTTTCGTTAGTAATGCTTGGACTTGAAGTGTCTGTTTGATGCGCATGAATAGCTTCATTTTCAAGTTTTAAAGCATTAGCTCCATGCGAAATCGGATTAGAATTATTGTTAGAAAAATTAAAATTCAAAGATGGGGATGTTCCTATATTAGAAAAATCTGAATATCCAGGATTTCTATTTTGTATTCTATGAACCATATTTATCACTGATTTTGTTTCAGGTTGTTGTCCATCTAATGATGTTGCAACAATTGAAACTCTCATTTTTCCATCCAGTTCTGAGTCTGTGATTGCACCAATTATTAATTCAGCTTCAGGATCAACTTCTGCTCTTACTTTATTTACTGCTTCATCAACTTCAAATAGTTTAAGATCTTTTCCACCAGTAATATTGACTAATAAACCTTTTGCTCCTTTCAAAGTATAGTCATCTATAAGAGGATTGCTAATTGCCATTTCAGCAGCCTTGGTTGCTCTACCCTCTCCTTCAGCCTCTCCTGTACCCATCATTGCCTTACCCATGGATGCCATCACTGTCTCAACATCTGCAAAATCAAGGTTAATTAAACCAGGTCTAACCATTAAATCTGTGATACTTTGAACTCCATGCATTAAAACATTATTTGATAGATTAAAGGACTCTTCAAATGTTGTTTGTTCATTTGCAATTTTAAATAAATTTTGATTTGGAATTACTATTATAGTATCAACATGTTTTCTTAATTCTTCCAAACCTTGTTGTGCTCTTCTCATTCTTGAGGGGCCTTCGTATAAAAATGGAAGAGTTACAACTCCTACAGTTAAAATATTCAATTCTTTAGCTGCTCTGGCGATAACATGAGCAGCACCAGTGCCTGTTCCACCTCCCATACCTGCAGCAATAAAAACCATATTCGCACCTTGGAGTGTATTTATAATTTCGTTTAAAGACTCGTCAGCTGCTGCTTGACCAATATCTAATTTTGCACCAGCGCCTAATCCTTTAGTCAGATTAAGGCCAATTTGAATTCTTGATTTTGCTTTACTTAATTTTAAATCTTGAGCATCAGTATTTACAGCAATGAATTCTACTCCTTGAAGATTGTGTTCAATCATTTCATTTATTGCATTACCACCTGCTCCACCTACTCCTAATACTAACAGTCTGGGTTGTAATTCTTTTATTTCTGGTGCTTTAAAATTTATAGTCATCTTTTATTCCCCCTCATTGTTATTTAAATGTTTTTCCCATTTAAGGTTGGCTCTATTAATATTTGCTTTTTTTCTTGCTGTTACCTTAAATTTTTCAAATGCAGTTGGTTCCCATATTTGAAAGGTTTGACCTTGACCAACAAACAACATATTATTTTTTATTTTTGCATATTTTAATAATTTTGATGAAAGTAAAATTCTACCCTCACTATCAAATTGTAAATTAATACTTTCAGCTAATATTGAGGTTGAGAAATAGTCTCTTTTTTCTTCAAAAGGATTTAAAGAGTCTATGGCAGAAGAAATTTTTTCAATTCTATCTTGTGAACATGCTTCAATAGAAGCATTATTAAATGAGGGATAACAAATAACACCATTGTATCCTAAGTTTGAAAGATATGATCTAAAACTAGCGGGCACAGATACTCTCCCCTTTTTGTCTAATTTGTTCTCGTGAGTAGATAAAAACATATTTTATATAATTCATAAATTCCATAATTGGGAATATATGGGAATATATGGG
>MDTB01209892.1_pt1 | contig 19551 bp, 13 predicted proteins | sample 811161 | NCBI WGS metagenome assembly MDTB01 (sample SAMN05326650, study PRJNA326480) | marine metagenome | isolation source: seawater | place: Mediterranean Sea | collected 2009 | reverse complement strand
TACCGCATTGGGCAAACTGGGATCACTTCCATGAGCTCGACCAAAAGGGGCTGATGATGTATGGGCAGATGACCGCAGGATCATGGATATATATTGGCTCGCAAGGCATTGTCGAAGGAACTTATGAAACCTTTGTCGAAGCAGGCCGCCAGCATTATGATGGCGATTTAAAGGGCAAATGGATTTTAACCGGCGGGCTTGGCGGTATGGGCGGCGCGCAGCCATTAGCCGCAACCATGGCAGGCGCATCAATGCTCGCCGTTGAATGCAACCCTGAGAGCATCCGCAAGCGCTTAGAAACTAAATATTTAGATGTGCAAACGGATAATCTTGATGACGCGATCGCCTTGATTGAAGCTGCACATAAAGACGGCAGAGCCGTTTCTGTGGGCTTACTTGGTAACGCCGCCGATATTTTCCCTGAAATTGCCGCGCGCGCAAAGAACGACCCGCGTTTCCGCCCAGATATGGTGACTGACCAAACCAGTGCGCATGACCCGCTTAATGGGTATTTGCCGCAGGGCTGGAGCTTAGAACATGCCGATAAAATGCGCGCCCAAGACCCGAAAGCCGTGATTAAAGCGGCGAGCGAATCCATGGCTATTCATGTCCGCGCGATGATCGATTTGCAAAATATGGGCATTCCAACATTTGACTATGGCAATAATATTCGCCAAGTCGCCAAGGATGAAGGGGTTAACAATGCATTTGATTTCCCAGGCTTTGTGCCTGCTTATATCCGCCCGCTTTTCTGTCGCGGCATTGGTCCGTTCCGTTGGGCGGCGCTTTCTGGCGACCCTGAAGATATTTATAAAACAGACCAGAAGGTCAAAGAGCTTATCCCTGATAACCCGCATCTGCATAACTGGCTTGATATGGCGCGGGAGAGAATCAGCTTCCAAGGCTTGCCTGCACGTATATGCTGGGTCGGTTTAGGACAGCGCGCGATGCTCGGTAAGGCATTTAATGATATGTACGCCAATGGCGAGCTGAAAGCGCCTGTCGTGATTGGGCGTGACCATCTCGATTCAGGTTCAGTCGCCAGCCCCAACCGCGAAACCGAAGCGATGAAAGACGGCAGTGACGCGGTATCGGACTGGCCTTTACTCAACGCCCTGCTGAACACAGCAGGCGGCGCAACATGGGTGTCATTGCATCATGGCGGCGGCGTGGGCATGGGATTCTCGCAGCATAGCGGCATGGTGATTGTCGCCGACGGCACGGACGAAGCCCGCAAACGGTTAGAAAACGTCCTGACCAATGACCCGGCAACAGGGGTGATGCGTCACGCCGATGCAGGATATCAAGAGGCGATTGATTGCGCCAATGAACAAAACCTCCATTTGCCCATGATTAACGGATAGTACACCATGTTTGATTTTGAATTAAAAGCGGGCGCATTAAGCCTAAATGATCTGCGCCGCATCTATCGCGAGCCTGTGCGTTTAAGCCTCAGCAAAGATGCCGAGGGCAAAATCGCAGGAGGCTGCCAAGTTGTGAAAGACGTGATCGCTTCTGGTGATACGGTTTACGGCATTAATACAGGCTTTGGTAAGCTTGCAAAAAAGCGCGTCAGTGTAGAACAGCTTGAAAAACTGCAAGAAAACCTGATCCTCTCGCATTGTACAGGCACAGGCTACACGCTTTATGATGAAATTACGCGTATCATTATGGTTTTAAAAATCAACTGTATGGCGCAGGGTTTTTCAGGTGTGCGCCCTGAGCTTATTGATGCGCTGATTACATTATTAAACAAAGAAATTTATCCTTGTATTCCTGCCAAAGGTTCAGTCGGCGCATCAGGCGACCTTGCCCCGCTTGCCCATATGAGCGCCGTGTTATTGGGATACGGTCATGTGCGCGTCAACGGCGCGGTGCTATCTGCCAAGCAAGGTTTAGAATTAGCAGGTTTAACGCCTATGACCCTCGCCCCGAAAGAGGGGCTCGCCTTAATTAACGGCACGCAGGTTTCCACTGCCCTTGCACTGCGCGGCTTATTTGCCACAGAAAACTGTTTTGCCGGCGCTGTTGTTGCTGGCGCATTAAGCGTCGAAGCCGCCAAAGGCAGCCCCGCGCCGTTTCGCGCTGAGATCCACGCCGTACGTGGGCAAAAGCCGCAAATTGACGTCGCGGCAACATATCGCGCCCTATTGGATAATAGCGAAGTGCGCGAATCGCATAAAGATTGCGAACGCGTGCAGGACCCTTATTGCCTGCGCTGTATTCCGCAGGTCATGGGCGCGTGTTTAAGCACCATCAGCCATGCCGCCGAAGTTTTGGAGGTCGAGTCTAACGCCGTGACCGATAATCCGCTCGTATTTCAAGAAAGCGGCGAAATTCTCTCTGGCGGTAATTTCCACGCTGAGCCTGTCGGCATGGTTGCCGATGCTCTTGCCGTTGCAATCGCCGAAATTGGCAGCATATCAGAGCGCCGCACCGCGATGTTAATTGATGATAATCAAAGCAATTTACCGGCCTTTTTAATCGAAGATGCAGGGGTCAATTCAGGCTTTATGATTGCCCATGTTACCGCCGCCGCGCTGACTAGTGAAAACAAGCAAAATGCATATCCTGCGGTGGTCGATTCCATCCCAACGTCAGCAGGGCAAGAAGACCATGTCAGCATGGCAACCCACGGCGCAAGGCGTTTGGTCAAAATGAGTGAGAACGCCGCCGTTATTGTCGGCATTGAACTGCTCTCGGCAGTGCAGGGGCTTGAATTTCACCGCCCACTAAAAACATCCGCGAAGTTAGAAGAAGTCATCGCGCTTGTCCGCACTCACGTAACAAATTTAACCGAAGACCGTTTCTTTGCCCCTGATATAGACGCCGCGCGTAAAATTATCGAAGGTGATGATTTAATACGCTATAGCCAGAATATCCTGCCCTCATTTGCGGGGCGGTAAAACCATGGATATCTTCACGCTGCACACAGGGGATAGCCCGCTGATTATATCCTCGCCGCATTCGGGCGTTTACGTCCCTGATGCGATTAAAGCGAAATTCACCCCTGCTGGGCATGATTTATGTGATACGGACTGGCATGTTGATAGACTGTATAATGATTACGTGCGCGTCAATGGCGCAACATTTATCCGCGCCAATTATTCACGTTATGTGATTGATTTAAACCGCCCGCCAGATAATCAGGCGCTTTACCCCGGTCAAGCAAAGGTGCCGCTTTGCCCTGATTTTACATTTCGTGAGGAGCCCATTTATCAAGATGGCTTAGCGCCAGATGATAATGAGATTGCCCAGCGCCTGAAAACATATTGGCAGCCTTATCATGATGAAATTGCGGCGCAAATCGCAAGGGTCAAAGCCATTCACGGCTATGCAATTTTATGGGATGCCCATTCGATCCGTCAGCATATACCGCTGTTGTTTGATGGTGATTTACCTGATTTAAACCTTGGTACGGCGAAGGGCACAAGCTGCGCGCCCGATATTGAAAATGCCGCCATGGATGTGATTAAAAAATCACCTTTTAGCCATGTGTTAAATGGGCGGTTTATTGGCGGTTATATTACGCGCCATTATGGCGACCCTGCGCATAACGTCCATGCGCTGCAAATGGAAATTGTCCGCAGCCTTTATATGGATGAAGAGGGATATAAATATGTCCCTGATAGCGCAGCAAAACTCATTACCTGTTTAAACGGCGTGCTCGACGCCGTCACGCACCACGCTGGTACAGGGGTTGCAGCCGAAACGATAGGCTAAATCCGCAGGCTGTTCTATATCCCATATCGCGAAGTCAGCGCGACAGCCTTTTTTAAGCCGCCCGCAATCACGCCAGCCTAGCGCCGCCGCCGCATGCTTAGTCACGCCAGAAAGCGCTTCTTCTGGAGTCATCTGAAATAAGGTGCAGGCCATGTTGAGCATTAACAGTAATGAATGCGCAGGCGAACTGCCAGGGTTTAAATCCGTCGCAATCGCCATTGGGATAGCATATTGGCGCAGCAAATCAAGCGGCGGCTTTTTGGTTTCGCGCAGGAAGTAATATGCCCCCGGCAATAACACCGCCGCCGTGCCGCCACGCGCCATAGCGCGAATACCGTCTTCGGTTAAGTGTTCCAAATGATCCGCCGATAGACCATTATATTTCGCGCAAAGCGCTGCGCCTTGTTGATCTGATAATTGTTCGGCGTGAATTTTTACCGGCAGTGATAATTCTTTCGCCTTCGCAAAAACGCGCTCCGTCTGTGCGGGCGTAAAGCCGATATTTTCACAAAACGCATCCACCGCATCAACCAAACCCATTTCTGCCAAAGTCGGCAATGTTTCCGCGCATATTTCATCAATATAGCCGTCAGGGTTGTTTTGATATTCAGGCGGCAAAGCATGCGCGCCTAAAAATGTACGTTGAATACGAATATTATGTTCTTCGCTCAGCCGCGTTGCGACTTTCAGCATTTTGGCTTCATTGGCGAGGTCTAGGCCGTAACCTGATTTAATCTCAACGCCAGTTACGCCTTCTTTCATCAGGGCGACAAGGCGCTTTTCGGCTGCTTTATACAGCGTCTCACTACTGGCTTCGCGTGTTGCCTTAACCGTTGAAATAATGCCGCCGCCAGCGCGCGCAATCTCTTCATAGCTTGCGCCTTTAAGGCGCTGTTCAAATTCACCTGCGCGGCTACCGCCAAACACCATATGGCTGTGGCAATCAATCAGGCCGGGGGTGATCCATTTTCCTTTAACATCATGGATGGTCTGGGCATCGTGTTCAGGTAAATCATTATGACGGCCGATCCAAACGATTTTACCTTTCGCGACCGCAATCGCGCCATTTTCAATGATGCCGTAATCGCCATTGCCGACCATTGTTGCAATATGTGCATTGACCCATATAGATTCCCACATAATTTTCCCTTATAGTTAAGCTCAACTTTGATGGAGTTTATCCTATGCAACGATATTTGGCAAAGGCCGCGTTACTGCCCAATGGATGGGCGGATAATGTTTTACTGACAATCGATGATACTGGGCATTTCCATGATGTCCAAAGCAATGCCGAAATCAGCAGCGCCGCTGTCGGTGTTCTCCGCGAAGATATAATCATCCCCGCCATGCCAAATTTACATTCCCACGCCTTTCAGCGTGCCTTTGCAGGGCAGAGCGAATTTTCTACCGCTGCGCAGGATAGCTTTTGGACATGGCGCGCCCTGATGTATGATTTTGCTCAAACATTAGACGCGTCAGAACTCGAACGCATCGCCACCGCGCTATATAAAGAAATGCGCAAAGCAGGCTATGGCCATGTCGGCGAATTTCACTATATTCACCACGCGCCAGATGGCACGCCTTATAATGACCCTGCCGCACTTTCCCACGCCATGATCCGCGCCGCGCAAAATGCAGGCATTGGCATTACATTGCTGCCTGTACTTTATGCCTATAGCGGCTTTGGCGCGAAACCACCCGAAGGTGGCCAAAAACGCTTTTTACATGACGCGCAAAGTTACCTTGCCCTCATCTGTCAGTTACATAAACAATATAAAGACACGCCACGCGTTAAAATCGGCGCAGCTTTTCATTCCCTTCGCGCCGTATCACCCGAAATAATCCGCGACACATTAGCAGGCTTAAATGAAATAGACCCCACTATGCCGATCCATATCCATATCGCCGAACAGGTGAAGGAAGTTGACGACTGCATTAATTGGTGCGGCAAGCGGCCTGTCGCATGGCTTTTAGAAAACGCGCCCGTCAACCAAAACTGGTGTTTAGTCCACGCCACTCATATGGACGCCGATGAAACCAGAGCCCTCGCCCAAAGCGGCGCAATCGCAGGGCTCTGCCCCATCACCGAAGCGAATTTAGGGGACGGTCTATTTAACTTGGAAGATTATATAAAGGCAGGCGGCGCATGGGGTATTGGAAGTGATAGCCATATCATGATTAACATGCTTGAAGAACTCCGTCTCCTCGAATACGGACAGCGCCTCACCCATCGCCGCCGTGCCATTGCCCGCACGGATGACCAGCCACATGTCGGCAATTATCTCTACACCGCCGCCCTTAATGGCGGGGCGCAGGCACTCGGCGTCAAAACAGGGCGATTAGAAACAGGCTATCGCGCCGATTTCCTCACCCTCGACATAATAGAGGCCGCCGCGCAAGACTATATACTCGACCAATTAATCTTCGCGGGGAATATCGTGATTAAGGACACATATATTGGCGGAAGATGAAACACTCCCCCCCCCCAAAAAAGCTTGCATTATGTAAACTTGTATCGTATAACTTGCTAACCTTATTGAGGAGGAATTAATTATGACCATTCAAGATTACCTACCAGAAGCACAAGAAAGAGCACAGATTGCAGCAGAAAAATTAAACCAAAGAGAAGAACTGCGCTTTGCCCGTGTTCAATTCTTTTTAACCGAAACATTTTCTGAAGCAGCCAAATTAGAAAAGACCGCCGCGTCAGCAATCGCAAACAAACAACCGCTTTATGTTGAATTACGTGATACACGTCGCTGCGATAGCTTCTCTAATTTCTTAGGCGCCGTTAAAGAAGTATTCCTTTCTAGCGGCAGCGCAGGTGTCACTCCAGAAGACATACAAAGCAATAAAGCTTATCAAAATTATGCAGATAAACTTAGCGCGTGCGGGCATCCTGTACAAAATATAGAAATCAATACGCACACCGAATTTAGGGGCCCTAGTTATCGTGTGGCAAAGCTATCACTGCAACACGATTAAACCGCCAATTCTGCTATATCTTTATAAAGCTCTAAGCTCTCTGGATTGGCTAGGGCTTCAACGTTTTTAACGTCACGGCCGTGAATAATGTCGCGCACAGCGATTTCGGTGATTTTGCCGCTTCTGGTACGTGGGATGTCTTTAACCGCAATCACTTTGGCGGGCATGTGGCGTGGTGATGCGCCGCTGCGGATTTGGGTGCGGATTGTTTTTATAAGGTCTTCATCAAGGGTTTTGCCCGCTTTCATGACAACGAAAAGGATAACGCGGACATCGCCTTGCCAATTTTGACCGACGCAGATGCTCTCGGCGACGTCTTCTATTTTTTCAACTTGGCGGTAAATTTCAGCCGTACCAATACGCACGCCGCCAGGGTTTAGCGTTGCGTCTGAGCGTCCATGGACGATTAAGCCGTGATGCTGCGTTTTTTCAACCCAATCACCATGATGCCAGACATTATCATATTGGGCGAAATAGGCTTTGTGATATTTTGCGCCATCGGGGTCATTCCAAAAACCGACAGGCATTGATGGGTGCGCGTTAAGGCAGACAAGTTCCCCTGCGCCCGCGCCTTCTGCCATAGCCTTACCCGTATCATCGAAAATCTGCACATCAACCGCCAAGGCAGAGCCTTGTAACTCCCCCCTATAAACGGGTGATATTGGATTACCAATGCCAAAGCTGGCGGAGACAACATCCGTGCCGCCATAAATTGACGCCAAATGCACATCACTTTTAATATGGTCATAGACAAAGTCAAAACCCTCATGGACAAGCGGCGAGCCTGTGGAGGTGACGATACGCAAATCAGATAAATCATATTGCTGATTAGGATATATATGGTTGGTTTTGAGCGCTTCGATATATTTGGCGGATGTGCCAAACAAATTACATTTATTTTTGGATGTAAATTCCCACAAAATATGCCCATCATCATGGAAGGGCGAGCCGTCATATAAAAGCACAGTGGCCTCAACGGCGAGTGCCGAGATCAGCCAATTCCACATCATCCACCCGCAAGTGGTGAAATAAAAGACGCGGTCGTCTTTACCCATATCACAATGCAGTGATAGTTCTTTAACATGCTGCAATAATGTGCCGCCATGACCATGAACAATACATTTAGGCGCGCCCGTTGTGCCTGATGAGAACATGATATAAAGCGGATGATTAAAATCAACGCGGCTATATACAATATCACGCACATCATAGGCGGCGGTAAACGCATCAAGCGTTACAGTGTTCGGCAAGTCTGCTATATCTTGGTCGCCATCCATATAGGGGACGATGATGGTCTTTTGTAATGATGGTAGGGCGAGAATAATCTGTGCCAATTTTTCGCGCTGATCTAATATTTTGCCGCCATAATAATAATGGTCAACGGTGAACATTAATTTGGGCGCGGTTTGCCCAAAACGGTCGGTCACGCCGCCAACGCCAAAGTCAGGGGAGGCCGAAGAAAATATTGCGCCGAGCGCAGCGGCGGCAAGCGCGACATAAATCGTCTCTGGCATATTGGGCATATAAGCGGCGATGCGGTCGCCCTTTTCAATGCCCGCGTCAATCATAGCTTGCTGAATTTTTGATACTGCTGCGTAGACATCAGCAAAGCTTTGTACGCGCTGCGCCCCTTGTTCGGTTTTAAATATCAGCGCCGGCGCATCATCACGGCGCTTGAGCATATTTTCCGCGTAGTTAATTTGCGCTTCGGGGAAGAACTTTGCGCGTTCTAAATCATTCTGGTTAATCAGGACAGGGCCTGTTTTTTCGCCAATTATGCCCGCATAACCCCAATATTCTGACCAAAAAATTTCAGCATTATCGACAGACCATTTATGAAAGGCGGGGTAGTCGGGCAAAGTGACGTCATGCTTATTTTCTAAATGCGTTTTAAATTTATGCATTTGGGAGCGTTCAACATTTTCCGCTGCTGGTACCCATAATGGTGCTTCATTCTCGATCATCGCGCTTATTTGGCTTATCCAAGCCCCCCCATATATTTTTTAAAAATATTTAATTTTATAAAAAAAACGTTATCATAAATGTAACGCGGCGTACAATCCTTACGAATATAAAACCAGCAAGAATTCATAAACTGAAAGATAAAGATGCTTAATTTTTATATGCAAAACATGTCACGGCTTTTCACCCTCGCTTTATTACTGATCTTTAGCGCCACGCCCAACGCACTCGCACAAAACGCGGAGAGCAATCATGCCCGCGTAGAAATTTTAAAATCCGCGCCTTCTTTTAGCGCTGGTGAAAATTACCGTCTTGGCCTTGCTTTTGAAATGGATCCGGACTGGCATATTTATTGGCGCTATGGCGGTGAAAGCGGCCTGCCGCCTGAATTTATGTTTTCTCGCCCTGATGGCTTAAAAAAGCCTGTTATCCATTGGCCTACGGCTGAGTACATAAATTATGAAGGTATGGTCAATTATGGCTATCATGATGAGGTCGTGCTTTTCGCAGATTTCGCTATACCTGCCGATTTTAGCGCCCAGAGCATAAATCTTGACCTCGAAATTGAATGGTTAATTTGTAAAGATATTTGTGTGCCTGAATTTGGCACATATAAGGTGCAAATCCCCGCGCAAGGAACGGCAGATGCTGCACCATTTGTCAAAGATCCACGCTTCGCCAAATATGAAGAACGCCTGCCGAAAAAATTTGACGGCGCAGTATCTTTTGCCGCGAGTGATTTTAATTTCGACATCGCAGTTAAGCCAAACGCACCAGAGCTATACCAACAGATAAAAGCCGCCCATGATGCAGGTCATCGCGTTTATTTCGCGCCGCATGAATGGGGGCTGACACAAATCTCAAGCCAAGCTCTCATCATCATGGATGATGAAACGCAGCACATCACTTTACGCTATCCGCGCGGCGGCAAGGCTTATGACACACTACAAAACGCGCAAGGCAGCCTTGTTATTGAAAGCCCGCAAGGACATAAAAGCTTCACGCTTAGCGGCGCGATTGAAAAGACAGCGCCGCCTATCGCGACAACACAGAGTAATGCAGATAGCAATGTCATCACCGCGCAAGAAAACGTGATGCAGCTTATAGAAGAACAAGCCCCTGCACCGCGCGGCGTTTGGCTTGGCAAAGCTTTATTCCTCGCCTTTATCGGCGGGCTAATTTTAAATCTGATGCCATGCGTATTCCCAATTTTATCTTTAAAGGCGCTCTCGTTAATTAAAGGCGCTGAGAAAACCACGCAATCCGCATTGCTTGGCGGCCTATCTTATAGCGCGGGTGTGATATTAAGTTTTGTCGGCATTGCGGGTGTGATGATCGCGCTTCAACGCAGCGGCGCTGAAATTGGCTGGGGTTTTCAGCTACAGGATAAAAGCGTTTTATATGTGCTGACATTGTTAATGTTTGCCATTGGCCTTTCCCTATGTGGGGCATTAAAGCTTGAAAAACTTATCCCTTCTGGGTTAAGTGGCATTGGACAGAAACACACGGCGCGTGATGGGCTCAGCGGTTCATTCTTCACTGGATTGCTCGCCACACTTGTCGCCGCGCCATGCACCGCCCCCTTTATGGCGGGTGCGATTGGCTTTGCCGCCACCCAGCCACCCTTGCAGTCTTTAAGCGTCTTTGCGATGCTTGGCGTCGGACTTGCCTTTCCTTATCTCCTCCTTACTGCCGCGCCGCCGCTACGTAAAGCATTGCCGCGCCCAGGGGCGTGGATGGAAGGCTTTAGACAGTTCCTCGCCTTCCCGATGTTTGCAACGGCAATTTGGCTCGGCCTTATTTTGGTACGCCAAGATGATTATATCTTCTTAACGCCGCTGCTTTGCGCCGTGCTCGCCCTTAGCTTTTTGGCGTGGCTATTTGCCCGCCAGCCCAAGCATAGTATCACCACTGTGCTGCGCGGGATATTATTGATCCTCAGCGCATTGCTGCTTGTACTCATCCCACTGCTCTATCAGCCTTCGCCCATGCCTAAAGCGGTGAGCATGGATAACCATGCCGCACTGAACGGACAGAGCGGCGAGAGCGCCAAGCTACACTTTAAATTCAGCCAAGCCGATTTAGCCGCCGCGCTTGACGCAGATAAAACGCAACCTATTTTTGTCTATCTAACGGCGGATTGGTGCATTACTTGTAAAGTGAATGAGCGCCGCGTCCTTGCGACAGATAAAACACAGGCGCTGTTTGCCGCGCAGGGCGTAAAAATATTTAAAGGCGATTGGACGAAGCAAAATGCCGACATAACCCAGTATTTGACAAGTTTTAATCGCAATGGCGTGCCGTTATATATTTATTACGGCCCCGCAAATACGCAAAATGAAATGCGGCCTGCGCCCGTTTTATTACCGCAGCTTTTAAGCTTTGGTGATTTAGAAGACCTTTTTAACTAAACTGAACGAACCAATATAACCAATATAACCATTTTCACGGAGATTAACATAATGAGAAAATATGCCCTCACACTCTTACTTTGCTTTGGATTATTTGGCGCACAAGACGCCCATGCTGAGGCCAAAATTGGCGAAGCTGCCCCCGCCTTTGAAACAACCGACACACATGGCGCGCCTGTTAAACTCAGTGAGCTCGCAGGTAAAATTGTTGTTCTTGAGTGGACGAACCATGGCTGCCCATTTGTTGTAAAGCAATATGAAAGCGGCAATATGCAAAAAGTTCAAAAAAGCCTTGCCGGTGATGACTTGGTTTGGATTAGTGTTGTCTCATCTGCAGAAGGCAAACAAGGCTATGTCAGCGCAGAAGAAGCCAATAAAATTACGGCAGATAATAACGCCGCGCCAACACATAAGGTTTTAGATACAAGCGGTGAAATTGGGCATGCTTATGGCGCAATGACTACGCCGCACATGTACGTTATCGACAAAAAAGGCACGCTTGTTTATAAGGGCGCAATTGATGACCATGACACATGGCGCGAAAAAGGCCTTGATGAAGCAACAAACTATGTTGTGCAGGCTGTGAGCGAGCTACGCGCTGAAAAAGCCGTGAGCATGAGCGAAACAAAGCCATATGGCTGCGGCGTGAAATATTAAAACTTCCAAAATCCGATAAATCTGCTATTTTTTCAAAACGCGCGGCTTCTAATGGCGCGCGTTTTGTTTTATAATCATTCAAGGTTTATATCGTCTTGAATCGTTTAGGGAAGTTATTAAAGTGTCTGAAGGTAGCGGCAGTTACGAACGCGCAATAGGTCTAACCATTTTACTTGGTTGTATCGGCGCGGTTGCATACATACTTTACATGTTATTTGAATTTGAGATTAAGAGCATTATTCGTTATTGGCGCGTGGGCGAAATCTATATAGGCGTCTTACTGCATGGTAGAGATTACACCGTAATGTGGCAGTCCGAAGAATGGTCGCTTGGCGTAATACTTGACCAATTAAAAACCATTGATAAAACATTGCTCAGCGACCAAATAATGGAGCTTGCTGCACACGCAGCCTTAGTACCTTTAAAATACGCGCTTGGCGCGATAATGGTTATGTTTGGTATCTGGTCACTATTTTATGGGCCTTTTACTCAGTTCAGAACGCAGCTTTCTTTATCAACCATCATCAAAAGACAATCTAAGACATTCCCTTACATTACGCCGTTTATTGAATTTGACCCCGGTACGCAACCTGCACGTGCACCTGGCGCGCCAGTGCCAGCTGAGCTGCCATCTTTTGCCGAAGCTTTGGGGCCTGAAGAATTTGTGTCATATCACAGCTTGCAGGGGAAAGACGGCGCACTTAACTCCGCGGTAACCTACAAAGCCTTTGTTAAGCAGCTTGGTAAGCCATGGCGCGGCCCGTTAAAATTAAAACCGCATGAACAATTATTACTCGCCGCGTTTTGCCTTAAAGCCGCGCGGAAGAGAAACGAATCTGACGTTCTTTTGGGACAAATCGCCAAATGTTGGTCACATAAAAAAGGGCTCGTGGTTGATAAAAAGCTTCTCAAACAAGCGCGTTCTATCCTCAGAGATCGTGACTTATGCGGCAAAACGCTGGGCAAATGTAATCAGCACGCCTTTACAACCACAGCCCTGATCCGCGGTATACAAACATCACGTGAAGAAGGCGGGGTTTTGTCATCCTCACAATTTGTTTGGCTCAGGGGTTATGACCGTAATTTATGGTATGCGCTTAATAATTTAGGCCGTCAGGCGTTTCATATGGAAGCGGTCGGTGCGATGGCGCATTACAAAATTGAAAAACGCATTGGCCGTCCAATACCAAGGCCAAAAGTGGAAGAGGCCGTTGTCGCTTTGCAAGATTATATGAAGTCTGATCGTGCGCGCCCTATACCAAGCCTTGATTATAGCGGCTCTAAACGTCGCAGCATTAAAAAAATTAAGAAGTCTTAAAACTGGAGTTTAAAATGTCTAAAAACCCTTCGGCGAATGTTGTCGACAATTCACTGGTCTTATCTCTACCAAACGCGCTTAACCCCGTGGTATGGCGTATGGAGCTTGCGAAAGCAAAAATGTCCGCCATTGAAATTCGCGAAGATAAAATTGGCGATTTTGCTTTGATTTTAAAAACACCAAAAGGCGACAGCAATGAAATAGCCCGTTTTGGCGCAAAAAATGATGCACTAAAAGGACTACATGCGATTACAAATGCGATGTTAAAAGCAGAAAAGACCCAGAGCAAAGGGCAAAAATCTGCACAAAATAGCGGCGTGTTCAAAAAAGTCATGATGGCTTTTCTTGGCGTTATCAGCTTTGTTATTTTGCTTATTATCATCGCTAATGTCATTGCCATTTTCGCGGGCGTTACACCAAACGGCGTAGGACAGCAAGGCGGCGCAGGCAAAGCGGGCATTATACAAGATGGCGTACCACAATCCGCTGATGACTTCCTGAGGTCACAATAAACAGCGCAATAAGCAGCAGCAGTATATTATTAACTTTTATAACTTATAATATCTTGAAAATTAGCGGTAAAAATCCATGGTATTAGACACCAGAAAATATTCCTATTCACATGAAGCTATCCTCAGGGATACGCGCCCTTGGACGGCGCGCATGTGGTCATGGATGCAAAAGCCCGCGAACTCGGCTGCCGTTTTCATTAGCTGCGCTGCGATGCTGTTCATCAAAATGGATTTCCTTCTCTATATTGACTGGATTTTCATTTTTACGGTGATTTATTTCCTGCTGATCGTTAAATCTGACCGCACGATTGCCTTTAAACTGCCCATGGGCAGTAAGCATAAAGATAAAAACAATATGGGTCCCGGTAAAAGCGGCAAAGCGGAAGGCATTCTCTATATGGGTAATGTCAAAGAAACCAATGAAGAGGTTTGGTTTAGTGATTCCGATGCACGGACACATATTTTGTACCTTGGCACAACAGGCGCGGGTAAAACTGAGGGCTTAAAATCCCTTGTGACCAATGCGCTATGTTGGGCTTCGGGCTTTGTGTATGTCGATGGTAAAGCCGATACGGATTTGTGGTCATCACTATCATCACTTATGCGCCGTTTTGGCCGCGACGATGATTTGCTGATTTTGAACTATATGACCGGTAACTCCGATGGGCGCGCGCCATCAAATACCATGAACCCGTTTTCCAGTGGTTCTGCTTCATATTTGACCAATATGCTCGTAAGTTTGATGCCTGAATCAGGCGGCGATAACGCGATGTGGAAAGAACGTGCGGTATCACTTGTGGGCTCGATTATGCCGGCACTGACATGGAAACGTGATAATCAAGACATCCCTATGAGCGTAAGCACCATTCGGGAATATTTGAATTTGAACGCTGTTATTTCGCTCTCACGCGATGAAATGATCCCTGAAGAAATTCGCAAAGGTATTAACGGTTACCTTGATACGCTGCCTGGCTTCGTCCATGAAGCCTTTGACGATAACGGTAAAGAAAAACCCGCCAGCCCAGATTCTCCGCCGATAGATACAACAACAGTGCATCAGCAGCACGGTTATCTGTCGATGCAGTTCACACGTTCATTGCAGTCTCTTGGTGATGATTACGGTTATATCTTTGATTCACAGGCCGCCGATGTTGACATGGTCGATGTTGTTTTGAACCGCCGCGTATTGATCGTGCTTATCCCTGCGCTTGAAAAATCAGGCGATGAAACTGCTAACCTTGGTAAAATTGTTGCTTCGACCCTTAAAGGGATGATGGGTTCGACCCTCGGCGCGACAGTTGAAGGTGAAAGCTCGACCGTTATCGATAACAAACCAACGCGTTCAAATACGCCATTCATGACCGTTTTCGACGAGGTTGGTTACTATACGGCGGAAGGTATGGCCGTTATGGCGGCGCAGGCGCGCTCACTGGGCTTTAGTTTGATTTATGCGGCGCAGGATTTGCCCGCCCTTGAAAAGCGCGTCAAAGAAGAAGCGCGTTCAATCACAGCGAACTGTAACATTAAAATTTTCGGCAAGCTTGAAGACCCTACCCAGACAAAAGAATTCTTTGAAAAAACCGTTGGCGCATCTATCGTAACCGAGGTTTCAGGCTTCCAAACCGAAGCAGGATCACTTGGTCACAACTATACTGACGGGCTGCAAGCTGGCGTACAAATTCGTGATAATGCATCTTATGATGAATTGCGCGGCTTTAAAGAAGGCCAGGCCGTTGTAACATTTGGCGGCTCATTATTTGAAACGCAAATGTTCTATTCAAACCCTGGTCACGCCAAAGCGATGCGCGTCACGCGTTACATGGCCTTGCCACCACCAGATGAAAACCTATTGCGTCACGCAAAAGACATTCGTAAATTACGCGACCAAATGGTTAAAAAAGGCTGGACCGCTGAAAAAGCAGATGTCGCCTTGCCGACTGAGCCGGAAATTGATGCATTACTCAGCGGTTTCCACAAAGGCATAGACCATAAACAGAGCGAGTTGATGAGCGGTATTTACGGCATCGTTGACCTACACGCGATTGAAAATGAGATCCCGCAGCCGCAGGAGAAAAAAGCACCTAAAGGCATTGGCGCACAAAAACCCGCAGATGCACCATTAGCGGCAGTGAATAAAACTGCGCCACCACAAACTACAGAAGCACAAAGCCCCGCCGCGCAGACAGCAGCGTCACAGACAACGCCGCCACCCGCAGCAGCGCCGCAAACTGTGCCACCGCAAGAAACACCGCCAGCGCAGCAAGCCGCGCAGACGACAAGCGATGCCGCACAAAATAGTGACCCGATGGGATTCTTTGGCGGCGGCGAAACACAGAAAGCAGCGCCACCAGAACCAGAAATCACCGCGCCGCCTAGCCTTGCGAACCCTGTTGAACAAAAACAGGACGCGCCACAAGAAAAAGCTGCTACGCCGCAAAGTGCAGATGAGAGTGCCGTCGAAAGTTCCAGCGACAACCCAATGGGTTTCTTCTCTGGCGGCAGCGATGCCAAACCATCACAGCCACCAGCTGAGGCGGTTACTCAGGCGGCGACAGCATCTCCTGCGGCAGCTCCAGCGCCAGCGCAAGAAACCGCGTCAGCGGCGAAAGTCACGAAGATCGACAGCGCAGCAGAAGATCTGCTTAAAGAGGCGGGACAAAAAGCGCGCGAAAAACTTGTAAAATCAACGGATGATGGCGCAAGCGAATAAAGCCATAAATAAACAGCGCAAAGAATAACGAAAGGCCCTGCATAATCACCGTGCAGGGCCTTTTATTCGTAGCATAACTTATTCATCCAGTGACCGCAGCAAGTTCAGATGCAGCGGCTGATTAATTATCCATGAACTCAACAAGGTTTAATGCATCTGATGCGCCGCCATAGGGGCTGGAAATGCCGCTAATTTGCAAGCGGCGCGGTGCACGCCAAACAATGGTGTTGAAGTTTTGCGGACTCGACATGATTTGCCATTCTGCGTATATACGCCCTGTTGCTTCACACATCCATACAGGGTCAGATGGTGCATCGATGCCTTTATCCGCCCAGATGCGCGCTTTGTCATTATCGTGCTCTGAGCAATGCGCAATTTCTTCTAACATGCGGTATACGCGCGCTGACGGTGTTGCGGCCTCCGCTTTTATCAGATAATCACGCGCCACACCCCAAAGCCCATCTTCCATCGCAACTTTTGCCAAAGCAATTTTAGATTCGCTATGCGCAATATTATGATCACAAAGGCGTTTAATCCACTCAAGGCGGGCATCTGGTTTATTTTGCTTACGCTCCGAAAGTAGTGACATCCATATAATAGCGAGCTGCGGGTGCGGCGCAATGCGCCACTGCGCCTCAATGACACGTTTTGCTTTACGCGTTTGCTTTTGCTTGACAAAATATTCTGCTAATTCTAAGGATGCAGGCAAAAAGCCATTTGAGACTTTCAGCGCGGCGCGGAATTGATCTGCGGCCTGCGCATATTGACCGCCGCGTTTTGTTTCTAGGCCGATTTGTGTAATCAGCGCCGCGCGGTCTTTTTTGATTTTGTCTTTGGGCAGGGCAGAGAATTTCTCAATTTTACGCAACGTTTTCAGCGCCGCATTCCATGAACGTGATTCAAGTTCCATATCATAAATGCGTGGCAAGAAATCTTTATTCTTCGTGTTTTTATTATACGCTTGGTAAGCGAGTGATAACGCTTTTTGCTCTTCACCTTGTTCATAGGCGGTTTTAATCAAGCCTTGATAGCCAAGCAAGGATGTTTCTTTATTCTTAGACAGCGCTGCGAAGCGTTCTTCCGCGTCATCCGCCTGACCACTCATCCGCGCAGCATGAGCGCCCAAAAGCTGCGCAAGCCCGTCTTCAGCAGGGGAGAGCTTGAGCGCGCGCTGCGCTTGATAGGCCGCGATTTTCGCATCACCAGCCGAAAGCGCCGTTAAGCTGCGTAAAATGGCGACATGGCCTTTTTCGCGGCGCTTGCCTGCGTTATGCAGTTTCAACAATTTCGGCAGACTTTCCACAAAGATTGCGCCGCGCGTCACAAAAGTGACCACCAAGACAAAGGCCGCAACAATGAACAAAAAGAACCCTGTATGCGCCGTTATTTTATATACGTCCCACTGAAAAACAATATCGCCTTCCAAAGAGAGTAACCACAAACTTCCGGTAATCACGATGGCTAATTTCGCCATATACCAAAATGTCTTCCACATATTCTTTAACCCTTAATAATAAGCCTATAACCACTTAACCGTATATCTTGTTTACTGCCCACTATCGATGGACGGCATTGCGTTTAATTTTGGTAGGCCGCCGCTACCGACGCCGCCCATACCACCGTCAAGGAATTGATAGCCCGAAACAGGGTCTTCAATCAGCTCAGGCGCTGGCATCATGTTTTCAAAGCTATCAACAAGCCCTTTGACAGACTGCGCATCCATACCTTGCAAAGATTGCATGTTCATGCCGCTTAGGAAATCGCCTTTTAACAGGTCACCTTTTAAGAAATCCGTCGGCAGGCCGTCTTTAAGCGCGGATAAATCAAAGCCCATGACATTTTGCATGACGCGCCCCGTAAGCATGGTTTCAACTTGCCCTGCTAGCGCAGTGGTCTTGAGCTGTTCAATCAGCATTGCCGCAGGTTTACGCGCCGGTCCATTTAGTTCATTAAGGATCAAATAGGCGTTTTCAACGTCGCCTTTATCTAAATAATACTGCGCCGCATCGATACGTTCTTGGGTTTTTGTCCCTGTGATCAACTCGCCATCTTTTTCAACTTTCAGCACGTTGTTGAAACGCGCCTTGGCCTTTTCCTGCCATGAGACATCTTCACCTTGCAATGATGATGAGACAATATCCCCGCCAAGCGCGCGCAATTCACGCGATAGGCCGCCAGCGGTCAGTACCCCATGCTTTGCCTTTGGCGCAAGCTGGGCTAGTGCTGCATTTAACTGTTCATCTTCGCTGCCGATTAATTTTTGCATCAAGGCTAAATCTTTTTCAAATGATTTATTATCGCGGCCTAATGCGCCCCTTAACTGCGCGAGCCCCATTAACATCGCGGCGGCTTTAAGGTCTTTCTTATCCAAATCACCAAAAGTGCTGTTTAAGGCTGCGCTCTCTGCGCGTTGTTCATCTATTGCTTCATCAACACCACCTTGTTCGCTTGCGGCGCTTTTATCAGCTTTTAAATTATTTACTGCGCCCCAAAGCTCTGACATTGCGGATTGCAATTGTTCTTGGCCTTCTATGCTTTGCTGCATTGATGATAATTTACCAACAAACCCTGCAAGGTCAGAAGAGCCACTAAATTCAGCAAAGCGGTTAATTTCACCTTCTAAAGATTGCAGCCTTTGCGCAATAGAACCGCCTTCTGCGCCCATCACTGTTTTTGAAATGACGGAGGCTTGTTCTGCCAGCGTATTCATATTTTGTTTAACTTGCGCGGTTTGCTGTTTAATCTCGCCTATTTTCTTATTTAAATCAGAAGGAACAATTTTTTGCAGCATCGATTGTTTTTCGCTGACTTCTTCCAATTGCTGTTCAAGCTGTGCAATTTTCTCGCTTTGCTTTTTTGATTCTTTAACTTCAGGGCCTGTTAGTACGAGCAAACCAAGTACGCCTGCTAGCGCAGCAAGGCTCACGCCGCCGACGATACCATTAATCAAGCTTTGGGAACTGCGCGCTTGCAGCTCACTCGCCGCGATATGTGCTTGTGCTTTTTGCTGCGCGGCGGCTTCTGGCGTTACAGGGCGCGGCTGCGCAGCGGCGTTTGGCTTTGCGGGACTTGCTTTTTCGGGGGCGGTTTTTTGTTCTGATGGTTTTGATGGCGCTGCCGCTTTTGGCGGTTCTTTCGGTGTTTCTTTGGGAGTCGCTTGTTTTGGTGCGTCCTCTTTGATGGATTCTTGCGGCCTTGCGGCTGTTCACGACTCCACTCGTTGGGATATATATGGAGCAGCTAAAGGTCGGGCGCAAGGCGCAACATCGAGGG
>MDTB01191090.1_pt1 | contig 19551 bp, 27 predicted proteins | sample 811161 | NCBI WGS metagenome assembly MDTB01 (sample SAMN05326650, study PRJNA326480) | marine metagenome | isolation source: seawater | place: Mediterranean Sea | collected 2009 | reverse complement strand
TAATATTATTTGTTTTATAGGTCAAAGTATTTTAAAGAAAAGAATATTAGATTGAAGCTAGAAAAAAATGAAGTCTCAAATGAGTTGGAATCAAAAAATAGAGAGCTAGCTAGTAAAGCCAATTTCATTCTTCAAAGAAATGAATATTTGAAAAATATAATAGTAAAATTAAACAAAAGTGAGGTTAATGAACAATCATTTAGAAGAGTTAAAAAAGAAGTTACAGAACTTATAAACTCAGAAAAATCATACGAAGAATTTGATAAAATATTTACAAAAGTTTATCCAAAATTTTATAAGATGTTAATTGAAAAATATAATCTATCCCAAACTTATTTAAGACTAGCTGCTTACATAAAAATGAATCAAAGTAATAATGAAATTGCGAAGATAAGTGGGTTGTCTTTACGTACCATAGAAACCCAGAGGTATAGATTGTCTAAAATATTGAATATAAATAAGAAACAAAGTCTTAATTCTTACATAAATACTATCAATTATTAATCGTTAGCATATTATCTACACATCAAGATCACTTTATCAATGTGAATAGTATTTAAAAAGACATTACATTTGCGCGAAATTAAATAGAATGAATTCTATAAGAAACATAGCTATAATTGCTCACGTTGATCATGGTAAAACAACATTAGTTGATAAAATTTTACATCACTGTAAATTATTTAGAGAAAATAAGCAAGTTGGAGAGCTTATTTTAGATAATAATGATATAGAAAAAGAAAGAGGAATTACTATTTTATCTAAAAATGTTTCAGTTAAATATAAGGGTACTAAAATTAATATTATTGATACGCCAGGTCACGCTGATTTTGGTGGAGAAGTTGAAAGAGTGTTAAACATGGCTGATGGGGTTTTGCTTTTGGTTGATGCATTTGAAGGGCCGATGCCACAAACTAGATTTGTATTGCAAAAAGCATTAGAACTTAAATTAAAACCTTTGGTAGTTGTCAATAAAGTAGATAAGCAAAACTGTAAACCTGAAGAAGTCTATGAATCTGTGTTTGATTTAATGTTTGATTTAGATGCGGAAGAATGGCAACTGGACTTCCCAGTCATTTATGGATCAGCTAAAAACAATTGGATGTCTGAAGATTGGAAAAATCAAACGAATAGTATTGAGCCATTATTAGATTCGGTAATTGAGTACGTGCCTGCACCAAAAGTTTTTGAAGGCTCAACTCAGATGCTAATAACTTCTTTGGACTATTCCTCTTTTACAGGAAGAGTTGCGGTTGGAAGATTACAAAGAGGTATATTAAAAAAAGGAGATAATATTAGTCTTGTTAAAAGAGATGGTTCAGTACATAAGTCACGAATTAAAGAACTTAATGTGTTTGATGGCTTAGGAAAATTAAAAGTCGACAAAGTAAAAGCTGGGGATATATGTGCAGTTGTTGGGCTTGATAATTTTGAAATTGGAGATACAATAGCTGACTTTGAAGCCCCAGAGGCTTTACCCACAATAAATATTGATGAGCCCACAATGAGTATGCTATTTACAATTAATGATTCTCCTTTTTTTGGTAAAGAAGGGAAATTTGTTACATCAAGACATATAAAAGACAGACTGGAAAAAGAACTTGAAAAAAATCTTGCTATGAGAGTTGAAGAAACTGGTTCTGCCGACAAGTTTTTAGTTTTTGGAAGAGGAGTATTGCATCTATCTGTTCTTATTGAAACAATGAGAAGAGAGGGTTATGAGTTGCAGATTGGACAACCACAAGTTATTATAAAAGATATTGATGGGGTCAAATCAGAACCTATTGAAGAATTAATAATAGACTTGCCTGAGAATATTTCTGGAAAAGCCATTGAAATGGTTGCTGTAAGAAAAGGAGAAATGGTAAGTATGGATGGAAAAGGTTCAAGAATGATATGTAAGTTTAATATTCCCTCTAGAGGAATTATAGGTTTAAGAAATTTATTAATTACAGCATCTGCTGGAGAGGCTATAATAAATCATAGGTTTATTGATTTTCAACCTTTTAAAGGCGAAATGCCAAAAAGATTAACAGGCTCATTGATTTCTATGGAGCAAGGAGCGGCGATTCCATATTCATTAGATAAATTACAAGACAGAGGAAGATTTTTTATTCACCCAGGTGATACTATATATACTGGGCAAGTAATTGGTGAAAACACCAGAGCTGATGATATTGTTGTTAATGTTACCAAAACAAAAAAATTATCAAACGTTAGGGCATCAGGAAGTGATGACAAAGTTAAGCTAGCCCCTCCAATCAAATTTGGATTAGAAGAGGCTTTAGAATACATTCAAAAAGATGAATATGTTGAGGTTACACCAAAAACTATTCGATTAAGAAAAATATATCTTGACGAAAATGAAAGAAAGAGAAAGATTAAAATTTAACTATTAGATCATTTCTTTTCACAAACGAAAAAAAATTTCATTTACATACAGAATTAGTAAGTTATAAATATCTATATGCGTGTAAAAAAGTGAATAAAATTATAAGGCCCAAATATTTTTTACTCTACCCTGGTCATCAACTAAAAAAACCTCAACAAGATCCATAGTATCACCAGTTTTTGTTGTGATTTTTAATAAGCAAGTAATATAGTTTCCGTGCTCTATTATATCCACCAACTCTTGTTTTAATTCATTTTCATTTACAAATCCAAAGATTATTTCTTTAATTTCTTTAGCACCTTTAGCTTCTAAACCTAAGTTAGGAGCAAGCATATGATAATCTTCTGTTGTTGGTACTTTAGACCAAGATTCAAATCCTTTCTCCCACTGAAAAGTCTCTTTGTAATTTTTAATAGCAGCAGCAGTTGTAGATAGAATTTTAGTAGCCTTCACAGTTTCTGTATTTTGAGGTTTAGTTTGGCAGGAAATAAATAGAATCGTAGTTAAAATTATTAGTATTTTTTTCATAATTAGTGTTTTATATTAATGTAATTAATTTCTAAAATTAGAATATTTTATTTTTGATTAAATAAGCTTTAATTTTTTATTTGAGAAATCTAACAAGGCACTTATAAGTTTTGTTTTCAAAATCCATGGTACCCATTGTTAGTAGTTGTGATCCGTCGGTGGCGTTTTCAAAATGCTTTAGTTCGTAAACATCATTATTTTTCTTCCAAAGTCCTCTAACAGTGGTTTTCAATCTTTCATTCCCATCTTGAGCCCATGCCATAGCATTATATTCACCTTGGTCTTCTGTTTCAAGTTTATTTGTGAAATAATAGGTCATATAGACAGTCCAATTTCCGGCTTTTCCAGAAACATTAACAGTATTTAAATTTCCGTCGATACCTAAATTAACAGAATCAATGGTAAAATTACCCTCAATAGAATTATCCCAATCAAGGTCTTGAGAGTATATTGATGAAAAAGTAAATAAAAGTGTAATAAGAAGTGTTTTTTTCATATTTATTATATTTTAAAAATTAATCATTATTAAAAGCTCATGCTTTCATCAAACAACCTATAAAATGTTTCAGATTGTTTTTTTCCTTCGATCCAAGGAAAATGCCCACACTCTTCTATAAAAGAATATTTTAATTGTGGAATGATTGATTTAGCTTCATAAACAACAGATTCCCCTACAGGATCTTGCCTTCCTGTAATAAGATCAATTGGTCCGTTATAATTTTTTAATTTAGAAACTCTTTCATCACTTTTCTTTCTCCAATCTCCGGAAGCTAGTGGATTAACACCATCTTGATTTCTAAATTTAAAATCTAAAGGAGGCCGTGTTTTAAGCGCTATTTTCCTATCGAAAAAATAACCAGGCCATATAGCAACAAGCACGTCTTGCTTATTGTCAATTTGTTCTTGATACAATTTATTGTCTTCTGGCAATAATCTCATGTTAATATTACTGCCAAACCATGAATAAAATTTATCAGTAACTCCACCAGAATTGAGTAATATGATTTTTTTAATTTTCTCAGGTTCATTTGCAGCATAAGAAAAACTTAACATGCCTCCCCACGAATGTCCAACAAGAATTAATTTTTCGCCACCCAGTTTTTTGTACAATCCATTTAGGTCATCAATATATTTTTCAACTAAAAGAGATTCCTGGTTTATTGTTTTTAACAACGATTTTCCAGTTCCTCTTTGATGTAAAAGAATGCAGCGATAATTCTGTTTTAATTGATTGTACAGAGTTTCAAGATAATGTGGATTTAGTCCAGGCCCTCCAGAAAGAAGGACAATAGTTTTACCTTTGGAACCAAATTCTTCATAAAAAATTTCAGTTCCATCTTTGGAAAAAAAAGAATCAATTTTTTGACTATTTAAAGAATAAGATATCAGTAGAAATAAAAAAATTTGAAAAATGTTTTTCATAGAACAGGTTTTTTTATTTAAAAATACGTAAAATTAAATCTAGATTATAAAAAGATATTAAATTCAAAAAAACATATAAATTATTTATATTGATATAAAAAATGAAAATTAAACTAATTGTAATTTTTTTAACAACATATAATTTCTCATAATTAATTCATGAAAAAGTTAATTTTATTATTCATAATATTTTTTTTTATTGGTTGCGCGGGCTATATGCCGTTATCAAAAATAAACGAAAGGGTTTATATTGGCATGACTTTTAGTGAGTTCAAAAAAATTGTCAAAAAAAGAGCATTAAAAGACGAATTATTTGACACCTACTACAGGTATAGGATAAATCAGTATGATTTAAAAGGTAAAATAATTGACTCTAGGTTTTATTACTTTAGTAACGGACATAATAAATTAATTAAAGTTGATAATGGTGCCAATTAAAATCTATATTTTTATTATAAAACTAAATACATAATTATGAAAAAGCTGCTTTTACTTTTTGTTTTGATAATTACATCTTGTCAAACAACTACAAAAATTACGGAAAAAGAAGTGATGGATTCTTTTGACAATTTTTTTGATACTGTAGACAACAATTTGGATCAATTTGGTTCAATAGTAACCGATGATTTTTTTATTTATGAGAACAGTAGGAGATATTCAAAAGATGAATTTATTGAATTTGTTAGTGGTTTTGACATTATTGAAATTAAGAGAGATTTCAAAGATATTGTTATTGACACTGATATTAATTCAGCACATATTAGTCTCAATCAAACAGGAGAATTTATTGTTAATACACCAGATGGTAAAGTCAAAATGAATTTTAATTGGCTCGAAAGTGCATATCTATTGAAAGAAAATAATATTTTAAAATATAAATTTTATTTTTCCGAAGCCATAGAAAACTCAACTACTAAAATAGAAGATTAGGTTAGTATTAATATCGATCACTTAACTATAAACAGAATGAGAAAATATTTTATTGTTTTTTTAATTATAACTTTTTTTTCATGTACTGTACAGCCAGAACTATTTACTCTAACTACATCCTCTGACCCCAAAGAAGGTGGAGATGTAACCCCAAAGATTGGACAATATGAAGCGGGTCAAAAAGTACTAATTAAAGCTACACCAAATGCAGAGTATACTATTAGTAGCTGGGAAGGTGCTAGTGGAGAATCAGATACTACAAGCGTAGTAATAAACTCTGATTTAATGGTAGTTGCAAAATTTATAAAAAAGAAATATGAATTAAATATTAATATTGAGGGACAAGGAACGGTTGATAAAAAAGTTATTAAAGAAGGAACCTCAACAGATTACAATAGTGGAACTATATTAGAATTAACTGCCGTGCCAGCTCAAGGTTGGGAATTTACTCAATGGAAAGGAGATTTAAATAGTACGATAAATCCTAAAGAAATTACCGTAAATAGTAAAAAAACTATAACGGTAACTTTTGAAAACAAAGGTCCTTTTTATATTGATTCTAATGGAGTTACTATTAAAGCATTTCCTGATCAAAAAGCAGGTGTTACAGGCAATATAAATGGAAAAACATACACACTGGTTGATAATGAAAAAATCAAAGATATGATTAGTAAAGATGAAGATATTTCTTTAGTTGTCACAACACTTGTCACTGACATGTCAAGTTTACTAGGAGCAAAACAAAATTTTAATCAAGATATAAGCACGTGGGATACCTCAAATGTAACCAATATGTCATTTATGTTCACTTTTGCAACTAGCTTCAATCAAGATATTGGAAGTTGGAATACAAGTAAAGTTGAAAAAATGGATTGGATGTTTTATCAAGCTTATGAGTTCAATAAAGACATCTCTAATTGGGATACAAGTAAAGTAACTATTATGAGACATATGTTTGGTCAAGCAAAAAAATTTAATCAAAATATTGGAAATTGGGATATTAGTAACGTAACAGATTTAGGCTATATGTTTACAACTGCCGAAAAATTCAATCAAGATATTGGTTCCTGGAATGTTAGTAAAGTAACTGATATGAACGGAATGTTTAAACAGGCCAATGAATTTAATATTGATTTAACCAAATGGTGCGTTAGCAATATTTCTTCAGAACCAACTGAATTTAGTTTGTCATCGCCTCTTACAGAAGGGAATAAACCCAAATGGGGAACATGTCCCAGTAATTAAAATCTATAAAACCCTTAGTTTTAATTATTTAAAATTTTAAATAATTATATTTATATACATGAAAAATTTTTCTGAATAACATTATTAAATAATAACCCGTGGTAAGATTTATAATAATTTTTTTCTTTTTTTTCAAGCTTTCATTCTCTCAAGATATAATTGATTTAAAGGACAGAGCCAATGTTATAAATAAAATTCAAAAAGATAGAATTGAAAATTTACTTCCAACATTAATGAAAGAAACCGACATTGATATGTGGGTAATAATTACTAGAGAATATAATGAGGATCCAATTATAAAAACATTATTGCCACCAACATGGCTAAATGCAAGAAGAAGAACAATTTTAGTTTTTTTTCATAACAAGAAGACAAATCAACTTGAAAAAGCAGCAATTTCAAGATATAATTTTGGAGAAAATATTCCTTCAATTTGGGATAAAGAAAAAACACCTGATCAATTAGATGCGCTTTACAAATTTATTAATGAAAAATCGCCAAAAAAGATTGGGCTTAATTTTTCTGAAAATTTTGCATTAGTTGATGGAATTTCTAAAACTGATTTTGATTTATTTATAAATAACGCACCAAAAAAAATTAAAAATAAGGTTGTTTCAGCTGAAAAATTGGGAATTAGATGGATTGAAACAAGAACGGAATTAGAAAAAGTCATATATACTCAGCTGGTAAGCATTACTCGTAAAATTATAATGGAAGCTTTCTCTAAAGATGTTATCACGCCTGGAGTTACTACTACTGATGATGTTGTATGGTGGATGAGAGAAAAAGTATTAGATCTTAAACTTAAAACATGGTTCCACCCCACAGTTGATGTGCAAAGAAATGAAAAAAGTGATTTGTATACCTTTGATGGTAAATCAAAATTTGATATAATTCAGCCTGGTGATTTAGTTCATTGTGATTTTGGAATTAGCTATTTAACCTTAAATACGGATTGTCAACAAATTGCATATGTATTAAAACCAGACGAAGAAGATGCTCCAAAATTTCTTAAAGATGCGTTAGTTGATGCTAACAGACTTCAAGATATTTTTACAAATCAGTTTGCATTAAACAAAACTGGCAATGAAATTTTAAAATCTTCCTTGGATCTAGCTAAAAAAGAGGGATTAAAACCACAAATATATACGCATCCACTTGGAACATTTGGTCATTCTGCAGGAACAACCCTTGGTATGTGGGACTCTCAGCAAGGAGTTCCATTCAAGGGTGATGTTATGATGAAATATGATACAGTTTATGCAATTGAATTAAATAACACGTCCTATATTAAAGAGTGGAACAAAGATGTTAGAATTATGCTTGAAGAAGCTGGAATTTTTGAAAAAATAGGGTTTAGATATGTTAATGGAAGACAAGAAAAAATAATTTTAATTGGAAATTAAAATGCTAATCTTTATTCCTTAGTATTTAATTAAAAATAATCAAATCATTTAGAACTTCTTTCATATGAAAATCCACCACCCTTACCAGATTCCCAAGATTTAAATTTCACACTCAAATAGATATCATCTTTTGTGAGATGAAGTACTAAATTTTTTCCAACAACATCCTTTGGTTTACCAACAGCAGCTCTGAAATTTTCAAATGTTAGAGATTGAATTTGGTCAATGGTGCCAACTGCCCATTTAGTTCCAATGGGACTCAAATTTTTGTCTACTGAGTTTTCAACTGCAATATTATAAATTTGCCCTCCGTCATTTCCTCTTGTAATCCAAACATTGGATGTCAATCTGTCTTGATTTTCTTGTTTAGTGATGTCTGATCCACTAGTCTTTGTAAATGTGATATCAGCTCCATCCCAAATTGTTGCATTGGTCAAACAAGTTCCCCAATTGGGTTTATTTGAATTGCTTAACCCAGATTCTTTTGCAAAATCGTTAGGCTCGGAACTAATATTGTTAACACACCATTTGGTTATGTCTTGATTAAATGAGCTGGCAAATTGAAACATGGAATCCATATTGTCAACATTTCCAACTCTCCAATTTCCAATATCTTGGTTGAAGTTTTGAGCATCATAAAACATGAAATTCATGTCAGTTACTTTATTAACATCCCAATTACCAATATCTTGATTGAAGTTTTTAGCAAATAAAAACATTCCAGACATGTCAGTAACTTCACTTACGTTCCAATTTGTTATATCTTGATTGAAATCCATTTCCTGATTAAATAAAAATCTGCCAGAAAACATTCCTAGCATATTGGTCACTTTACTAACATCCCAATTTCCTATATCTTGATTGAATGAGTGGGCCTGGTAAAACATTTCTGACATGTCTGTAACCTTGCTAACATCCCAGTTTCCTATATCAATATTAAATGAACCATTTCCATAAAACATTTTTGACATATTAGTAACCTTACTTACATCCCAACTTTCCATTCCTGAAAATGAAGATGTTGCTGAATAATTTGCAGAAAGCATACTATTCATTGAAGTAACATTGCCAACATTCCAATTTCCAATATTCAAGTTAATACCACTCTCATAAAGAAGATAAGACATAGAGTTTACTCCACTCACATTCCAGTTACCAACTTTAAGATCCTTTGGATTGTTATCCTTGTCATTTTTTGTTAAATGAGCAAACATTCCATACATGTCATTTACATTACTAACATTCCAGTTACTAATATCTTGATTAAATGAATTTGCACCAACAAACATTTCTGACATATCGGTCACGTTACTTACATCCCATCCGCTTAAATCTTGATTAAATCTAACCGCCATAAAAAACATACCAGACATATTTTTAACATTACTAACATTCCATTTACTAATATCCTGGTTAAAACGACCTTCAGCATATGGACCCAGCGGTCCGCCAACTGTTTCTCGGTCCTCTGTACCGGCCCAAGCTTTTCTTTTGAACATTTCGGTCATGTGTGTAACATTACTTACATCCCAAGATGATATATCAGGATTAAATTGATTGTAATGAATATAATATTCACTTTCTGAATTGCTTGTAGGAGCATTTGAAAAAAGGTATGACATATCTGTAATTAATGTCGTAACAACTTTACTTAATCTTTCCTCAGCCTTTGTTATATCTTCCTGGTATTGACTCCAATTACTTGGACAGCAGTTGAATATAGATCTCAATGTTTCTATATCTACAGCTTCATAGGTAACTCCATTAAGCTCACCAGTTGTCCCTGCAGTTACCCAATCTCTTGCTTTAATCGTAACTCCATTTTCATCTAAATAAAATGGTGCTTCGCTTTCAAAAACTGCTTTTACCGCTTTAGGTTTATCAATTGTTATTTGTTTTGGGTTTTCACTACCAGATAAATCACCTTGCCACTCCTTAAATACCCATCCTGAATTTGGGCTTGCCGTTAGCTCAACAATGGTTCCGCTATTATAATCTGTTGATGATCCAGCTTTTATTATTTTTTCACTAACAGTTCCCTCACCCTCGACACTTGTAGTTAATGCATATTGCTTCTTTACAAACCTGGCGATAATTTTTGTGTCTTCATTCATTGTATGAAATCCATTTACTGAAGATTGACCACTACTACTTGTTGTTATTTTACCATTTGCAACCCACTCCTTTATTAAATATTCAGCAGAAGCAGTTGTGGTTAAATCAGCAACCTCACCGTCCATATATGTAGTTTTATTTGAGGTAATTGTGCCACCCTCTGGAGGGCTTGCTTCTAATGTTAGTGTCCATGCTGCATCAACATCCCCCCCACAAGATATTATGGTAAATGCAAATAAAGTCATTATTAAGTTTCTCATACAAATATGTTTTAAGGAAATATTTTAAAATTTTTTTAATTTAATTCAGGATCATTTTCCTCTTGTTTATCCTGAATTTTATTTTGGGAAGATATAACCATTACGTAGCCAGTTAAGTATATTACAAAAACTAAAAAGCCTACAATAAATACTATTAAATCCATCTATTTTTTATTTCTATTGTCAGATCTTCGTTGTCTTAGAGCAATTGATAGGGTTAAAATTGAAGGAACCCAAATTCCTACAAAAATTCCCTCTAGCTTATATCCAGTAAACCATAATGTAACTGAAAAAAGAAAAGATAAAAACGCTAAAATTATTGGATAATAGACCTCAAAAAAATTTCTCATATATATCAATTTATTGTTAATTTAATTTATTAACAACAAACATAATTAATTGTTATGATCTATAAGATTAAATTATTTAATGAATTTATAATTTAAACTAAATTTACAATATGTATACGAACCTAACACTTTTGATAACTAGAGTCGTGTTTTCTTTGTCAATGCTTACCCATGGTTATCCAAAACTAATTAAGTTGTTTTCTGAAAAACCCTCATTTGCTGATCCTATTGGAATTGGAGAACTACCTACTCTTGTTTTGGCTGTTATTGCTGAATTTATAGCCCCGCTTTTTATTATTGTAGGTTATAAAACAAAAATATCTACAATTTTACCTATTGCCACAATGTTTGTTGCAGCCTTTATTGTTCATTACGATGACCCATTTAAAAATAAAGAACTGGCAATTCTTTACCTTGTTGGTTTTATAATTATTTTGTTAATGGGTCCTGGAAAATACTCTATAGATAAAAAACAATTTTAATTTTTTTGTGAATTTTTTTTATTTAAAAATATTGCTGTTTTATTTATTTTTCTCTTGTTTTTCATATAGCCAATCAACTAATCAAGATATTGATTTATTGCCATTAAGAGAAAGTGAAAATGGTTTTGTGAAAAAATATAGAGTGTTAAAAATTACAATATCGGACAAAAATTTTTTTAAAAAAAAATTTGAAAATTCTACCATGAATCTCGATTATGTTTTAAGGCATCATTTTTATACTGGAATAGAATTTGGTGCTAAAAAAAATCAATTAATTAGTATGGATGGAACAGTGTTTAATTTAACTTCAACAACAGCAACTGATATTACAAACGAAATCATAGAATTGATAGGCGGAATGTTTTTTGGACGTAAAGAATATAAAAATTTCAAAAAACTAAACTTAAAATAATGTTGGAGTATAGCTTTAGTTGTCCGCATTGTTGGCAAGATCAATTAAAAATGGTAGACCCCTCTGTTGAAAATCAAATTTTTATTGAAGATTGTGAAATATGTTGCAATCCTTTAGAATTCGATATTGTTATTAATCAAAATACTGTAGAGTCTTTTAAAGTCAAAGAAATAGGACAATAAAAAACCCTCCAGTTTTGGAGGGTTTTATTTATTTAAAATAAACTGAATTATATTCTAGACATTTCAGCGGATGCTGTAAATGAAACGCCTTCAGGTCCACTTACGGTATATTTGTAGTGAATTTTGTTTTCATCATCGGGCATTAAATCGATTTCCCATGAAGTTACATATGTGTCTTTTTTTAAACTTAAGCCACTCATCTCTGAATCTGTCTCAAACATTAACTTTCCGTTTACATTTGATTTTAGTTTAGATACAGGTTTGTTTTGTAGACCACAATAGTGGGTTAATAATAGTTCATCGTTTTGATAATTGAAAATAGTGAGCATTTCAACTCCTCCAGTATTGCTTTCCTCTAAAATAGCACTTCCATTGGACGCAATACTAAATTCTAGGATGAAACTATCTGTTGTGTCATTGGTTCTTTCCAGTGTGCCAATCCATTTGCCTTCTAGCTGTTTTAAAGCTTCAAAGTCATTGGGTTCAGTATTAGCATTTAAAAAAACACTAAAAATTAAAATTGTTGATAATAAGAAATTTTTCATTTTTTTAATAAGTATTAAACATAAATATATGTCAAATAAATAAAACTTGAATATTTTAATTGTTCAATTTTTTATATTTAATTGATAAAAATCAATAGGGTTATATTTGTAATAAATAAATTTTAATGAAAAAATCTGATTATTTAATTTTAACAGCAGCATTTATTAGCTTTTTATTTTCAATTGTTCTTTGGTTTAATGGCTATCAGCAGGAAGGTCTTTATGTTGGAATTTGGGTCCCTTCCATCCTTGCTGCAGGAGCATATGTAAAACAAATTTTCAAATAAATGAGTGTTCAAATTATTTTTTTTATTGGAGTAATCGTTTTTGGAGTTTTTTTAATTGGGTTATTATTAATTCCAGGAGAATCAAATAAAAAGTCAAAACAGAAAATTGAAACTGATACGCTTGATTATGATGGAGCTGGAAATTACGGCAGGATTCCAAACAAAAAATCTAAAAACAGGGCTGGTTAAAAATGAAATTAAGAATATTTCAAATAGATGCATTTACCGATAGTGTCTTTAGTGGAAATCCAGCCTGTGTGGTTCCTCTAAAGGAATGGCTGCCAAAAAAAACAATGCTGAATATTGCTAAAGAAAATGCCGTTTCAGAAACAGCATTTTTTATTCAAAATTCGCATTATTTTAAATTGAAATGGTTTACACCTGAAATTGAAATGGATCTCTGTGGTCACGCTACATTAGCAACTGCTCATGCAATATATTCAATTTTGAAATTAGAAAAAAAAGAAATTTTGTTTAAAACTAAAAGTGGAAACTTATCTGTAAAAATTAAAAATGGGTTTTACTCTATGGATTTACCATCAAGGATGCCAAATCCAGCCAAACTACCCTCAAATATTCAGAAATCTTTAAATTATATTCCAAATGAAGTTTTCAAAGCAAGAGATTATCTTTTGGTATATGATAGTGAACAAAAAGTAAAAAATATTGAAATAAATCGACAGTTTTTTGATAAATGTAATATAAATACAGGTGGAGTTATAATAACCTCTAAATCAAAAAAATGTGATTTTGTATCTAGATTTTTTACTCCCAAAGCATCAATTTTTGAAGATCCAGTTACTGGTTCTGCACATTGTTCGCTTACTCCTTTTTGGGCTGAAAGACTAAACAAACAAACATTATATGCTAGGCAAATATCCTCAAGGGGAGGAAAATTAAAATGTGAGAATAAAGGAGAAAGAGTTGTTGTTAGCGGTAAAGCAAAGACATATTCAGAGGGATTTATTTGTATAGATTTGTAGTTTTAGCTCAGCAAAATTTTGCTAATTCAATGATAGCCATACCTGTTGCTATTTCAGGTTTAATCCACTCCGCTTATGCGATTATTTACGTTTTTATTGTAAAGAAGTTTTGAAAATAAATTTTACTTTCTAGAGTTGAGTTTTGCCAAAAGTCTTAAGATTTCTAGGTAAAGCCAAACAAGAGTTACTAGAAGCCCAAAAGCTCCATACCACTCCATGTACTTAGGAGCTCCTTTTTCTGCACCTTCTTCAATAAAATCAAAATCTAAAACCAAGTTTAATGCAGCTATAACTACAACAACTAGACTTACACCAATACTAAATAATGAGCCGTTAGTTGGATCAAGAAAAGAAAATCCTGCACCAAAAAAACTAGCTATAAAAGAAATAACATAAACTAAGAAAACACCACCAGTTGCAGCAAAAACGCCAAGTTTGAAGTTTTCAGTAGCTGCAATAATTCCAGACCTGTATGCAAAAAGTAAACATATTAATATGGATATAGTTATCATAATGGCATTAAATACAATGCCTTCATAAAGCTGGCCATATATAAAAGAGATTCCGCCTAACATTAGACCTTCAAGCATAGCGTAAAGCGGAACAGTAATGGGAGACCATTCTTTTTTAAAAACCGTAATCAACGCAATTATAAAGCCCCCAATTCCTCCAGAAATTATATAAATCATTGAATCTGCTGAAAAAGAAAAATATCCTGCGAATAACATCAATAGTAATGATATTGCTGTTTTATCAACAGTTCCCTTAATTGTCATTACGTCATCTCTGACAACAGGACCGCCGTCCGTGCGTTTAATGGTTTTAAATGTTGCTTTTCCTAAAGTTGGATTTCCAGAGCGGAAAGATAAATGATTGCCTCGCATATTATTTTTTTTTACAAATTTATATAAAATAAATAATTCATATTTTATTAAATTGTATAAAATTAATTTAAATGAGTTATAAGCCTATTAATCTTAAGTCAAAACTGTCATTTTTCAATGATTTGTGGTCTCCAAAAGTTATAGCAGAAATGAACAATTATCAATTCAAATTAGTTAAAATTAAGGGAGAATTTCAATGGCACTGTCATAAGGAAACCGATGAAACATTTATTGTTTTAGAGGGTGAAATTAGAATTAAATTTAGAGATGGTCATGTTGATTTAAAACAAGGCGAAATGTATGTTGTTCCTAAGCTAAAAGAACACATGCCGTGTAGTGAGAACGAATCAAAAATTTTACTGATTGAACCTAAAAATATCATCAATACTGGTGATTCAAAGGCTAGTCATTTAACAGCTGAAAATGATGTTTGGATTTAAAATTAAATTGTAAAATGAAATTTAAAAAAATTGATGGTCATGAAATAAATCCAATTGAATATACATCAAAAATTGTTCAAAATTATCCTGACGTCAAGATACATGTTGGGACAGATTCTCAATCTGAAAATAATAAAACAAAATATATTACTGCAATAGCATATAGATTTAATAAAAAAGGGGTTCACTATATTTTTTCAAAAACTAAATTTCCTAAAGTCAATAGTTTATGGAATAGGCTGTATAAGGAAACTGAGCTAAGTTTAAATGTAGCTGAAAAATTAAAAAATAAATTAAATATTTCCTTAGAAATTGATATGGATTATAATGAAAACGAAAATTATTATTCTAATAAATTAGTTCCTTTTGCTAAGGGCTGGGCAAATTCTTTAGGTTACAAAGTAAATATCAAACCAAATAATCAGATAGCTACCTCAGCTGCTGATTTTCACACCAGATGATCTATTTTCTGCTTTGTATAAGTTTTTTTGTTAAAAAATTAAACCTTATAAATAGCATGATTGATGCGGAAACTAAACTAATTAGTAACCCAATCCATATGCCCAAGCTTTTCAATGGAGTATATAGGCCTAAATAGTAGCATATAGGGAATCCAATTAGCCAATAAGAAATTAAGGTTATTATCGTTGGTATTTTAACATCCTGCATTCCTCTTAATGCTCCCAAAATAACAACTTGGAGCCCGTCAAAAATTTGAAAAAGTGCAACAATAATTAAAAGCTTTGAAGCAATCATTATTACCTCAGTATTTTCTGCAAGTTTACTAATATTTTCAGTTTCCAGATATAAAGTTGGAAGCCAATCTTTAAGTATTAAAAATAAAAATGCAAAAATAATTTCAATTATAATTGTTAAAATAAAAATTGAAAATGCAATTCTTCTTAAAGATAAATAGTCGTCAAAACCTCTTTGATTTCCAACCCTAACCATTGCTGCTACACTTAGTCCAACACCAACCATGAAAGTCATTGCTGAAAGATTAAAAGCAATCTGATTTGCTGCTTGAAAATTTTTTCCTAAAATACCACTTAACCAAATTGCAGCAGTAAAAATTCCAACTTCAAAAAACATTTGTAAAGCAGATGGCAGTCCCAGATCAATGATTTTTTTAAAAACTCTCTTTTTAGTTTTAAAAAAATTTAGTTCTGTTATGAAGGTCTTAAATTTTTGTTTATTAATAAAAATTAACCAAAGTAAAATCACCATCATTAGTCTTGAAATTAATGTTCCTATTCCTGCACCAACTATACCAAGTTTTGGAAATCCATATGTCCCAAATATTAGCAGGTAATTAAGTATAATATTTAAAATATTAGCAAATATGGTTGCATACATAGGGTATTTTGTGTTTGAAAGTCCATCAGAAAATCTTTTCATTGCTTCAAAAATTACAAGTGGTATTATTGAAATTGCTATGATTTGTAGATAGGGAATAGCTAATTCGACTACATCTTGTGGTTGATTCATTTTTAGCATTAAAGGGATGGAAAAAAACATTGCAAGTAGCAGGATTATGCCCAGGGCTGTGCATAATATCAATCCATGTTTTAAAGCATTTCTTACGTCACTTTTTATATTTGCAGCATCAGCTTCGGCAACTAATGGGGTTATTGCCGTTGCAAAGCCTATACCAAGAGACATTGCAATAAAGAAAAAGCTATTACCTAGTGAGACTGCAGCGAGTTCAGCTGCTCCTAATTGACCGACCATAATGTTGTCAGCAAATGAAACAAACATGTGTCCTAGCATTCCCAGTATTACGGGATAAGCAAGTGTTAAATTATATTTGAATTCTTTTGTGTAATTATAAAGCAAATTTATTTTTTTCTATTTTTTAATTTTGGCTATTTTTCACTGTTTTTGGCAATATTTTTACCATTTTATCTAATTATTGTCGATTTTTTGTCGATTTTTCGTCTTTTTTTATGTATTTGCAAACTTCATTTCTTCAATCGATTTCCATAAAAGTAAACTAGCAATAGTTTTGTATGGGCTCCATTTTTTAATAATCTTTTTTAGTTTATTCTCATTCAGATTTTTAATCTTGTAATTTTTCTTGATGCTGTTTATTAAGGCAAGATCCCCTTTAGAAAATACATCTTCTTTATTGAGAATAAAAATCAAAAACATTTCTACAGTCCATTTTCCTATTCCTTTGATTTTTATCAACTCCTCTTCTACTCTCTTTTCATTTTCCTCAAAAAAATTGAAATTACTTTTTAAAAAATATGAGTAAACATTTTTTATATATTCAACTTTTCTATAAGAAATTCCAATAGATTTCATTTCATCATCATCCATTGTTATTATGCTTTTATAACTTTTATTGTTTACAACTTCTCTGAATCTTTTTTTTATTGTAATAGCTGCTTTAAAACTTACTTGTTGTTCAATAATTAATAAAGAAATTGCAAAAGCAAGATCTTTTTCCTTTCTATCATCAATTCTAATTTCTTCTCCAACCTTTTCAATTAATGACAACATTACCTTATCCTTCTTTAAGTGTTCAAAGGCATCTTTAAATTCATTCATTCCTATTTTATTTCATGATTGTCATATAAGTATAATGGAAATGACAATGAAAAACCGACAAGAAAGAGGCAAATCAAATATTTAATGATATTTTTTTTGTTTTTAAATTTTTGATAGAATAAAAAAAATAAAAAACTAGATGCAGCAACTGTTAAATCCATTGAAATCATTGATATAGGATGACTAGAAAATATCTCTGGCCAAAAACCAGTCATTGACCAGTTATTTTCTTTTAAAAACGAAATTAAATGATAATAAGGCAGTATTACACCAAGAACGCACATTAATAAGTATATTTTTTTCATAGTTGATTGTTTTTTCTTTTTTTCATTAAATCATTTATTTTATTCTTAATTTTTTTAATTCTCATTTTTCTAAATTCAATTTTTTCAGTTTTTCCATTGATGTTTGCTCTTTCAATTCTTTTTTTTAATTGATTTATTTTTTTTCCAAGCTTTGAAATATTTTCTTGTTCAAGTGTTTTCATAATTGTTTTCAGTTGTCACATTAAATTAATTTATTTTTAAATTCTGACATAATTAAATTGTTGATTTTAATAAACATTAAATCCTTTTTTTATTGTTAATTTTATAGATACACAATATTTAATTATATATGAGTTTTATCAAATCAGAATATTCTGATGGATTTTTTAATGTTAATCAAAAAAATGGTTTTCTGCCTGAGAAAACACCTTTAGAAATATTACCAGATAAGTATTCAAAACTTCAAATTTTATTGGATAGAATGCCTGTGAAGTTGAATGGAAAATCAGGTTACTTAGATATACCTGGCAAGATCAAATCTGCTATAGATTCTTTACCTAACTTTATATCAGAGGTGTCTATTGAAACTGATATAAGAATTATTCAAGCACTTTTTAGAGGATATAGTTTCTTAGCTTCGGCCTATACTTTAGAACCATCTTTTCAACATTTTAGAAAAACAGGAAAATACGGAAAAGCTAATAATATTTTGCCTTGTCAGATTGCACAACCTTTTGTTGAGGTATCAAAAAAATTACATGTCTATCCGTGGCTTGATTACCATTATGCTTACTCACTTGGTAATTATAAAAAAATTGATAAAAACGGAGATCACACTTGGTCAAATTTAGAAATGTGTGTTAGGTTTTCTGGACAACCTGATGAAACTGGTTTTATAATGTTACATGTAGATATAAATCAACATTCTCCAAGTCTAGTTGGGTCGGTTATAAATACTTTGCTATGCTTGAAAACTAATGACAAATCTCAAACGGAAAAATATTTAAAAGAGAATTATGAAACAATGAAATTAATGAATGAAAGAAGAAGGGAAATGTGGAAAGCTTCAAGATGGAATCATTACAATGATTTTAGGGTATTTATAATGGGTGTAAAAGGCAATGAAGACTTATTTGGAAAAGGGGTCATTTATTCAGGTGTTTGGAAAGATCATAAGCAGTTTAGAGGACAAACTGGCGCTCAAGATGATATTATACCCATGGAAGATATTTTCAGTGGTGTAATAAAACATTACCCTAAAAATGAATTAACAAAATATCTCATGGATCTCAGATCATATAGACCTAAATGCATTCAGAATTTTTTTATTGATCTTGAAAAATCTGTAGAAACAATTCATAGAAAAGGTGTTTCAGGTGCATTACATAAATCAGAAAATTTTAATGGCCTTTGTTATCTTTTGGGTGTTTTAGAAGAGATTTATCATTTTAGAAATGGTCATTGGCAATTCGTTCAAAAATATATTATGTCTAATACAAAATATGCAAAAGCTACTGGAGGTACTCCCATAATTAGCTGGCTGCCTAACCAAATGAAAGCTGTTATGAACGAAATGAATTCTATAATAAAAATAATTGATGATTCTAATGTTATCCTAGAATCAAATTTTGATGATCTTTTTCAAAAAATTAAACTAACATTAAATAAGAAGGAAAAATTATTAGAAAGTCAATTAGAGTTAGTTAATAAAAAAGTATTTTCTGCAGATGAGGTATTTGATTTAAATAAAAAATTTGATCTAGCAGATAATTAGCTAATTATTTTTCTCAAAATATCCTTTTACTGAATTTTTAGTTACTTCGTTCCAATTAAAATATTGACCTTGCATGGTTATATAAACTCCAGGAT
>MDTB01159046.1_pt1 | contig 19552 bp, 22 predicted proteins | sample 811161 | NCBI WGS metagenome assembly MDTB01 (sample SAMN05326650, study PRJNA326480) | marine metagenome | isolation source: seawater | place: Mediterranean Sea | collected 2009 | reverse complement strand
TAGATAACAAAATACTAAAAACTGAGACAAATAATAAAGGGAATGCTGTAATGAAGTTAGAGTCGTTAGCTAGGATGAACGGTTTTGAGACTAAAGGAGCTCATAGCGCATTATTTGATGCAGAACTTACACATAAAGTTTTAGGACTAATAAAGAATAAACAACAAGATACATGGGACAATTTTTTAAAGACCTCAAATAAGCTTGATACAGAGACGATGATAAAAAAAGAAAAAATTATTACTCTTAACGAGTACTTTTATGGAAAATCAAGACTTTATCTTTGTGCTCCTCTTCATCCAAAATTTTGTATTCATCCAATATATCAATGGGGCCAGGCTGTCGATTTAAGAGTCGATGTAGAACCTCTACTGAAAATGTCTATCAATGAACTAAAATCTGAGATGAAAAAAACACCAAAATTTTTAAGGACTATTAGATCAAATAAAGCACCAATAATAATAGGTAAAGAATATGGTATGAAAGTTGAGCCTTATAGCGCTATTGATATCTCTTTAATTAATAAAAGAGCAGAATTAGTAAATACTAATGAAAAATTTTCTGAGAATATCTTAACTGCGTTAAGAGAAATTGCTGAGGAAAAAGAGCAGTCTAAATCTCAAGAAGATATAGAGCCAGAAGAAAGTATTTATGTAAAATTTACCCCAAACAAAGACACAAATCTATTTCAAAAATGGCACGAAGCAGCATGGAACGATAAATTAAGATTACTAGATAAATTCGAGGATCAAAGAATGGTAGGATTTGGAAAAAAAATAATATTTCAAGAAGCCCCTCATGTATTACCTGAGTCTATGTTAAAAAAAATTAAGATAAAAATTGCAAAACGAATATTAAGTGAAAAAAAGGAAAAATGGTGGACTTGTAAGGAGTTCTACCACGAATGCGACAACCTTAGGGACAAATTTACTAATGAGTCTAACGAGGAAAGTTTAAAATTTTTGGATCAACTTAATAATTATGTGATGTCAATTGAAAAAAAATATAAAAATGTTTAATGTGGATAAAATAATCTAAATAATATTAAAACTTGAATATATAATAAAAATTTATATAAATAATTTATGTCAACAATTAATATCACAGATAAAAATTTTGAGTCTGAGGTGATAAAGTCTGAAAAGCCAGTTGTTGTAGATTTTTGGGCTGAATGGTGTGGACCTTGCAAACAAATAGGACCTATTCTAGAAGAAATTTCTGATGAATTGTCAGAAGTAGTTATAGCTAAACATAATATTGATACTGAACCAAACACCCCAACCAAGTATGGTGTAAGAGGAATTCCAACTATGCTACTTTTTTCTAAAGGTGAGCTAAAAGCAACGAAAGTTGGAGCAACTACAAAATCTAACATTGTAGCTTGGATTAAAGAAAACATTTAATTAAGATTTAAAACCTCACCAGCTAAATAAAGACTTCCTGCACAAAGAAAGATACAATTTTCATCTTTATTATTTATTAATAAAGACTCTTCAATGCTTCCAGCAGTGTGAATATTTTCTTTACCAAGTTTCTTTTTAAATTCTTCTTTAGAGATTGAACTTTCTTGATTAGGAATGTCTACTAGAGTTATTGAGGATACGGAATTTTCAAATTGATTAACAAACTCTTTATGTGGTTTGTCACTCATCATTCCACAAATAAGATGTACTTTTTCGTTTTGTTGTTTAACCCATTTAGAAATTGAAATTGCAGAGTTGATATTATGACCTCCGTCTATGATAAGCCTATTTTTACCAATTAAATTTTTTAATTTACCTACTTTTATTTCTTCCAAACGTCCTTTTAATCTCATTTTTTTCATACTGTTTTTGATATTTGCATTAGGTATATTAAATATTTTTCTACTAGCAGCTATCGAAGTGCTTATATTATAAATTTGGTGATCACCAATTAAATTAGGCTGTGGTAATATTATTTCACCTAATTCATCTTGATAATGAATAAAATTATTTTCATATTTTGTTACATTAAAGTCATCACCAAAGAAATATTTTTTAGATTTATTTTCTATTAAAGATTTTTTAATTTTTGTTTTTATTTCTGAATTCATTTGATTGTTGATGAATATATTAGATATCGGTAATGAACTAGTTTTTTCATAAATTACACCCTCTATCGTTTTATTATTCAACCAATTTAAATGATCTAAGTGAATTACTCCTAAAAGAGTAAGCAAATTTTGTTTAAATACATTTGTACTGTCAAATCTGTGAAATAGACCTGCTTCAATAATATTTATATTATCCCTGAAATTTTCAGCATATTTTATAAAGGCGCATGTCAATATTTCAAAAACTGTAGCATTACCATCACCTAGAATTCTATCTACGTCCTCTAGAAGAATAGCGAGATCGTCTTCATCAATTTCTTGATTATTAAAAACAAATCTCTCCGTATACGATTGTAAATGAGGAGAAGTATATAAATTGTATTTGTAGCCTGATTCTTTTAAAATCGTGCTAAGAGCCGTGGCCATAGAGGCTTTTGCATTCGTCCCAACTACAGTTACAACATTATTTATTTTGTCTTGTGGATTTCCTAATTTATTTAGTAAATTAAAGGTTCTGTCTAGAGAGAGATCAATCTTCTTACTATGACGCTTCTCTATTTTCGATATTATCTTCTGAAGTTCTGTCAACATCTTCTATTTTTAACTCAGTTTGTTTCTTTAGCAAGATAGATAACAAAATACCAATTTTTTCTGTTAGGTCTTTTCTTTGAATTATTGTGTCTACAAAACCACAAGCTTGAACGTGCTCTGATTTTTGAAAATTTTCTGGTAATTCTTCTTTAACAGTTCCCTCAATTACACGTCTTCCAGCAAAAGCTATTAAAACCCCTGGCTCAGCAATTTGAATGTCACCGAGCATTGCATATGAGGCTGTAATTCCACCAGCAACAGGATCAGCAAACAAAACAATATAAGGAATTTTTCTAGCCTTTAACTCATTGATAGCAAGTGTCGTTCTTGTCATCTGATTTAATGAAATTATAGACTCTTGCATTTTCATCCCACCACCTGTTGCAACTACCAATAATGGTTGACTATTTTCTATTGAATGCTGAGTAGCATATAAGAAAGCCTCACCTTCCGCAGCACCAATACTAGCTCCCATGTAATTAAAATCAGATGCTATAGCTGTCAATTTTATTTTATTTATTGATCCATCCGCTACTACCATACTACAATTTAAATCAGTTTTTTCTCTAGCACTTCTTAATCTGTCTTTATATGACTTGGAGTCAGTGAAATTTAAGGGATCATCAGGTGGCATAGGTGTCTTTAAAATTTTATAACCTTCTTTACCAAACAATAAATCAAATCTTTGATTAGGATTAATCCTAAAATGTTTATTACACGCTGGGCATACCCATAAATTTTCCTCTAAATCTTTTTTTAAAATTGGACCTTTGCAGCAAGACGTCCAGTCACTTTCCTCCATATCTTGAACCGTAGGTCTTTTCTTTAGTAGTTTTTTTATTTTTTGCCCAAAATCTAATGTTTTTTTTAACCAATTCATAAAATTTTGTATTTTAATTTTTTTACCATATTGCTGACGTTTGTGACAGGATTTTGTTTTTTTTTTAAACTATTAGTTATTTCCCTACAAATAGCACTTCCTACAACTAGACCATCTGCAGTTTTCAAGTTTTTTATATTGTCTTTTGTAATACCAAAACCAATTACACAATTTTTAGAAGGGTTGATCCTTTTTATTTTTTTATAATTTGAAATTATTTTAAAAGGTGAAACTTTAAGCTTTCCCCCGGTTGTAGATAACATAGAAATATAATAAACCATTTCATGGGAGTCTCTAATAATTGATTTTAATCGATTTTTCGAAGTAGTAGGTGAAATTAGCTGCACAAAAGAGATTGAATTTTTCTTGCATTTTTTTGCAAATTTTTTATTTTCTGGCCAAGGCAAATCTACAACTATTAAACCGTCAACTTTATTTTTTTTACAATCTTTTAAAAATTTTGATTCCCCATATTGTAAAATCATATTAAAATAACCCATTAAAATTATTGGCTTCGAAAACTTGCTTTCTTTAAAATTTTTTACAATTTTTAAAACATCTTTAAATTTAGTACCATTTTTTATAGCTCTATAAGAACTTGTCTGAATTTGTCCTCCATCAGCAATAGGTGTGTTATGTGGAAATCCAAGCTCACAAATATCAGCATGTTTAGATAAAGATTTTAGAATTTCTAAAGAATTTTTTTTGGTGTTATCTCCAGCAACCGTATATGTTAACAAAGCAGGTCTGTTCTCTTTTTTTGCAAAACTAAACGCTTGCGAAATTGAACTAATCATAATGAAACACCTAATTTTTTTTTTAAAATTTTTCGATCTTTGTATGCATCACCACAACTATTGACAATGACAATAGTATCCTTAGAAAATTTTTTAGACTCAGAAATTGCAACAGAAAAAGCATGACTTGGTTCGAGCGAGGGTCTTATGCTTTCATATTTTGATACAATTTTAAAAGCCCTGAGAGCATCTTCATCACTTGCAGCTGTGTATCTTGCACGTTTGGTGTCTTTTAAAAAACAATGAATAGGAGAGACTCCTGGATAATCTAAACCAGCAGAAATTGACTCTGTTTCCTCGATTTGACCTTCATTGTTTTGATTAACATATTGTGCCGCGCCATGTAAAATACCAATTTTTGATCTATAAGTTAGTGGCGCAGCATGTTTCTTACTTCTAGATGGTCCACCTGCTTCAACTCCTATAAATTCAATTTGTTTTTTATCATAATCCATAAATTCATTCCAAAAACCAAAACTTGAACTACCTCCTCCAACACAATTATAAAGTTTTAATTTATTCGGTATTGTTCCAAATTCCTCTAAAATTTGACTTTTTAATTCTCTAGAGATTTGACTAGTGGACCATCCACAAATTTTTACAAATATATTTGGACCAACGGTAGAACCTACACACATCGCCGTAGTATCACAATTAGCAACCCAAAATCTCATACATTCAGAGACAGCGTCTACTAAAGTTTGACTACCTGAATAAACAGGAATAATTTCTGCTCCATTTCTTCTAATTGCCTGCACATTTGGTTGTTGTCTCTTAATGTCTTTTGCACCCATAAATATTTTACACTTTAAACCAAACTTTTTAGCTGCCATACTTAGCATTTTACCAGCGTAACCAGCTCCTGTATCTCCACAAATAATTTTTTTACCTGATTTTTTTGCTAATAGACAATGCACTGTTGCGTTATATATTTTGTGAGCTCCTCCATTAGCATCTGAAACTACTTTTGACCATATTTCAGCCCCTCCTACAAATTTTGTTAAATTATTTAATTTTATAAATCTTGTAGGTACCCCAACCCAATTTTTAAAATATTTATCCCTTTCACTTAAGAACTTTTTATCATTTTTAAGTTTATTGAATAAAATTTCTAAGTCGTGAATTGGTTTTTTTAATGTTTCCGGAACAAAATTTCCACCAAATTTACCTCCCCAAAATCCAAATTTATCGTGTTGATCTAGAATAGATATTTTTTTTTTTAATTTCATGCTTTATTTATTTCATTTAAAAATTCATTAATTTTAATTTTACTTTTTTTTCCAGAAATATCCTCCAATCCTCCACTTATATCAATAATATATTCTTTATTTTTGAAATTCAAAATATCCTCAATTTTAATATTTCCGGCAATCATTTTTTTAAAATTAGAGGGAACATCCTTCAGTAAATTATGGTCAAAACCCATAGACTTTTCATAACCCTTTGAGTCAAATAAAATTATTTCTGAAAAGGGCAAGAATTCCTTATAACTATTTAAATCTTGATTATTACCTATAGTGATAGCAGATATAATTTTCTTTCTGTATTTTTCTTTTATATGTTTTATCTCATCAGGAGAACAGTTATAAACTTGATAGTAATCAAAATTTAAATATTTTATTTCTTCTAATGTATTTTTCGATGGTTTGACTAGTACAGCAACAAATTTTGATTTTTTTTTATCAATGTCTATTAATTTTTTCAGTTTATCTATTTTTACAAAACGTTTAGATTTTGAATAGTTTACAACAAAGCCAATATATTGAGGTGGAAATCTATGATTTACTATAAAGTTTAGAATTTCAGTATCAGAAACACCGCAAATTTTACATTCTAGTGTCATCTATTTAAATGATCACTTAAAATTTTGAAATTTCTTTTAATATTTCCCTTTGTTAAATCTCTACCAATAACAAGCCAGTCGCTACCTTGATTAAAGGCTGCCTTAGGAGTCATAACTCTTTTTTGGTCATCAACTTCCGAGGAAATCCTTATTCCAGGTGTTATAATCTCTTTATTAAAAATTTTTTTTATAAACCTAACTTCATGAGGACTACAAACAATTGCATCGAGTTTAGCCTTTTTTGCTAACTTCGTCTGCGATATTACAATTTCTTTTAAGTGTCTATTATAACCAATACTTTTTAAATCCTTATTATCTAAAGATGTTAATGTTGTAACTCCTACTAATTTAATTTTACCGGATACTTTTTTTAATATTTTCAAAGCCTTTAGGCCTGAAGATATATGAACTGTTAAATAATTTATTTTTAAATCTTTTAAAGCTAGTAAAGCTGATGTCATTGTATTTGGAATATCATGTAGTTTTAGGTCGAGAAAAATAATTTTGTTTTTTAGTTTTGATACGAATTTTCTACCATTTTTTGAATTTAAAAATTCTAATCCAAATTTATAGCCTATTTTAAAATTTTTTATTTTACTATTTTTAATAATTGACATTGCTTTTTTCTGAGATTTTGTGTCTATAGCAATAAATATTTTATTTCTCATTTATTTTTTCAAATAACTCATTACTCATTTTAAAGTAAATATTTTTTTTTTGGGGAGTAATAACTTTTTCTCCAGTTTTAGGATTTCTTGTGTTCCTACTTTTTTGAACTTTTGGATAAAATATCCCCCATCTTCTTAATTCAACTCTTTCATCATTTTTTATGGCTTTCTTAACTTCATGAAGAAAAATATTTATAAACTTTAATAAGTCTTTTTTTAGGATATTTGGATATGTTTTTGATAACTGATTTAATATTTCTGACTTATTTACTGGCAATTGATTATGTTTATACTATTTTTTTTCTTTTTTACTACTCAACTTATCAGACAATGACGAAAAAGGTAAGTTTTTTCCAGAAAGAGGAGAGCTAAATTTAGAGACCGCTTCTTTATTTTGTAACTCCTCTAAAAGTTTTATACTTAATGAAATCTTTCTCTTTTCCATATTAAGTTCCGAAATTGCAGCGTCAATTCTTTCACCACCAACAAACCTAGATGGCCTTGCATCTGAAGACGATACTGCAATTTGGGATTTTTTAATTTGTATGGTGATATCGCATCCTTCAGGTTTAACAATTAATCCTTTATTGTCCGAAGAAAGGACTTTTACAGTTACAGTATCGTTAATTTTTTTATCTTTAAAATAATTAAATGGATCTTTTTTTGTTTGTTTTAAACCAACTCTAACTTTTTGTACTTCTTTTTTAATTTCTAATATTTTCACTTTTAACTTATCTTTTATTTTATAATTCTTTGAATTTTCCTCTGGATTTCCTGTGTAGCTTAGATCATTAAAATGAAGAAATGCATCTATTTCATAATCATCTAATTTTAGATAGATAGCGTAATCATTCATGCTATTTATTACACCTTCAATTTCAGTTCCTACAGGATATTTCTTTTCTAGAGCATCAAAAGGATTTTCCTTTGTGAGTCTATGAGAAATTGCTATTCTCCTTTTCTCTTTATCAATTTCTGTTATAACGCAGTCTATTTTGTCACCGACTTTAAAAAATTTTTTAGGTGTAATGTTTTTTCTCGACCAACTTATTTCACTTGAATGTAATAATGTTGTTAAACCAGCCTCTAGTTCACAGAAAGCACCAAAATCCATAATTTTAATCACTTTGGCTTCATATTTTTTATTAAGTTCATAATTGGAAATTTTTTCAAATGGATCGGGTGATAGTTGCTTAATACTGCAACCAATTTGTAGTTTTCCCTTGTCAACAGATATAACGAGTAAGTCATGCTTGTCTCCTATATTAAAAACTTCTTCGGGATGATTAACTCTTGAATAACTAATTTCTTGTAAATGTACTAAACAATCAAGTTCATTGTTAACATTAAAAAAACATCCAAAAGAGCTATAGCCCTTTACCACTGCATTTTTAATTATTTGACCTTCTTTATACTTTTCAATTATTTTCGCTTTATCTTCTTTTTTATTTGTTGAAATAATTTGTCTTCTTGAAACACATGCGTTACCTCTTACCCTATCCATTTTAATTAAAGCAAATTTTTGTGGTTCGTTTATAAGATGAGAAATATCCTTTAGTGGTGTATCAGAAACTTGAGAACCAGGACAAAACATTAAAGAGCCAGTTTCGATGTGTTCTACTATTACGCCACCTTTACATTTGCTTGTTATTTTGCCCATAATAGGTTCATTACTTTCAAACGCTTTAACTAATATATCCCAACCTTTTATTTTTTGGGCCTTGCTGGCTGAAACTAAAACTTCTCCATTTTTATCTTCTATTCTTTCTAAAAGAACTTGTATTTTTTCACCTATTTCAATTTTATTACTTAATCCTAAAGTTTTTAATTCATTCAAATCGATTAATGGTTCTGATTTTAGACCCTCAATAAACAAAAAGACATATTTTTCGCTGACTTTAGTTACAATACCCTCAATTATTTTACCCTCAACTAAATTTTTTGTTTTAGAGATTTGATTATTAAGAAGTTTCTCAAATTCTTTATTTTTATCTGTATTGGTATCTTTATATATTTCCATTTTTAGAACTTTTAATTAAATTTAATAAATTAATCAAGAAGCAAAAATACTTATAAGTAATCTAGAATTCCCGATTTTTCTTAAAAATAATCATTTTTTTAGATTAAAGTGTATTTTGATCCAATTTTTTTTAATAATTTTAAGAAAGAGGGGAAAGAACTTTTATGCGAGTCTACATCATGAATTATCCATTTACCCCCAAAACATACTGCAGCTACCACTGAGGTCATAAAAATTCTGTGATCTTTATAAAAATTTTTTATAGTTATATCATTTTCAATTGACAATTTGGGGTTTCCAAATATCTTAAATGAACCATTTTTTTGAATAGTTTTTACACCCATTTTATTTAATATTTCCGAAGCTAATTTAAGTCTTGGACTTTCTTTTTTATTCAATTCATTTAAATTTGTAAAATTAGATACCCCAAATGCTTTAGATGCTAGTAAAAAAATAATTAAAAATTCATCTATCGCATTACTATTCAAACTTGACGGACAATTGATGGCTTTTAATCTACTTTGACTTTTTACAAAAACATCCCCAATCGTTTCTCCATATTTAATCCTTTTATTGAAAATTTTAATTCTAGCACCCATTTTATTGGCTATTTTTATGAAACCAATTCTTGATGGGTTAATATTTACATCTTTTATTTTTAATTTTGAATTACTTGACAATAAAGTGATAACTATAAAGAAAGCAGTTGAGCTAATGTCGCCGGGTATATTATATTTAAATGATTTAAATTGACACTCACCTTTTATTTTGATGACATCAGAATTTTTATTTCTAATAATATTAATTGGCAATTTTAAATATTTAAAAAACTTTTCAGTGTGATCTCTGGATTTTTTAGCCTTAATAATCGTTGTGCCTGGTGAATTTAAAGCAGCCAACATTACCGAACTCTTACATTGAGCAGACCCTCTTTTTTCAAAATAATTAATTGGTTTTACGTATTCTGAGCCTAATATTTTTAAAGGAAGTTTTGCACCACCATTATTATAAAAACTTGCACCAAACTCACGTAGTGGTAAAATTACTCTTTGAAAATCTCTTCGAGATAAACTTTTATCACCCACAATTTTAATTAGGTTTGGAGTTTTAATCAATAATCCTAACAACAGTCTCGCAAAAGTTCCTGAATTACCTGCATTTATAATTATATTTTTTTTAAATTTAAAACTGTTTAAACCTTTGCCATAAATACTACATGCTTTTCCTTTAATTAATATTTTTACACCGAGTTTCCTAAGTCCTACAATAGTGCTCATTATGTCTTCAGATTTAGGAAGATTATTTATTTTACATATTCCATACGACTGAGATCCAATTAATAAGGATCTAATTGATATGCTTTTGTCGCCATCTACAGAAATTACTTGATTAAAATTATTTATTTTATTTTCAACGACTATCTTTGCCATCTAATTTAATTAAATTTAAAAGAATCTCCAAAGTAAGCTAACTTAGCATTTTGATTTTTGACTAACTCTGACGGTGAACCTTTTGCGATAACTTTTCCTTCCGACAGAACCATTGCAACGTCTACGCAAGTTAATAGGTCTCTTGCTTGGTGATCACATATGCATATAGTTATCTTATTTTCAAACTGTAAGTTAACTATAATCTGTTGAAGCATTTTTATAGTCATCACGTCTAATGCAGCAAAACATTCATCTAATAAAAGCAATTCAGGTTCTCCCAACAAAGCCATTGCAATCACTAATTTCTTTTTTTGGCCACCAGATAAAAATCTGGCTTTAATATCCGTGATTTGATTTAATTCAAATTTAGATATTAAGTAATTAATTTTTTCAGCCCTTTTTCGGTGATCATCAACTAAAACCTCTGCAACAGCGTTTAAATTTTCAAGTAAAGTTAGGTCATAAAAATAACCACCATACTGTGGAACATATCCGATTTTAAATTTTGATGTTCTTAAATAAATTGGATATTCATTTACCACTTCGTTGTTGATAAAAATTTGACCATCATCTGGTTTAATTAAACCAGTAATTAAATTGAATATGGTAGATTTACCTACACCATTTGGACCCAACATTCCAAAAATTTCACCTTGATTAATATCAAAGCTTATATTTTCCAATATTTGTCTTTTTTTAAATGATAAGCTAATATTTTTTAAGCTTAATATACTTTTTTTATTTTTAAAACTTTTAATACGAAATTTTTTAATTATTCCCATTGTTAATTACACTTTTAACTAAAATATTCTTATCCTTATCATTCATGAAGAATCTTGTACTCATATTTAAAAAATCGAAAAAAATTATATCTGCTATTAACCTACTATTTCTATTTGTATAAACAACTTGATTATACAATTTTGCTTGCTGATCTTCGAAAGATAATTCTAAATTTTCTGACATTATATTATGATAATTATAATTCATCTTTACCGAACCACGAAAAAAAGTATCAAAGTTATCATTATTATACTTTGCTTTTTTTGATGAAATGTATATCTTTTCTCCATTAATAAGACTAATTTCAGCTGTTACATTCCTCATAATCATAACATTTTTATCTTCCGAGTCGATTTCACCTTCTTTTGACTCAATTGTATATTTATTACCTTTTCTGTCTACAGATGAATATACTAAATCACTTATAAGATCCTTTGAGGTTTTGGGTAAGCTTTTTTCCGTTTTTTTGTTATTATTAATATTTTTAACTTCCTCGACAGAAATTCTAAAATAATTAAAGTAAATATAACTTATTAAAAGCACTATAATTAATAAAATCATGTATTGAATTAAAGCTTTTTTGTCCATTATTGAATATTATTTTCAAGTAAATTGTGAATATGTACAACTCCAATAGTTCTATTTTTATTGGTATTATTATGAACACATAATGAAGTAATTCTTTTAGCGTTCATTAACGATAATGCTTTTGCAGCCAAGGTATCTTTGTTTACAGTTATTGGATTTCTAGTCATTACAGTTTTAACTTTAAGATTATCTAAGTAACCCACCTTTTCATTTGTCCTTCTAATTTGTCCGTCAGTTATTATTCCACTAGTTTTTTTTAAGTTATTTTGTACGATCAATATGCCTAAATTTTTTTTTGTTATTATCTTAAGTGCTTTTTGCATATTAACGTTCTCATTTATAAAAGGTATTTTTTTACCCTTTAGCATCAAATCTTCAACTGTTTTTAATTTTGCTCCAAGACTACCTGAGGGATGAAATTTTTTAAATTCTTTTTCACCGAATTTTTTTTGTTTCATTGTAGATATAGCAATCGCATCTCCAATAGCTAACTGAATTATAGATGACGATGTTGGAACAATATTCCCTGGTCCAGCTTCTTTAACTTCTGGTAGTAAAATTTTAATATCTGAGTTTCTGTATAATGTTGAATTTTTCTTTGATACTATACCTACTAAAGTTATATTTTTATTCCTATTAGCATATTGAATTATATTTTTTAATTCTGCGGATTCCCCGCTATTACTTAATAATATTACAACATCGTATGAACTTATTTGACCTAGGTCTCCATGGGAGCACGAGCTAGCATCTACAAAAAACGAAGGGGTTCCCACTGAAGAAAGAGTTGATGATATTTTTTTTGCAATTATTCCAGATTTACCAACACCCGAAAGTATTACTTTTCCTTTTTTACAATTTAATATTGAGTTTATTACTTTTTTAAAATTTTTATCAATCGATAATTTTAATTTTTTTAGTGATTTGATTTCCTCGCTTATTACATTCTTTGCAATTTTTTTGAATTTATTATCTACCATTAATGTGACCAAATATCGTCGGTAATACAATTAAAGTCTAATTTTACTCTTGTACCTATATATTTTAAACACTCTTTATACAGTTCTAATCTATTTTCTCTTTTAAGCATATTATTTAACAATTCATTTATTTTATGTAAATATATTACATCATTTGCACAATACTTAATTTGTGCGTTAGAAAGCTCGCCACCAAAATCTGATGTCTGTTGTTGTTTGCTAACATCAACACCAATAAACTCTTTAACTAAATCTTTCAATCCGTGTTTGTCTGTGTATTTTCTAATTAGTTTAGACTGTAATTTTGTATCCTCAATATTATCAACGTCGATTTGTAAATATTTTTTTATGAATAATAAATCAGCTCTCGCATAATGAAATATTTTTGTGGTTGTGTTGTTAGACAAAACTTTTTTTAGGTTTGGCGCTTCATATTTTGATCTATCTAATTGGACAATGTGTGCATCAGATTTACCGGAGGATATTTGAACTAAACATAACTTATCTCTTAGAAAGTTTAGACCTAAAAATTCACAATCTATGGCAATCTTGTTGCCAAATTCCAAATCTTTTGGTAAATCAATTTTGTGAAGTTTGATATCCATAATTTTTTTTAATACTTAGATATATATATGAAACCAAAAAATTGTCTAATTTTTGGCGCAAGTGGTCAAATTGGTCGTACGTTGATTAGAAAGCTTACTCAGAAAAATTTAAAGGTTACTGCAGTCACAAGAAATTTACATCAAAAAGGGTTTATACTAAAAACACAAGCAAATCCAGGATATTTAGATATTGTAGAAACAAACATATTCGACTTAAACAAAATTGATTTGTTAATAAAAAAAGCAGATGTATGTATAAATTTAGTTGGGATATTATTTGAGAAAGGTTTAAACAATTTTACCAATATACATGAAAAATTCCCAGGTATGATTTCCAATCTTTGTGAAAAGCACAATATTAGTAAATTTATTCACCTTTCAGCACTTGGTATTGAAAATGCGAAAAATTCAAAATACGCGGCAAGTAAAATAAGAGGTGAAATTGAAGTTCGAAAACACTTCAAAAATGCTATTATTTTAAAACCATCCATTATCTATTCTGTAGATGACAATTTTACAACTATGTTAATGAGCTTACTAAATTTATCACCAATTTTCCCTTTGTATTATGGAGGTAAAACCAAATTTATGCCTTTGCATTGTGTGGATATATGCAATTTAATTCTTGAGTTAATCGATAGAGATGAAGAAGAAAAAACTATTGAATGTATTGGGCCAGAGGTATTTACTTTCAAACAAATTATAGAAAAATTATTAAAATTAATTAAAAAAAAAAAGATTATTTGTACCTTTACCTTTGTTCGTTGCAAATACAATGGCATTTTTTTTTCAACTTTTGCCTAAACCGTTGATAACAAAAGATCAAATAAAACTACTTTTTTATGACAATATTCCATCAGGAAAATATAAAACAAACTTTGATATTGGTAAAAAATTTGAACTCAATTTTGAAAAAGAAGTTGAAAAGTATTGCTATATGTGGAGACAATCAGGTGAATACTCAAGAAAAAAATAAAAATTATGATTAGTTGGATTATATACATCTTGGTAGCTTTAATACTTTTTTTTGTATTATTTATAGCATCTCAGGGCATCAATAGAGGCATGAAGGCAAAAAATTTAAATAATAAGAACCGTTATGAGTCAAAAAGTAATAATCAAAATCTATCAAATAAAATAAGTATTACTAACGAATTAACCAAACTCAATAAATTACATAGTGATGGTGTTTTAAATAAAAAACAATTTGAGGCAGCTAAAAAAAAAATATTAGGCTGACTTAATTTTCTTTTGTATAAACTTTGGGACCTCCGTGTCTTTTTCTATAACATCTTCTTTTTTATTTTTTGGTTGATATGCATATAACAGATGAAGTTTACAATAGGAAAAGTCTTTTAAAGAAGTTCTTCCACAAAAATAGAAATTTTTTTCATCCGGATGTCCAATTGGCCATTTACAAGAATTTTCATCTAACTCCTCAAGTTGTTTGGGATTCTCTGGCTCAAAATCTTTCTCAATGATCAACGATTTAAATTTTCCTCTTTTAGTCCTTCTTGTTGTATTTAAATTTTTTAATTTATTTGTTTGTTTACAATTTGAGATTTTTTTTGTTATAATTTTCCCAGATAAATTTAGTCTGTGAGCTTTACCTATAACAGCATTTCTACTAACACCACCTAATATCTCTGCAATTTGACTTGCTGTGTTGCCTTTACCCCAAAGGGCTTTTAATTTTGAGACTTTTTCTTCAGTCCAGCTCATTTTATATATTTAGTTAATTTTTTTAATGCACCCACAAGATATAGATAAAATGGATTTTATTGTATGACAAGTAAATTTTTTTATTTCTTAACAGTTTTAATACAATATTAAGATTTATATCTATGGTTGAATTAAATACAAAATATAAAATTGGAAAAAGGCGGTTTGGGATTGTAAATTGGATTGGCTTTGTATCTTTATACAAAAAGGAGACTTTACGTTTTTTAATTGTATCAGGTCAAACAATTTTGGGACCAGTTCTTACAGGAATTCTATTTTTAATTGTTTTATCTATTGCTTGGGGCGAGGATAGAGGAGAAGTTCTAGGTTTACCTTTCATAGAATTCTTAGCACCAGGCCTTATATCAATGCAAGTAATACAACAATCTTTTTCTCATTCATCCTCTTCGTTGTTAGGCGGTAAAATGATGGGAAGCATTATAGATTTAATTGGAAGCCCTCTTTCAGCTGGAGAAGTTACATTAGCAATCATTTTAGCTTCAGTTACTAGGGCATTTATAATTTGTGCTACGTCAATCTTTTGTTTTAACTTTTTTGTAGAAATAAGCATATTAAATTATTATTATTTTGTAATTTATTTGATCTTTTCCTCATTTTTAATGGGAGCATTAGGTTTCATAGCTGGAATATGGGCTGACAGGTACGATAATATGGCAACTATTACCAATTTTATAATAATACCTTTATCTTTTTTATCAGGAACTTTTTATTCAATTGAAAGACTTCCAAACTTATTAAAAGAAATGAGTTTTTATAACCCTTTTTTCCACATGATTGATGGTTTAAGATTTTCAATGATTGGTATTAGTGACGGCTCCACAATATTTGGATTAATTTATCTGTTATCTTTTAATTTAGTTTTGTGGTGGGTTGCTTACTATTTATATAAAATAGGATATAAAATAAAAACATGAGTAATTTAGCAAACAATTATAATAGAAAAAAAATTTCGTTTGAATATGGAAAAGGTGCCTATCTATTTTCAAAAAATAAAAAAAAATATCTTGATTTTGTACAAGGTATAGCGGTAAATTCTTTAGGTCATGCCCACCCAAAACTTGTAGAGACTATTAGAAATCAATCACAAAAACTTTGGCACGTTTCTAACGCTTTTCAAATTCCAGAAGGAGAAAAATTAGCTCAAAAGTTATGCAAAAAAACTTTTGCGGATTATGTTATATTTCAAAATAGTGGCGCAGAGGCAACAGAGGCATCAGTAAAAGTGGCGAGAAGATACTTTTACTCTATTGGAAAACCAAATAAAAACCGGATTTTGTGTATCAAAAACTCATTTCATGGAAGAACATTAGCTGCAATTTTTGCAAGTGGTTCAAAAAAAATGACAGAGGGATTTGGACCAAAGATAGCAGGTTTCGATCACTTCAAATTTGGAGATCATGAGTCTTTAAAGAACAAGATAAATAAAAATACTGCAGCGATAATGATTGAAACTATTATGGGAGAGGGAGGAATTAAAGTAATTCCAGACTGGTGTTTAAGAGAACTTAGAAAGTTGTGTGATAAAAAAAAATTTTATTAATTCTTGATGAAGTGCAATGCGGAATAGCTAGATCAGGTGATTTTTTTGCGTTTGAAAAATCTAAAGTTAAACCTGATATTGTTCCTATTGCCAAAGGTATCGGGGGTGGTTTCCCAATAGGCGCAGTATTGATGACAAAAAAAGTTGCGACAGGTATAATCCCAGGATCTCATGGCTCAACTTTTGGAGGTAATCCATTAGCTATGTCAGTAGGTAATACTGTGATGGATATAGTTTCTAATAAAAAATTTCTAAAAAACGTAACTAATTTATCAAAATATTTTTTTTTGAATTTAAATAAAATTAAACACAAATATCCAAAAATTATTAAAGATATAAGAGGCAAAGGGTTGCTAATAGGAATTCAACTCCATGAAGATCCAAATAGATTTATAAAAAAATTAATGGATAGAAGATTGTTAACTATTCAAGCGGCTGAAAATACTATTAGAATTTTACCACCTTTAAATGTTAAAAAAAAAGAAATAGATATTTCCCTAAAAATTATATCAAAAGTTTGTGAGAACTTTAAATAAATGAATCATTTTTTAAATTTAAAAGATATTAAAGTTCATGATTTAAGAAAAATATTATCAGATGCTAAAAAAAGAAAAAATTTAAGAAAAAAAATGAATACTTTAGAAGCTGACAATGGATCACCGTTAAAAGGTAAATTATTGATACAAATGTTTGAAAAATCAAGTTTAAGAACTAGACTGAGTTTTTATTTAGCAATTAAACAACTAGGGGGTGGAACTGTAACACTTAGGTCAAATGAATTACATCTTGGACATGGTGGTGAAAGTATCGAAGATACTGCTAAAATTTTATCAACTTATGGTGATGGTTTTATGTTTCGAACAGATAGTGATAAAAAAGTAGAAAATTTTAAAAAATATTTGTCAATACCTTTAATAAATGGTTTAAGCCCGTCATCCCATCCAACTCAAGTTTTATCAGACATATTTACGGTTGAAGAGATAAAGAATAAATCTATATCAAAATTAAAAATTTGTTGGATTGGTGATTCGAATAACGTATTAAACAGTTTAATTGCTGCTGCTGTCAAATTTTCTTTTAAATTAAGTGTAGGGTGTCCAAAAAAATTTGAACCAAAAAAAAATATTATGCGATGGGTAAAAGAAAATAAGAAAAAAGTATATATTTATAACGACCCAAGAAAAGCAGTGCAGGGAGCGGATGTGATATTCTCTGATAAAGTCATTTCTATAAACGATAAGGGAAATAAAAAATTGAAAATGAAAGAATTTATAAAATTTAAAATTACTAACAAGTTAATGAATTATGCTAACAAAAATTGTATTTTTTTACACTGTTTGCCACGCGGTAATGAAGTTACAAATGAAGTTTTCTTAGGTGAAAAATCACATGTTTGGTTGCAAGCATCAAATAGAGTGCATGTGCAAAAAAGTATTTTATTGTATTGTTTTGATAAATTAGGGTAAGGGAAGAGGATTATCAGAGTACTTATTCAAATATAAGATAACAGAAGCTCTATCTTTCTCTTTCCTTAGACCAGCATAAGCCATTTTAGTACCCTTTATCCATTTTTGTGGTTTTATTAAAAAACCGTTTAATTCCTCAAAGGACCAACTCTTTTCGTAATTCATCAACGCTTTTGAATACTTATAATCCTCAATTGCTCCAATTTTTCTTCCTACAACATTATATAAGGCAGGCCCTATGTTGTTGCCTCCACCAGCTTGTATGGAGTGACAAGCTGAACATTTTTTAAATATTTTTTCACCATGATTCACATCTGCCAAAGCCATTAAGGCAGAAATATCAACTTTTTCCTCAGCTAGCTTAGTTTTATCACCATCTACTTGCTTAATATCACCATCAGGTATCTCAACTTTGTATGCAGAACTTTCCAATTTTTCTACTTTAAATATAACATTTGATATCTTACTAATCCCTATGATTAACAAGGCTACTAGAAGAATTGAAGCTATGATTTTATTTATCTCAAATGAGTCCATTATTCTATATAATGTGAACATATAACATGTTAATTGAAAAAAATGCTAACTAAAAAAAAGTTTGCGTCTCAAAGACGCACAACTTAACGAATTATGTCTAAAACTATCATTTTAATACCGTCCAGATTAAGCGCAACCAGATTACCTAATAAACCTTTGCTTAAGATCAACGGTTTATCGATAATCCAGCATGTTTATAATAGAGCCAAAGAGTCAGGCGTTGGTAAAGTTTATGTTGCAACTGGTGACAAAAATATAGCTGAGGATATAAAAAAAATAAACGGCAAATGTATTATAACAAAAAAAAATCACAAAACTGGCACAGATAGAATATTTGAGGCATACAAAAAAATTAGACACAAAGGAGATTGTGAATATGTAATTAATTTACAAGGAGACGAGCCATTTGTAAATCCACTTGATATAACTAATTTAAATCATAAGATTAAAAGTAAAAATTCCGATATTGGAACACTTGCCAGCAAAGTTAAGAAAGAGCAATTTTCAGACACAAGTATTGTAAAAGTTATTACTGAAGATAACATTGTAAAAAAAAAAATATCTAGAGCAAAGAAATTTACTCGAAATTGTCAATTTAATAAAAACAGCAATATTTATGCACATATTGGAATATATCAATTCAAAACGTTAATTTTAGAAAAATTTGTAAATTTTAAACAATCAAAAAAAGAGATCAAGAATAGACTTGAACAATTAAGAGCAACTGAAAATGGTTTAAATATTGATGTGGTTTATACTAAAAATAATTCATTAGGCATAGACACGGTGCAGGATTATGTAGAAATAAAAAAAATTATGGAATATAAAATTTAATATATGAAAATATTTTATCAAGGATCTCCTGGTGCATACTCGCATTTAGCTGCCAAAAAAATTTATCCAAATAATGAATTTATTCCAAGCAAAACTTTTGAGGAGTGTTTTAAAAATTGTAGTCAAAATTCAAATTATAAGACTATAATACCTGTAGAAAATTCTATAGCAGG
>MDTB01041480.1_pt1 | contig 19553 bp, 17 predicted proteins | sample 811161 | NCBI WGS metagenome assembly MDTB01 (sample SAMN05326650, study PRJNA326480) | marine metagenome | isolation source: seawater | place: Mediterranean Sea | collected 2009 | reverse complement strand
TTTAGCTGATTTATTTGCTGAATATGGAGTAGAAATATGATGTTACCACAAGGTCTAGGTACTTTAGATAACCGAATAAATAGTAAAGCTGACGCTCTTAGAGCTAATCCTAGAGCTATGCAGGGTGTACAACAAAAAGCAAATGCCGCTGCTAGTAAAGGGACAGTACCTCCTGATTTATTAGAAGTTCTTGCTTTACAAAAAGTAGCTTCTGAAAAAGCTATGGCAAAAAACCAACTTGCGTTATCTATGGAACAAAACCCTGCAACTGTAGCTGCGCAACTAGAACAAAATGTTATGTCTCTTACTAAAGATGATTTAGTAAAACAAACCGCAGGTATTATGGGCGAAAGAGACAAAAAAAGAAGACAGCAAATGTCTATGGCAAAACCTCCACAACAAAGACAACGACCTCCCATGCCTCAAGGTGCATCTGCGGGGTTACGCGCTGCTCCCCGCCCTCCTATGCAAATGGCTAATGGTGGTATTGTTGGGTATAACAAAGGAGACAAGGTAGAAGCTAAAAAAGAAGAAATGCCTTCTGGGTTTTCAAAGATGTTTGGAGACGTGGTTGATTGGGCAAAAGAAAATCCCGTAGAGGCTGTAGGGCTTGGCATGATATTTATTCCCGGAATTGGGTGGGCAGGTAGTGCTGCATTAAAAGCAGGTACGATGGCCCTAAAAGGTGCAAACGTATTATATAAGGGGGCTAAAAGCATAGATTACGGTAAAAAACTTGCCCAAGCTACAAATGCTGCTAAACAAGCTCCCTCTGCTGCGGGGAAACTAGCGGCTAAAACTGTTACGCGTCCTAGTACATCTACCAAAAATGTAGTTGATGGAGTATCTAAAGGTATAGGACGAGAGTATTCTGCGGGTAGAACTGCCGCAACCGGCGCGGGCATTTACGGTATAGGTAAAGGATTAGGCGCACTTGACCAAAAAATATCTGATGACGTAGATACGTCCATAGCAAAAATTGACGCTGAAGTTGAAGCAAAATATGCAGAGGATAAGGATAAGGATAAAACAATAGCTGACATGGGTGGTTTAGGAGTACTTAGAACGTCAGCTCAAACACCTACACCTACACCTAGTGTAGATCAACAACTACAAGATGTGCTTGATACCCCTGCGCCAGACACTTCAGGGATAGACCAAACTCAATTAAGTACCGCTTTAGGTGATGAGTTTATGGGTAAGTTAGACACACGTATGGATATAAACCCTATAGAAGAAAGAGATAAAGAATTAGCAAGGTTAGCTTCTGACGACTCAGAAAAAGGTGGTTATGGTATTAAAAAATACCAAACAGGGTTAGCTAATTATTTAAAACGACAAGAAGAAGAAGACGCTAGGCAGTTAGATCCTGAAGCGTTAGAAAAAGCGCGAGCTGAGGCGGGCGTTAGGGGTCTAATTGAAGGTGGTACAGGTCGTGGGGCTAGTATAGCTAGAGGTAAGTTTGATCAAAATGTAGCTAAAAGACGGCGGGATATTATTACCGAACAGCGCAATACTTATGTTGATAACGAGACTAAAAAGAATGCGGTAATAAAAGATATTAATACTGATGCCGCAAAATTGTTTGATACTTATACTAAAGACGTAGCTGCTGCTATGAACACTATGGCTAATGTTACTAAAGGCGACTTGGAGATGTATCAAAAAGAAGCCGATAGAATGTATCAAAATAATCAAAATGGCATAAAAAATAAGATTGACGCTATAAGAGTTAGTGGTGAAGCTAGGTTACGAGAGTTAATACAGACACAAGCTAGTCTACAAGACATTGCGCGAGCTATTAGCGATTTAAAAGATAAGAATAACGATCTTAGAACGCAGTATGAAAAAGCTCTTCAACCTGAAATGCAACGCCTAAATAGTATAGTTAATGATCGTAAGGCTAGCAAAGAGAAAGTTAAATTGGCTCGAGATCAGTTAATAGGTATTGAAAGTACATATCAAGAACTTAAAGACAAAACTAAGACTGACGAATTTATAGAGATATATAAAGAGTTTTTATTACAGCTAAAAGCGCAAGGTGGATACACTAACCAATTTAAAACTCAAATTGAACAAGTTATGAAAAATACTTTAGGAAAAACTAGTGCTACACAAACAGGCGCATCAGCAGGTTCTGCGCAAGCAAGAGCAAATGCATTAGTACCGCTACCCTCATCAATCTAGACTAAGGATTATATTCTATGGCCTATGTAGATGACCTATCAAGAGGTATTCAACGTGCGTACGAACAAGAAGATTACGAAGTTGTACAGATATTAGTTGAAAGGCTACGCCAAGAAGTAGGAAAGTCTGGTAGCGGCGATTCAAGCTTTTTTGAAAATATAGCTTCTGGTCTTGGCGCAGGTGCAGTAGGCATGTACGAGTCTGCTGGATTAGGTGCTGTTGCGTTACTAGAAGAGGAAGAAGAACTTAAAGCTCGCAAAAAAATACAAGACGCAGCTAACTTTTTACGTCCTGAAGGTGGAGATAAAGAAGCAATATCTTATAAATTAGCGTCTGGTGTTGGTTCTATTGGCGCTTTACTGCCTACTGCCTTGCTTGGCCCCGCCGCATTGCCCGCCGCAGGGATTATTGCAGGTAGTGCAGGTGCAGGTGAGGCTAGTGAACGTGCTCGTGCAGGTGAGGCTACAGAAGAAGAACGCAATGCTGCTACTCGTCGTGGTATTCTTATTGGATTAACTGAAGTCATTCCTTTAGGTAGAATTGCTAAAAGACTTGAGATAGAAAGTTTAAGTAAAATAATGGATAAACTTGGCCCTGATTCTATAGATGGGGTTATGAGTCGCGTACGCAATGCTGGAGCTACTGGCATAGTTGAAATGGCGCAAGAAGCTTCTGCTGCTATACTACAAAATCTAAACGAGCGTGGTTACAACCCCGAAAAAGAATTACTTGATGCTGGAGTAATTGAAGAAGGTATGATTGGCGGCGGTGCGGGCGCTATAGTTCAAGTGCTGGCAGATCTCATATCAGGTAAAAGAGGCGCAAGAACAAAAAGTCCTCAAGACGAACAGCTTGGTGAAGAGGAAGGCATTGCAGGGCTATTACCTGCGCCATCTGATGATATATTAGTAAGTCCTACTGGAGAAGCTGGCACACGCGAACAACAAGAAGAAGTTAGAAGATCGCAAGAAAGATCCAGAAGAGAACAAGAAGCAGAAGATGAAATAACATTAGGAGACATGCCTAGTGCCGCAGTGCGCATACCTAGAGAACAACGCGATTTATTTCCCGAAGAACTAGAACAAGCAGAAAGAACAAGCCCTACTGAAATTAGTGATGTTGAAATAGCTGACGCTATGGCAGAACGTGCTGCTGAAGAAGAAAGAACAAAACGTATAGAAGACGATGATCAGATAAAAGAACAACCTGACGTAATAGACGAGGTTAGATACTCTGATTTTCAAGATCGTACAATAGCAGAAAGAACCGCTGCTGAAGATATTGAATTAGCAGAAATGCAACGTCAAGAGGATGCGGCTAAAGAAGTTGACGATTTAGAAATAGAACGCATGGTTATTGCTGATGAAGATAAGGCGGGTTTGCAAGATATAGAAGCGCAAATAAAAGAACGTAGACCAAGTGACCCGCAACAACCTGCACTTAAAGATATACAAAAAAGACAAAGAACTAGACGTAGACCTCGAACATTAGCTGACACCGTTGCTGAACCTAGGACATTAGGCAGTGCGCCTGAAATAGCAGACGTAGGAAAGATATTAAAAGATGCTAACATATCAGAAGCAACGCAAGCCCTAATACCTGACTCTTTAAAAACTAAACCTAAACAAAGGCGCGATGCAGCTCAAACTGGAGACGTTTTTACACCGCCCCGGAAAACTCCAAAGAAAGCTACTACACCTAAACAAGTTAAGACTGAAGTAGAAGCTCCTGTTGATACTAGTTCTGACATAAGGGGAAGTATAGAGTTTCCCACTGCCGTACCTCGTGGCGCAGAGTTTACTAACCCTAATGATGTGACAGCTATAAATACATTACTTAATAAGAAAATACCTCGTGATGAAAAAGGCGTTGAACAAACTGCCCAAACATACCTTAAAAAATTTAAACGCCCTGCTGACGCTTTTACAGCTATAGCTTTTGAAATTGCAGAAAACACACCTAAGTTTAGAGCACAAAAAGACACTCCTACTTCTGAAAAAGCTAAGTTTGCTGGTACAGGTGGCTCTAATACTAAGGTTACATTGCAGTGGATAGAAAATAACTTAAGTCCTGACGCTAAAACTGAAATAGATAGACGTATTGTAGAACAACAAAAAGAATCAACTAAAGTAGAAAAAGATGTTACAACGCGAGCTAAACAAGAACAAGAAGATACTAAGATAAAACAACGTGATACTAAAACTGCTATAGCAGTAGACAGTGCTACAGATGGTAAAGCAAAAGTTGTTGGTACGTCCAAACCTAAAAAGAAAGCTGAAAGAGTAGTTAAAGAAACTCCTAGAGCAGAAAGAAAACTAAGTAAAGAAGAGCAAGAATTAGCGCGTGTCGCTGATGCGGTCGAAAAAGTACAGGGTAAAGCTAAAATTAAACCTGCTCCAAAAGAAACTAAAGAAAGTGCACGAGAAAGAATAGAACGAGACACACAAGCGTTTTTAGACACAGGGGGTAAGATAGACGTACTTAACCTGAGATTAGATCCTAAAGAAGCAGTTGCTTTGGATAACGATTTAACTGTTGCTGTTAAAACAATAATTAAAAATGGCGATTTAAAACGCGCATTGCAAAATTTAGCTGAAACCTCTACAAGTAAACGCGTTAAACAAATTGCTAGAGCGTTGTCTAATAATTTAGAAGGTGTGTCTATAGACATTGCTAACGTAGATGGCAGTGCTGTATCTACTTTTGACCCTAAAACTAACACTATTACCTTAGATCCTAATACAGGTATGACAGTTCATTCTGTGTTACATGAAGCTACGCACGGGGCTACAGTAAATATACTTAACAACAAGTCAAGTCCTGTTACTAAACAATTAAATGTTTTATATAACGACGTTAAACCTTATTTAGACACCGCCTACGGAGCACAAAACCTTAATGATTTTGTAGCTGAAGCTTTTAGTAACCCTGTGTTTCAACGTAAGTTAGCGTCTATAAATCCAAAAGGCGAAAAGATAAACGCTTTACAAAGATTCTTACGAACAGTTACTAACTTAGTACGTAGGCTTATAGGCATGGATGCTAAACCATTAACTTCTGCGCTTGATGCCGCTGATACAATAATTATGGCCTCATTATCTCCCAATGCTAACACAAGAAATTCTGGCGTATTAGATGCTACGCCTGATGGCGTTAAAGATATGTTAAAAGACATGGGAGATATTCAGAAACTTGTATCCTCTGGAAATAAAAAGCCTTTTGTAAAAAATGCAGTGGACTTTTTGAATGCAGGTAAAGAAGTCAATATAAAAACAAAAGAAGTGTTTATGAAACTCACTGGCTCTCAAGCATTAGGAGATATAGCAAGAAACGTTGGTTTTGGTTCTTTAGGACAACAATTACATGTAGCGTTTGAAAGGCAAAGAGGAGGCATTCAAAAAGCTAATAAAAAAATAAAAGCTGTATTGGCCGACTATGATGCTTGGGTAAAGAAAAACGGGGTAGAAGCGAAAGAAGCTTTAGATCGTTTGGTTTATCATTCTGACTACGGCGCTACTATATATCAAGTAGACCCTAACAAACCTCAAAGTGATTATAAAGGTAAGACCGATAGCAGTGGTAATAATTTAGAAGATATCTGGAAAGCTCAACGTAAAGATTGGAATGCTTTAGGTAAAAGCGGACAAGATCAGTTTAACGCTCAACGCGCTGCTTACAAAAACCTGTACGAAGCGTTAGTTAAAATTATTAATGGTGAAATAGATGCTTTAGGAGACGGGAAAGTAACCCCACAAAAGACTAGACTAAAGAAACAAATAAACGAACGTTTAGCACAGGCTCGTGAGTTAGAAGTATATTTTCCGTTAGTGCGACAAGGCAAGTATAAATTATCTTTTGACACTACTATAGACGGTAGAGTAGAGCCTGTGTTCTTAATGTTTGAGAACAGAACACAACGAGATAATATGTTAGAAGAAGTAAAGTCTGATCCTAATACAGTAGGAGATCCTGTATCTTACGATGGAGAGACTAATCCTTCTAGATTTAAAAACGCTCCTCCTGAGTCTTTTGTTTCTGACGTATTAGATGTTATATCCGCTAGCGGTAAGGATGCAGATTCGGCGATGCAAGAACAAATAATGAGGTTGTTTATTGAATCGTTACCTGAAACTTCTGTTGCTAAATCCCTACAAAAACGTAAATACGTATTAGGGTATGATAGAGATGTACGCGACGCTATGCAAAATAAAGGGTATGACTTAACCGCCCAGATAGAAAAAATGAAGGCTGTAGCAGAAATAAGAAAAATAGAAAAAGAAATAGAAGCGGTTAATTTTAAAGATGCTCCTAAAGGTATAAAACAAACCACTTTTAATAGTGTAAGAGAAGAGATGCGGCTGAGAGCCAAGTTTGCACGAACAGGTGCAAATAATAAAGCCACTGAAAAATATTTTCAAAGATCAAACCAACTAGCATTTATATACACCATTGGATTCAATGCGTCATCTGCATTAGTTAATCTATCTCAAATACCTTTAGTAGTAGGGCCATTTCTATCAGGCAAGTTTGGTATAAACAATACTAACAAAGCCATAGCTCAAGCTACTAAGTTTGTGGGCGCGTCAAAATTATCTATAGACGAATATTATGATGTTAAAGATGATGTATACACTTTAAAAAATTCTGTAAAAAACAAAATACGCAAGGCTTATCCTACTGCTAAAGAAGCTAATGAAAAAATAGCTATGATGGAAAGAATGATCCCCTTGGTTAAAATGGCTAATGACAGAGGGCAGATATATCACTCAGAACTAAGAGACCAATTAGGGGTTGACGATCTAGGACGCAAGAGTAGTAGTAATAAAGCGTTAAGATTTTTAGATGGAGTTTCTGCGGCATCCGCAATCATGTTTAGTTCTGCCGAAAGGTTCAATAGGCAGGTGACTCTTACTGCTAGCTATAACTTAATATTAGACAAAATGAATGCTAATAAAAAATACTATAGCGCGGTTGATGGTAAATTTATAGATGTCCCTTCTAGTATGAGTGAGCGTATGCAGAAAGCGGCTGAAGAAGCTCTATATCTTACTCAAGAAACTAACGGCGGCGCAGTATTAGAAACTGCTGTGGGATACTCTCAACAAGGTATAGGACGTATAGCTCTAATGTATAAAAGTTATGGTCTACAAATGTATTACTCTATGATTAAAGCCGGTAAGTTGGCTATAAATAATATGTATGGTGAAAATGCTAACAGTGAGCTAAGAAATATGGCTCTAAAACAATTAGCAGGAATACATCTAGCCGCTGTATTTTTTGCAGGGCTTCAAGGCATACCTCTTTACGGTGCAATATCTATGTTGTTTGACTTGTTTTATTTTGACGATGAAGAAGATGATGCAGATACAGCATTTCGTAAACTTGTAGATGAAGGTTGGTATAAAGGTGCTATAGCAAAGCTTACTGGTATAGATGTAGCTGGTCGTGTAAGGCTTACAGGTTTGTTATTACAAGAAAACAGATTTAATAAAGATCCATCATTAGAAGAGAGTTTAGCTTATTATTTAGGCGGCCCTTCACTTAGCACTGCTAACAGGTTATATCGTGGTATAGGAGACTTAGGTGATGGAGAAATAGAACGAGGGCTTGAAAACCTAGCTCCTGCGGGTTTAACCAATTTTTATCGTAGTACTGTAGGTAGGTATGCTAGAGAGGGAGGTATACGTACTAGGAGAAGTGATCCTATATATGATGATATGACCTTTGGAGATTTTGCGGCCCAAGCGTTAGGCTTTCCCCCTGTTGAATATACTTTTAGACAAGAACAGAATGCTAGAAATAAAGGTGTAGAGCGAGCTATAACACAAAAAAGAACTAAACTGACTAAAAAATTCTATGTAGCTCAACGTATGGGAGACCATGAAACTATGGGAGAGGTTCTTAAAGATATAATAGCTCATAATAAGAGACACCCCACTGTGCCAATAACTCCAGAACAAATATCTAGCTCTGTTGATGCTCACATGCGCACTAGTGCTAAAATGCATAACGGTGTTACGGTTAACCCCCTTATGGAGTATGCGATTATGAGAAGTAATATGGAGTATAGACAATAAAAAACCCCCTACCGTCTCGGCAACGAATAGGGGGCAACGGGGAGTAAATCTGAACTATAGAAACTATATCATAGAGTACGCCACACACGCACACCTAATTTCTCGTTTTCAGTTCTTACTCTAAACTCCCCGGTCCAAGACTTATTCTTGAATATCTCCTTAACTTGTTTTAGTGTCTTATCTGTATTTACACAAGGCACAAAGACAGAAGCACCTATTACCATGTTATCCCAATTAACGACTATCTTTACACCATCAGGATTGAGGTCGTCAATCTTCAGCATGCTCTGGCCCATCTATACTTACACCAGAACAGTCTATAGCTATGACCCTAGTAGCAGGTAGTTGAGTAGACGTGCCTTTAGTAAGTCTTATTACTACTGGTTTGGCATTCATCTTTTCTTTAAGGTCTTGAATAAAAGACCCGTAGTTTATCTGTTGTTTGCCGCACCATTTCTTTAATTGTTTTGGTACTAGGTATGCCATCTTAGTATCTGTTTCATACCTACCTACTAACCTAACTTTAGGATCTAACTCAGGTATGATTAATCCATCAAGACCGTTATCCTGACCTTTACGTAAATCGTCAGTGCTTTGGATTTTTAATATGCTACCCCAATGCTCGTGGATATAACTATTTAAAGTATCGTGCACAGGAGTGTTCATATCGCTAACGGCCCTCATATTTTCTGCTAATAACTTTAACACGTAGGCTTTTAGCTTTTTCATATTGTAGTTAACAAGCCCTAGACGTTTAGCTATTATCAATCCTGTAAGCGTAGCCGCTACCCCTGCTGACCAAAATCTATTCTCAGAAGTTAAGTTAGCTTCCTTATCAATCTTTATTTGTACTCTTTGTAGTAGAGCTTTTACTTCATCTAAATTATTAATTATAAACTGTATGTATATCTTACCTGCTACACCATGCACTTTCTTGATCCTTGCTTGGTGTGCATCTGTTTCTTGCTTAGTCTCTGACTTTTTAAATAACTTAACAGCTTTGGTCTCTAATATCCTTTGTGCCTCTGCCCTCGGTATGGTTTTAAACATACTTACCCTCTCTATAAAACTTGTATTACCAGTGCTCACAGATAACAGGTTCCACGGCTTACCACGAAACCTTTCTACATTACTACCACCTGACATTCTGGCACGTTGTTTACCTCCTGATAATTGGTAAGCTAACTGAGATAACACTTCACCACTAGCGTTAGTTAACTCGTCAAGGTATAAAGGTAAGTTGTGGTAGACCTCCCCCCTGTTCATTGTAGAGTTATTAGTGTCCTTCTCCTGCATAACAAACCCATCTGGCTCTGCCCATACCGATGCCCCTACGAACATGGCGGTAGTCTTACCTTCTCCACCTGTACCATGTATGTGAAACCCTGCGCAAGCTATAGGGGAGAACTCCATCAAAGGAGCACCGAAAGAAGTCCCTACTATGTATTGGTGTAATTCAAATCCTTCTCTATCGTAGAAGTTAGCCAATAACTTCCATTCATCTAAAGTTCCCTTAGGTTTAAACAAATCAAACAAACCTGCTGTAGCAGTAGAAGGGGGATTAGATCCTACCCTATCTCCAAATACTTCTTTATCCCCAATAACAAATGATTTGTATGTATCGTCTGTCCAACCAAATTGTCTGCGGGCCTCATCAGCTACATTAGTAGCCTGTAACTCGTTTACCCATGCTGTTGTATAAGCCATAAGATCGTCCATTTTAGTCACTGCCACCCCCTGCATAGACATTTGTTTTCTAAATTCATCACGGGAAGTGACTGCTGTTAAAGGTATTGTAAACTCTCGCACACCATCTACAGGCAAATGTAAACGCATGACTATAGACTCGCCTACTTCTTGATCGCGTATACGTTTTGTAACATATAAATCGTTATGATATATAAGTCTTTCGTCTATCTCGCCGTCAGAAGTTTTAGTTCGTAGGTATATACCTCCGTTAGCCCCTCTAAAATAAGGTTTAGGGTATGTAGGTATAGAGTACGTAGCCGTATCACCAAACTCATCTTCAGAATCTACAAGAACTTCTACCATATTATCTTCTTTGCTAGCCTCTACCACAGTGCGACCTAGCAATATGGGGGACTTAATTTTGCCCCAATGTTTACAATCAGTATATACCTCAGGGTTGAATTCATCAAAAGAAGTACAAAGATACGGCCCTTTTATGTTTTCTAACTTGTCTGCGGTAGCTTCTGGAGAATAATTAGGATGTTTTTGAGATATAAACTTAGCTCCACTAACGCCGTCAGAACAAAACTTTGCTATTGATAACCCTGCCCTCCACAAAGGCTCACTGCAATTTTCTTGGTCAGTGGCTATTATTTTTATCTGCTCACACCCTACACCTGCTATAGTTTTTTCAATGATAGTCTTAAATTTATTATCGTTGTTTTTTATTAACGCCTCCCTAAACGCGCTAACCCCACCTTCTATCTTTGTAGGAACTGGTATCATATCCATACCAAGTAACTCAGCAAACGCGTCAAAGTCTACAGGCTTGGGGACATCCCCTACAAAGTAGTCAACAGGAGAAGGAGGGCTAGTCTTATAGTTATGTGTCTTAGGCACTCGTAGTATTCTAGCGGCATCAGCAGTCACTGCGGGATCTGCCAAGAGTTTGTGAGTACCACATAACTTCTTTAGGTGTTCTGCTACAGGAACCCAATCAAGTGGAGATACATCTTCAGAGAGAAACCAATAAGCATGTACGCCTCGTCCTGAGTTTATAAGCATAGGCTTTGGTAAAGAAAGAGTATTACAAAATTGAGATAATGCTTTTATTGCTTGGTCTTGGTCGGGGTAGTCTTTGGTAACACCGCAGTCAAGATCAAGGAAAAAAGATTTAAGTTTGTTTACGTTGTTAACTTTACGTGAGTTATCTTCGTTGAATGTTGCTAAGGCAAAGTAAGTATCATAGCCTTGAGAGTCTAATTTTTGTGCCGCGTCTACCACATGATCTATAGAAGAATAAAACTTTTGAACTCTCCTATCATCTTCTGTGCGAAATGCAAACACACAGTAGCGACCTTCACTACTAAGAGTATTCTGCAAAAAAGTTTTAGTATCCATTATTCACTACCTAAGTCCGAGAGATAGTGTAGCAGGGGTGCCGTCGCACCCTTTTCGGAAGTTCCTAGCTACGTGAAGTGTTGATAAAAGGTTAGTCGTCCCACTCATCAACGATTGAGGCCAAGTCCTTGTCGGCTTCTTTTGGCGCTACTGTTTTTGTTTTAGCGACCTTTTTTGGCTCTTTTACTGGAGCAGGTTCATCTTCAAAAACATCGTCACTTACTTTAGGTGTAGGTTTAGCAGTTTTAAATGGATTATCACTTGCCTCCATTTCAAATCCATCTACTGCACTAAACGGTGATGCAGACTCCAATGGTACATACTTAACAACCTGTACTGCGCGTAATCGGATAGATACACCTGCTTCACGCATATAATACGGATAAAATGTTACCGCTACATTGCCTGTACTGCCAGTAGTCAGTTTAAAATCTTCAGGCAGTTCGGTGCTCTTAGCATCATACTGTTTAGGCCGTGCTGTAGCATCTTTACCATACGCCGCTTTAAGCACGGCTTTACCTACATAAGTTCCATCTTCTTGTTTATCAAATGGAAAGTCAATCTTATCCGGCCAATTTTTTTCTTTAGCCGCTAAATAAGATTCTGTCATCTTCGCATACAAAGCTTTGGCTTGATCTTTCTCCATGCGAAACTTTGTTTCATACTTTGCCCCATCATCAAATGGATCACACGGCACACTTTTACCGTTCTCTCCTGCCGCAGAATCAAACTTATACGGCTGATTAATACGTGGATAAAGTATTTCTACATTTTCAATAATATAACTCATAACATAAGTCCTTAGTTTTTAGTTTGCATCTACTTCAAAACCATCTACTACTCCAAACGGAGACACAGAGTTGTTTACTGGTGATACATCTAAAGTAATAGCTTTTAATGTATCTGAATGATTAATCATTTTTCGCACAGTATCTAACTCCATAGCCCCAAGAGAACGCACAGGCTTGAAATAAAGTTTTGGTACAACACTTCTCTCGTCAAAATACATTCTCGTAAGAACGTTTGTAGCTACAGCGTTACGCCCTGACAAGAACTTGACGTAACCCTGCATGGTCATGTGCCCACCATGCCCTTTACCATATATAGAAGTAGCAGGTAATTGGAGTTGATATACTTCATCTAATTTATCCTCAAACGCTACTGCTAGGCGTTGCGAAAACCTACACGCACGTCCTCCATTACTACCCGAACCGCGTATATTTTTTGCACAATCTAGACAACGATTAGATTGTTTTTGTTCTTTGGGGACATCTACAGACGGCCTCTGTGTATCTGCTGACCAACATAAAGGAAACGCAACCTTGTTAGGGTCGTATGCATCCTTATAGTAAGTACGAGACACGGGAGCCGCATTCATAATAACAATATCCCTAAAGCTATCTATATTCGTGTTAACTTCTTTACCGCTAATAATCTCACTAAATCTGCTACCACGAATACTAATTCGACGTAGGCCAGAGCCTTCATCCACTAGATGTCCTCGTCAGTAAATGCTTCGGTAACTAAATCCGCAGTATTTTCTGAGGCATCAAGACTTTCAAAATCCACACTTTCTTCTTCAGGTTTCAACGCATTGGTGACATCACTTATCCTAAATCTATAGGTGTTACCAACTTTTAAGTAAGCACTTTTAGGTATATGCTGTTGCCGTATCCAAGCGCGAATGGTTGATATTGATACTGAGAAGTGCTTTGACACTTCTTCAATAGGTACAAATTGTTCACTCATTACTTTTTCCTTACCGCTATCGCGTATTCTGAATCTACATTAAGACCTTTAGGTACAAGGTCAGGGTTATCTTCTAAGAACTGTCGCACATTAGCTTGATTTAGCCTCTTATCAAAAAACTCAGGTACTTCATTATCTAAAATAAATTCATACATAGATTGCCAATCACTAGTCCAGTATCGAGTCTTAACAGACCTATAAAATAACCCTGCTGAAGTCCTAACACTTTCTAGTCCCTGATCTTCACAGTATGCAAGTAACGCCTTCTTTACTTTGTTCAACTGCTTCACTAGTACATCATCTTCTTCTTTAAATGACGCGGATAACTCCGCACGTTTTGCCTTTATTTTAAGATAGACCTCGGTAAGCTTCTCTGCGTTAGGTTCATCTACAATCTCTTCGCTCATTTATTACCTCCACTAAGTGACGAGATCTTAACTTTAATAGCGTTTATTGCTTTAGTCAAGTATTTCTTTGTAAAGGTCAATCATTTTTGTGTGTACGTCAATTCTGTTATCTAACAATGAGTAAACACGTTTCTCTGCATGAGAACCTTGTAGCTGCACAACGGTACATTTATGATCTTGTCCTGACCTGTGTACACGAGCGTTAGCTTGAGCATATGTTTCAAGAGAACTAGTTGGCCCCCACCACACCACAGTGTTTGCGGCTGTTAAAGTGACCCCATGTGCGGCGGCTTGCGGTTGTATAACTAACACTTTAGGATTGTCTTGTTCTTGAAACCTTTTAAATATGTCAGTACGTTTTGGTGCTGATACGTCCCCACGTATGATTTCTGTTGTTATGCCTTCGCTACGTAATTTATCTGTCAGTATGTCGATTACATGTTTAAAAGGTACAAATATTAATACTTTTTTACTAGACTCATCCATTACTTCTTTTAATACTTTATAGCGGTGTTTTATATCAAACTCTAATGCATCTCCTTTGTCGGTGTACACTGCACCTGCTGATATTTGTAATAATTTATTCATGTTAACAGCCGCATTTGCCGCTGATATTTGTTCTCCTGCCGCTTGCATTACCATCTTACTTTTTAGTTCTTTGTAGTATTTATTTTGTTGCCGAGTCATTTCTACTTGACGTTTGACATATACCATAGGAGGTAGGTCTAAACATTCTTCTTTAGTAAACCTTATAGCAGGTTGCAATACTCTATGTACGGTCTCGGTAGCTGTATCTTTGGGAACCCATTTGAAGTTAGTTACTTTACGCATTACTTGATCACGAAATGACCCTAAAAATCTAGGTACTTTGTTAGGGTTTACTAACTTAGCTAAACCGTACGCGTCTATAGGACTCTGCGCCGCAGGAGTACCTGTCATCATCCACAACCAAGTGTTAGAATTTATAACCCTATTAAGAGTTTTCCACCTGTTAGTTTGTGGATTTTTGTAATGCGTAGCTTCGTCTACTATTATTAAGTCAAAGCCTCCATTTATTATAGTTTTCTCTACTATGGCTAATCCATCATAATTTATTATTACATACTCAGAACCGTTGTTTATAATCTCCTCACGTTTTTTAGCAGATCCATAAGCTACATCTACCGTACGGTGCATAGCAAATGTAAATAAATCATTACGCCATGCTGAATCCATAATTGATAATGGACATATCACTAACACTCTGTTTATTAAACCTTTGTCTAATAAAAAATCAGATGCCCATATAGCACTAGCTGTTTTGCCTGTACCCTGTTCGTTAAAACAAAAAGACTTTCGGTTAAGTGTTAAAAATGAGGACGTTGTTTTTTGGTGATCAAATGGCGCGTGTTGTCCTGTCCATTGGTATGTGCGTTCTATGGGAGAGGGCGCTTTTATATTTAAGTTCCTAAGTACGTGCGCTTCTTCTATACCCCAATTAACTAATACTTTATTATTTTCTAATTCCTTGCTTTTAGGTATTACTGTGGTAACTTGTTTTGGACTACGTAATCTTAACAATAACGCCTTGTTATCTACTATTTTCATTTATTTCTCCGATGCAAAAAAGTGTGAAATGGGTGTCCACGTCACACGAAAAGTTAATAGCCCTGCTTCGCTTCCCGATAGGGCTAGGTCGGGATGATAGGATAAGCACCTCAAGCTACCTGATTTTGTTGGGTTAAAGGAGAGAATATATAAACTCCAAAACAATCTAGGGGTAGAGATCGTCCCAAACTATTTATTGACGCATCTAGGTAAGCGTCCACACAAAAAATTATTTTTTCTTTTTGTAATTACGACTTCGATTAGCTGATCTACTTTCTACTCTAACACCATCTTTATTACTACCCCCACGACTCAAAGCTTTATTATGGCTTACATCTTTACCTTCACGCTTATCAGCCTTACCGTTCTTGTTAACATCTTTACCTTTCTTATCCATCTTACGTCTAGCTCGTTGTCTTTCCATACGAGCCTTATGCTCTTTAGTACCCTTAGGAGCATTGGTTTGTTTCTTGCGATCTGCTTTATTTTTGTACGGCATTAGTTCCTCCCGTTATATACACACTCAGTCACCACACAGTGACGTTTACACAGGCCACTTTGGTTTGCATTCCATACATTCTTTTCTTGCGCTTTCTCCATACGACTATAATCGGTTAGCCACTTAGTCCACAGGCTCGATGCAACTGTATGTTCATACTCTTCTTTAACTAACTCATCACACACTACAAATACTAAGCCACCACGCACTGTCTCTATATTAGGAAAATGTTTAAACAATGCCATAGCCATTAATTCTAACTGACCTTTATCTGCATACCTAGTGCTCTTACTTGTTTTATAATCTATAGCCCATGCTACCTTATCTTCTTCGTTTAATATAACTAAATCTGCTATGCCTCTCCACCATACATTATCATCAAAGAATCCGCATGGTTCTAAATTTTCTGTAAGCCCCATCTTTAACTCACATAGCTTATCACCTTTTTTGGCGGCAAGAGAATCAAGTACTGCCTTACCATACATAAACTTCTCAGGGAGTGGTGTACCATCACGTATATATTCTTCGGCGGCTAAATGAAAAGCTGTGCCGTAATACATAGCCTCAGTCTCAGGCTCCTTGTAATCTTTTAATATTTTAAGGTGATAAAACTTTTTAGGGCATTGCTCAAAAGATTTAATCTTTGAGAACGACCACGGCGCAATGCTCAATGGTGTGTAACCTTTTTTGCGGTTGCTCTATCTAAGGCATGTAAATATTTTTTGTGGTTGACCCAAAAAATGTCATCAGTTATTTCAAACTCTCTAGACACCTCGTACAAACCAAATATTAGGTAAGGAAACTTTTCTTCTTCAAATCGTTCCATAACTTCTTCAGCTATTTCTTTATTCTTGTACACACCATCCACGTACTGCGTACCTTCAAATGAAACTATATAATTACTCATCTTCACAATCTCCATACGAATTAACAATCAATGCTCACTCCTTACTCTCCTCCGTAAGCCTTAATACTTCTTTAGTGGCGCTAAGTATGTTAGGCAATACTTGCCTTAAATTCTCATAAGGTATTACAATTTCTTGTGTATCAATCTCTTTGCCATCTAAAAATCTAGATTGTTCAAAGACTAAAGCATAATCACAATCGCTACTTTGAGCTATAAATATTTTAGTAGACACACCATCTTTATCAAAATCATCAATATCATCTTGTATATAAGGAGTTCTATCTATGTTAATAACTTTACCCATCAGGTTCACAATCTCCGTAGGCTTTAGCTACACCAGACTCGCAATCTAAAGGTAGCCCTTCTGCCCAAGTAGGGGTTTTTCGCATACACGCTTCAATATATATTTGCGCTTCCTTTGCTTCTTCTATTGGCACACAACACGCTATCGAATCGTGTACTGTTAAGACAGGACGGTATTTCTTAGCAATAGCTAACATCTGTTCAGCAATCACACATCGGGCTATGGCTTGACATACATTCTCTACTACCTTGCCACCGTATATCCTAGTTCGGCCTCGTCTTGTTTTATAAGTAAACTCTACGCCCTTTTCATTTTGTTGCCACCGTAAGTCACCATACTTCATAATGAGTCCAGAGGGTAATCTTATCCCACCATACTGATTCGTGACAACAGGCTTTATTATATCATTAGTTCCAAAATTCTGTGTCCGAGCACGAACCAACTCCAGTAGCATGTTCTGACAGTTACGCCATAACACATTTATCTTCCAATTAGTCTCGCGGTATATTTTTATTACCCTACGAGCCTCGGCAATGTCCATGTGAACTCCCATACCTTTTAACTGCTCAGTAAATCTCACTGCGCCCATACCATATCCTGCGCCAAGTATGGTGGTCTTACCAACAAATCTTTGTTCTTTTGTTACCTCGTCCTCAGGTACGCCATAGATAATAGATGCCATTTTTATATATACATCTTCTTTGTTTGCAAACGCCGCTACTAAATCGTCTTGCCCTGCTAACCATGCAAGCACACGAGCCTCGATCTGAGATGAATCGCAATCTATTATTGTATAACCTTCTGGAGCAATTATACTTCTCTTTAACTTCTTACCATGTGGCCCTCTACTAGGTAAGTTCTGTAAATTAATCTTATCATCCCCACCCCACCTACCAGTGTGAGCGGCGTAATACCTTACAGGTACAGGTAGTAGTCCTCGCTTACATATATCTATAAACCTTTGTGTACGAGTTTCTTCCAACGTACTTTTATTACCTAACCGTGCATTTGCTAACGCTTGAACCTTATAATTAGGATGATCAAGTAACTGTTTGAATCCATCATCTGACTTAGCAAAGGCGAATGTACTCTTACCTGTAGTAGGGCTTATCTTCATAGGAGGTGCTACATCCAAGCCTTCTAGCAACTCAGCAAACTTAGGATTGCTCATCAGTTCTGACTTATCTGCACCACAAGAAGTTATCAGGTCATCCTTAACTGCCTTAATACTTTCAAGATGTTGTTCTAACAACCCTAAGTCTAGGTCTAGCATAGGTTCAATAAACATACGCAACGTAGTATCAATAACTCTAAGTTCTTGTCTAGGGAAGTTCTTACCCATGATCTTAAACAGTTTGTAGGTCAGCTCTACATCATTAACGCAATAATCGCCATACTTGTCTAAGGCTTCTTCTGAAAGGGAGTCACGTCTTTTTCCGATAGCGTCGAGTACCTCTGTTCCCTTAAGTCCAATGTCATACCTTTGAGATAACGCATGGAGACTGCCCCCAACTTCGACCCCATGTAAAGCACGGGCAATGCAAAGAGTATCGGTATAGCGGCGAGGATGAACATCGAAACGCCAATTAAGAATGGCACCATCAAACATAGTGTTGTGAGCGAGTAAGACACTATCCGCCCAATTAAAAGTGTGTAAGTACCGCTTAAGTTCTTCATGTGATCCACTGGCCCACTCCGTATTTTCGTTGTTTACTTTTACTCCTACACCCACCACCTCAAATCTAGGGTCGCGTACGTAGGATTCTGTTGTCATTTTTCGTAATGAGTATTCTTTATCATAATAAGTTTCAAAATCTACTGTTATTAGGTCCATCAACCCTCCACTTTAGTCATCAGCTTATTTAAGTACCACCTAGCCTTTTTCAAATCTTCTAACGACTTACCCTTGTGCTCATACCTCCACAAGTATTTCATACATGCCCCTTTGCAATACCCTTTAAACGCTTCGGGTGTCATTGATGCTTCTATAGCGTCAATACACTCAATACTCCCTGCCGTATAGTGGCTAGGACTGTTTACCATATCCTTAGGACTTTGATCTATAATTGTAGTCTTTATATCTTTAGACATTCTCATATAGTCTTTATCCAAGTTATCAGAGTTTGCTTCATCTATGCTCATTGCATATCCTCAAAGTCAAATTCTAATTGTTCCCAACCACCACTACTTGAGACCAGTTCCTTGTTTACAAGAATGTCAGGCACAGTGTGCGCGTTGTCCTCGTTTATTATGGAAGCAATGCCTCCTGCTTGTGTTATTTCTGATAAGTTCTTTAGTTGTAATGCAGTAGCTTTGTTATTTCCTGCTTTACATTCGATACCAAAAAACAAACCATTGTAACACCCAACTATGTCAGGCACTCCGCTCTTACCATAACCACCAGTAGCAGGGAAAAAGTAGTATGCCCCCATGTTTTTTAAGTGCTTAACTACTTTGCTCTTTACTTTCGCTTCGGGAGTCATTGCCATAATAGTTACCTCTTTGTTTTTGTTCCCAAATTTTTTGCTTGTCATTTATTACGAGCACCGCGCCATGACAGATAAAACCCAAAAAACCTAAAAATACTATGCTAAATATTATATTTATTATTTCCTCTAACATAATTAACCCTCTCTTATTTATTTATCCAAAAAACATTAGCGTCAGACCAGTTCCTTGTTTACAAGAATGTCAGGCACAGTGTGCGCGTTGTCCTCGTTTATTATGGAAGCAATGCCTCCTGCTT
>MDTB01181363.1_pt1 | contig 19554 bp, 13 predicted proteins | sample 811161 | NCBI WGS metagenome assembly MDTB01 (sample SAMN05326650, study PRJNA326480) | marine metagenome | isolation source: seawater | place: Mediterranean Sea | collected 2009 | reverse complement strand
CTTCTTCATACTAATGTTTTGGGATCGGCTTTATTTGCAGCAGTAAGCGGATCTAGCGCTGCAACAACTGCAACCGTTGGAAAAATTACAACAACAGAATTATTGAAAAGAAACTATTCAAAATCTCTTGCTTTTGGGTCCTTAGCTGGTGCTGGTAGTCTTGGTTTATTAATACCACCGTCAATTGTACTAATTGTTTACGGCGTGTTGGCTGAAGTATCTATTTCTCGTTTATTTGCTGCAGGAGTTTATCCTGGGATATTAATTGCTACTCTTTATTCAGGTTATATTATGATAAGGTGCCTAATTAATCCATCTCTCGCTCCAACTTTAGAGGAAAAGCCCACAATTGAGGATATTGCTTTTGGGTTGATAAATCTTATTCCTATCACAATTTTAATAATAATTGTTTTAGGGTCTATATATTCTGGTATAGCAACACCATCTGAAGCTGCTGCTGTAGGGGTATTGGCAACATTAGTTTTAACAGTTCTTACAAGGCAACTATCTATGGAAGTATTTCTTGATAGTTTAATGGGTGCTGTAAGAACTTCATGTATGATCGCTTCAATTTTACTTGCTGCTGCATTTTTATCCACAAGTATGGCTTTTTTGCATGTCCCACAAGAAGTAGCTGCTGGCATTGCAAAACTTAATTTATCACCGTATGAAATGATTGCAACTTTAGCAATATTTTACATATTACTTGGATTGTTTTTAGAGGGCATATCAATAACTGTAATGAGCTTGCCAATTACACTTCCATTAGTTTTAGCTGCAGGGTTTGATCCAATTTGGTTTGGTATTTTTCTAGTAATTATGGTTGAACTTGCTCAGATAACCCCACCAGTAGGATTTAATCTTTTCATAATTCAAGGGTTGACTGGTACACCAATTATGAGAGTTGCTATTGCCTCTGCTCCATTCTTTATACTTATGTGTTGTGCAGCTGCAATAATAACTATCTTTCCTCAAATTGCTTTATGGCTTCCAGATACACTTTTTAATAAGTAATATCAATAATGATTAATTCACAATTGAAAGCAGGAATTGTTGGTTTAGGACGATGGGGACAAATTCTAGCTAAATCAATAAATGAGCAACATAGTTCCTTTTTAAAGTTTACGCATTGCTTTACCAGAACCATTGAAAAGGTTAAGGCTTTTTGTAATAAATATGATTTAACCATCTGCAATTCATATGAAAATTTAATTAATAATAATGATATTGATATCATTGTTCTTGCAACTCCACATACTCAACATTGTGAGCAAATTATAAAAGCAGCTAATGCGAAAAAGCATGTTTTTGTAGAGAAGCCTTTTACATTAACTGTTAAAGATGCTGTTAAAGCCTTCGATTGCGCAAAAAAAAATAGAATAAAAATTGGCGCCGGCTTTAATAGAAGATTTTTGCCATCATTTAATCACTTTAAGGATTTATCAAATCAAACTTCATTTGGGAATAAACTCCATATAGAAGGTAATTTTTCAGGTCCGTTTGGATATGATTACAATAAAGATATGTGGCGTGGCAGTTTAATTGAAAATCCCTCCGGAGGGATGGCTGCAATGGGCATACATCTCATTGACGCAATGATATCGGTTTTAGGTCCAGTTGAAGCTGTTCAATGTATCAGCAAGAATAATGCACTTAAAAATCTTGATATTGATGATACTACGAGCATCCAATTATGGTTTATGTCTGGTGCAACAGGCTATATTTCAACTTTGATGGCAACTGCCTCCTTATGGCGACTTCATTTATTTGGATCGAAAGCATGGGTACAAATGAATGGACAGAATTAAATTATCACCTCATTTATTAATCAAAAACCTAAAACAAAACAATTCTCTGATGCAAACATTGAGAGACTTGAGTTAGAGAGATTTGCTCAATCCATTCTAAATCCTATTTCTTATCCAGTTTCAGAGCAAGAGGTCTTAAATGGCGTTTCAACATTTGAGGCAGTTTCAAAGTCTATAAAAGAAAAAGGAAATAAAGTATTTACTAGCGAGATTAAATAAATTTATTTATTTTTTACCTTCTTCTGCTGCCCAAAAAAAGATGCCTCTTTTGGAAACTCAGGAAGCTCTAGGGTAAAAGAGGATGAACGGACAAGACCAGTTCGTTTACCTCTAACAATTTCACCTTCAAACTTATTAGGAAGAGGGTTTTTGTCAAGAGGCACAGCGTCCTCTGCAACGTAAGTAATAATAAATAAATTTCTATTTTTATTAGTTGAATTGGGCAACGAACCATGAAGAAGTCTTGAATGCATTAAACAGGCATCTCCAGCTTTACCAGTACATTTTACAGATAAATTTCTAAATTTACTCTCAATTGCCTTATCGACTGCACCAGTAAATACTCCATCCTGCCATAAACTATAAATTTCCCCTTTATGGCTTTTAGGGACAACTTCCAAAGGACCATTTTCAAATGTAACATCATCCAGAAAATATAAAACCGTCATAATGTCGTCATTTGAATGCGGTTCAAACGGAAAATCTTGGTGATATTTAACCGCTGTTCCAGAACCAGGCAATTTAAGATTTATTTTAGTCGCAAGTAATTTTACATTAGGTGAAAAAATTTGAGTTATTAAATCTAATGCGAGGTTATCTCTTGTAAAAGAAAGAAAGGTTTCAGAAATTTCAATAGGAGAGGCTATTCTTCTTAGTGCAGGGTTGTCATTTGAATGAGTGTTAAGCTCAAGGTCAAAACGAGGTCTTCCATCAATTGTCACGCCAAAATTTTTATTATGACTTTTCGAATCCTCTATCCACGTGCTGACTTCATTATTCATAATTTCTAAAGTTTTGTGATCAACAGCATTTTTAAATAAAACATAACCGTTTTCATTAAAAAATTGTCTGTAATCTTCAAAGCTTTGTTTTTCCATTTTCAGTAAAACCTAATTAAACTCAAATCTCTCAATCTGATAAATAAAAAAATTCATAATTTTTGTATCAAAAGTTCAAATAAACAGTATTGTTTTACTAGAATTCTCACTCATATAAAAGGCTCTCAAAAAATTCGATTTACAAATACTAAAAAGCACTCATTATTGATTAAAACACTTTAACGAAAAGATTAAAACAGCAAAATGCGATTAGATCAAGCAAGCTGGATGGAAGTCCGTGACAAGCTTAAAAACCCTCAGGGAATAATTATTGCAACAGGCTCAACAGAGCAACACGGTCCAATCGGCTTAATAGGAACTGATACGATTTGCTCTGAGACTATAGCGTCATGTGTATCTTCAAAGGCAAATATGTACCTCGCACCTTCCATAGGCTTTACACCTGCTGAATTTAACATGAAATTCCAAGGGACAATATCAATATCGGCACAAACATTTAAATCACTGTTAAAAGATGTAACATCCTCTTTACTCAAGCATGGATTTAAATACGTACTTATTGTGAACGGACACGGTGCCAATATCGATCCAATAAAGGATGTTATGATCGATTTTAAAAACAAACTATTTTTTAAAAGCTGGTGGGGTTTTCCAACAGTCAATGACATTAGAAATAAAGAATTTGGAGACTGGGAGGGAATGCACGCAACTCCATCTGAAATATCAATAACACAAATAAATCAAAGAGTTATTAAAAATACTGAATTTAAAAAATTAGCTCAAAATCCACCTCAAAAATTGACAAAGGACTTCATTATTGCTCATTCGGGGGATAAACATGGCACTGCTGAAGAACATCATAGGGCTTTTCCAGATGGTCGCGTTGGATCACACTCGGCAATGGCGAATCCCGAAATAGGAAAGAAAATTGTCAATGCTTCTGTTGAAGGTTTTTTAGAAGAAATTGAAAGACTTAACTCAACTCTTTTATAAATTTACGGCTACTTTTCTCAGCTTTTTGCCTTCTTATCTCAGGACTTAACTGGCTATTCTCTTTAACATTTTTGATCAAGTTTCGGCTGAATTTTCGCTGGTCGACGTCATTTAATTTAGCTTTAATCACTGTATCCTGCGTGTAAGTTGAAATATGGCCAAATTCATTTTTCTGAGGATGAATGATTTCGCCGCCTTCTGCAAGATTACGGACATGCTTCCTTACTAGATTTCTTAATTTGGCAACACCTGTATCAGATGATGCTAAATTCTCCATTTTATGGATAGCAATTGGCCTTTGCGATACTTGCGCTTCATAGTCACCAGGCTGTCTCTGACTATCTTCATATGACCTTTCATTTTTGGTTTGACCAATAAAGTCAATTTTTTCAACACCAACTGAAGATGCGTCACCCTGACCTCGAGGATCAAGCTCTTTTGAAAAGTAACGCCATCCAATTGTCTTGGTGTTAGTATTATCTAAAGGCACCATCCACCTTAGCATTGAAGTCCTCTGGAAGAATTTTTCACTCTCCGCTTCTTCCCATATGGCTCCTGTCTGATTTCCATTCGGCAAAATTGATTCAGTTGTACGTGTCCAAACATGTCCGTCTACCTGGCGTGTTTGAATATTGATCATACCTAAAGGCGTATCATCGTATTCAATAATTTGGTCAACACCAGACGCAACTCCAAATTGGACACCGCTTGATCGTGCATGAAGATGCACAACATGGATTGGATCCTGTGTGTTTTCATAGACTTGCATCCAATTACAAGGCGTCTCTATTGTAAAAGGTATTTTTTTAACTGTTTTATCCAATTGCGTATCAAAAATCGGAAACTCAGGTGTATGCTCTGGAGGCCCTAAATAGGCAAATATAATACCTTCCTGTTCGTGTGTCTGGTATGCGCCCTGCTTTACTCTTTTATGGACAGGGCTTTTACACGGCTCAGAGCCAGCATTTATAAGTGCTCCGTCAATATCGTATTGCCAGCCATGATAGCTGCATATTAGACCGCAATCGGCAATTATACCGTACTCTAATGAAGCACCTCTATGAGCACAATGCTTGTGTAAAAGTCCAATTTGACCTGATTTATCCCTAAAAAGTACAAGTTCTTCACCAAGGACTTTAATTAATTTAGGAAGTTCTCCAAGCTCCTCTGATAAAAGAACAGGATGCCAGTAACGTCTTAGTAATTCACCACAAGGTGTGCCTTTTTCAACAAAAGTAATTTCTTCGTCAAGATCACTTAAATCTATAACTGTATTATACCCATCAAATTTATATTTTTTTAACATTAATCCTTTAAATCCTAACAAATTGTATTATCTATAATATTTTATCATTTGTGAATCAAACAAGTAATTTTAAAAATAATAATTATTATTTTTTCAAAAATTTTTTATTTCCTCTAATTCAAGCCATCTATTTTCAAAATACTCTAAATCCTCTTTTGATTTTTCTAATTTTTTTGTGATTTCAAAGAAAATATCAGGTTCATTTAAATATAAATTAGGATCAGAAAGTTTTTCATTAAAGTCATTGATATCATTTTCTAAATTCTTGATTTTTGAAGGCAAGGAATTTAATTCAAATTCAAGCTTATAAGTTAATTTTTTAATATTTTTATTTTCTCCAGATTTAGCAATAACTTTAAATTTACTATTCTTTTCTTCATTATTATTTTTTGAATTTTGAGTTAGTTTAGAATTTTTAAATGAAAGATAATCAGAATATCCACCAATAGTTTCCTCAATCATGCCATCACCCTCGAAAGACAAAATTTTAGTAACAGTCTGATCTAAAAAATCTCTATCATGAGAAACTAATAATAAAGTTCCTTTATAACTTATCAAAATTTCACCCAACATGTCTAAAGTTTCCATATCAAGATCATTAGTTGGCTCATCTAGGATTAAACATGACTTTGGATTTGCAAGAACCTTAGCAAGTTTAAGTCTATTTTTCTGTCCACCTGAAAGAGAGGAAACCCGCTCTAAAATTATACTTGGATCAAACATGAAATCTTTCAGATAACCATATACATGGCGCATTTTACCTCTAACTTCTATGTAATCTCCTCCGTTTGGCACCATCACATCTTTTAGAGTATCTTTTGGCTTAAGGTCGCTTCTGTTTTGATCAAAATAAGAAAACTCAATATTTTTATTAATTTTAATACTTCCTTTGTCAGCCTTTAATTCATTAAGAATAAGTCTTAAAAATGTTGTTTTACCAGTTCCATTAGGGCCAATAATACCAATCCTGTCTCCTCTTTTAATTCTAAGATTAAATCCATTTAATATACTTAAAGTTTTATTATTTTCTTTAAACTCTTTATAAACTTTAAAAAATTCAGCTATAACTTTTGAGTTTGTTTCAATATCTTTAATTGGTTCAAAAGAAATTTTTTTAGTTGCTTGGCGAAACATAGATTCGTCAGCTTTTAGCTTTTCTCGCATTTGTTTCACTTTATTTAGCCTATTTATGTTTCTTTTAACTCTTGCCTTAACACCTCTTGAAGCCCACATAACCTCTTCAGCTACTATTTGTTTTCGTCTCTGCAATTCTCTGGCCTCTTGGTCCAGAAGCATTTCCGACCACTCATCAAAATATTTAAATCCCTTAGGACTTACTCTGAGTTTACCCCTGTCCAACCAAAAAACTTGATTAGTTATGTTTTCTAAAAACTTCTTGTCATGAGATATGCAAAGCAATGAACCTTTATAATTATTTAAGTATTGCTCTAACCAATTAATAATATTTAAATCTAGATGATTGGTAGGCTCATCCAGTAACAAAATATCAGGCTCTTCCACTAAAGCTCTTGCAATACCAGCACGTCTGATTTGCCCACCAGAAAGCATTTTCATTTGTTTTTTTACGTCTAAACTAAGAGCCTCTGCTATTATATCAACTTTATATTTATAAAGTTCACGCTCTTCACCTAAAATATTACTAAAAATAAAATCAAAAACTGTTTCAAAATTATTAAACTCAAATTCTTGACCAAGATACCCAACTGATATTCCAGTTTCTTCCCACTTTTCACCATCATCCAACTCTTTTAGGCCAGATATAATGTTCATTATGGTCGATTTACCAGCACCATTTTTACCAATTAAAGCAATTCTTTTTCCTTGGTGGATGTTAAGAGATAAATCTTGAAATACAGGTATTTCTTTATATCTAACACTTGCATCTTTTATAGAAAATAATAATTGAGAGCTCATAGAATTTTAACTATCAAAGTGAATAATAATTTATCTAAAAATCAATAAATTAATTATTTTTATTTAACAGTAAATACACTTTAAAGAAATCATCATCTTTCGTTTCACCCCAAATTTTTTTATTTATAACACCATCAATAATATACACCTCAGAACGATCTTTTCCGTACAGAATATCTAATTCAATTGAACCAGAGACATTGCCTTTGTTATCAATTTTACCTTCAAAGGTATCATATAAGTTTTCTGGTCCCGTTAATAAAGATCTATTTTTCAATCCTATTTTTATTTCACCATTATTAATCTCAATATTACCAGAGCCTAATTTCGTAGCTCCCTCATCAGAATTATATCGATGAAATGTAAATTGATAAAACCCATCAAATAAGTCACTTTCCTCAAAATTATTTAATTTTTGACCAATAGACTTTCCTGAAAATAATGAATCTTGAACCTTATCAAAGTTTGTAATCTGAACATTATCAAAATAAACATTTGAAGTAATTAATTTCGTTAAATTACTTTCCTTTATATCAGATCGAAGGAGACCATACGTAAAGTATGCTTCATCACAATTTAACGTTTGCCCCTTGTATTCATAAATAAATTCATTATTGAGCATTAACTTAAGATATCCATTTTCTGGGGTTTTGGACCAATTAATTTCCAATTTAAAATTTTGCCATTTACCAATCAACTCATCTGAATTTATAAGTATTGTATCATCTCTTCGAAAAGTTCCATCAGCAGGTAATGACAAGTACAAACCATCATCATACTCAACAAAAGAAGCTGCAACTTCAGGGCAACTTTGCTCACCTAGAAACCTACTATACGTAACTTGAAAGCCATTTGGGAACTCATGATCCTCTGGTAAGAACATTGACCATTCATAAAGTCTAATGCTCTCATTTATTACATTATTTTTTTCAATCATCATGAGGTGTTGTTGATTGTTATTACAGTCTTTAGAATTTGAAGTATTACAATCTATAGGCTTTATAGAAAATTTTTCCGATGAATTATCGTCTAAAAATATATCAGTTGAATTTTCTATGTAATCCCCATGTCGAATACTTTCAGAATTAGAAATTTTGAAAAAGTTATTTTGAATATCACCGTCAATTAGATCAACACCAATTTTAAGTGTCTTTGGTTCTGGTTTCAATGCATCTGGTTCTGTGTAAGTTTTAGGTTTTAAATAAAGAACATCATTCTCATCAGCATAAAATGCAAATCCAAAAAAATCATCTTGCCATTTGCTTCCAATAAAAGTTTTTCCCTCTTCATTCCAAGAAATTATCCAAGGATCCCATCTTAACTTTCTTTTTTGATCAAAATCTTCTCTTTTAAGAGAATTATAGACAATTTCACTTGATTTATCAGAGAAGTTATACTTTTGTACAAATGCTCCTTTATAAAATGAAGCAGGACTTCCAGCAGTTCTTAAAATCCATGCAATTTTACTCTCTGGTTCCCCAGTAACAAGAACATCTGCAATAATTTCCATATTTTTTACTGCAGGAACTGGAATTTTTGCATCGTCAGTAAATTTATTATTACCTGAATTTATAAAAAAAACTGTGTTATTAGAACCACCTAAACTATTAAAATTATAATTCTTTACAGTGCCAAAGCTATTAATTTTTGAATTAAGATAATATTCATTTCCACCTAAAAATAAATCAAAATCGCCATCACCATCAATATCAGGCAGTTCAACTTGTTCCCAGCCAACTGTATTTTTGATACTTTTGGGTAAATATCCATCAGCTCTTGTAAAAGAACCCTTACCATTATTGAGCCAAACTTGAATATCATCACTTACCAAAATTAGATCAGCTGCACCGTCTCCATTAAAATCAGCAGAAGAAGCACCGTGAGTGAAACCATCAATTATAGTATTTTTAATAATATATTTTCCATCAGACTGACTTAAAATAATTTTACTTATTTCGCCTGGAAAGGGATTTGCATCATATCCGGTGCAAGCAATGAAAATATCTAATTTGCCATCTAAATTAAAATCATTAACAATCCCTTTTCTTGGATGAATACATCCTTTCCCTTTTCCATCAATAAGTGTATTTTCTGGATAATAACTATCATATATTTTGCCATTAACATCCTTGCCTCTTTTATTACGTTTTAAAAATTGAAAATCACTATTTGGGGCATTTTTAGCTGTATTATTTTTTACTGAATATTTAAGTATACCAACAAAAATTTCTTTTTCACCGTCTCCATCAACATCAATCCAAGTACTAAGATCATTATCATTTATATCAAGCTCAAAAAAACCCTTTGGAAACCAAACAGTTTTTACACCGCTTTCTTTGGCATAGTAATATGATGTCAGGACTTCTTTATCAGATAACTTCTGAGTAAAATTTGAATTATTACTTTTTTCTTCAGAAGTTGTTTTATTGCTTTTATTATTTTCTGTTTCAATATCTTCGTTAGTAGATATTTTTCCTCCACTAAAAGTAGTGCCAATTAAAAACGGAATAGCAAAAACAATAATGAATAGTTTGAAGTATGTAATTTTCATTATTCTAACCTAGATGATTTTATTTAGCTGTTATTAATAATTTAAATTTATATAAATGCATGTTCAAAATATTAAAATTTACTAAAAATAAAGTTTTTCTAAACTATACTTTATAATTCAGAAAATGATGAAAACCGCATCCCTTTTGACATAATTGGAACCATATCTTCGCTCGCTTTAATTCCACCTCTTAGATACTTCAAATCAAAATCAACTTCAAGTCCATCATCATTTTTCAAAACATTTACATTTTCTAAAACATCATCATCAAAGCTCCATTTATAATTACCAATTAAAAGTCTAAGAAAAGCCTTAAGAAATGATGGCGCAAGCGGAAGAAATGGGCATTGATGCAAATTACTGACAGGCTCAATTCTGTCGCTTCGATGAACTGGACAACCAAATCCTAATGTTGGTAAAGGCTCACCTATTTGCTCATCAAATTTACTAGACATAGAATTTTGTAAATTTTCAATAAAACGCTTACTTCGAAATATAGTTGGATCCTTCCATTGGCTTCCATCTCGTTGAGCCATTGAAGTACTACAGTACAAAATTGTGCCAGAACGTAATTTGTGATATTTACCTTCGGCAGTTTTAATCAATGTATCTTCACTTAAACGCATCATTATAGCTGGTCCATTATGGCGTAACAATTCCCAGACAAAACTAGTAAGGTGCGCTTCGTCATTCAATAATTTCATACCACGATCTGGTAATATTGATGCAAGCAAAATCCCATTCAATACCGAATTAGATAGACCTCCTGCATTAAAAGTTATAGCTGTAAAAATTTGCTCAAATGCCTCCCGTTCAGAGAGACCAATTTCTGAGGATTTAGATAGAATTTGTTCCCAGTCATTAGACTGCGTCAATTGATCAAACATTTTATTAAGTGAAGACTGCATGTTGTGATAGGAAGGAAAAAGAGTAATCGGGATTGTTGGATAAAGTGGTAAATAATTTGGTATTGGAAAAACTTTATCGACCAACCTTTGGTCGAGAGGTGAACCTAGAAACAAACAGCTCGCAAATTTGCAAATTAGACTTGAGGCAGCATTCTCTACAGAAATTTGCCCGATTTTAGTTTTTGAAAATTCAGCCCATTCATCTAATTCTGAACGAACTGTTTTCATAGCATTTTGGAATTTATGTGCATTTTCATCTTTAGGGAGTTGAGAAAGAATAAATCTTCGCGCTTTTTGTGCTTTAGGTCCATAAGTTGTAAATATTGGCTTTGATTGGCGTGAACTTACTAGATTGATCAAATGATCCTGCGTTAAATTATCAACATTGGCAAATAACGTTTCTGCAGATAGGTGGTCAACACAAGCAACAACTGGTCTACCTACATTTATAGAAAAAACTGTCTCACCAATCATTTTTGACTGTTTGCCAATAGAATTGGGGCCACCCTTTCTTAGAAATTTAAAATAACCAAAAATGTCTCCAATATACATACTAGCATTTGGTACAGGCAGTATTGAAGGTATACTGTTGATAAATGAAACTTTACTTCCCAACTTTTTACTTAGCAAATTAGTATCAGGTTTTGTTTTATTGAAAACTTCTTTGATCCTTCTTATAAAACCCATAAATATATGCAAAGATATACTACCTAAGACTATTGGAATAACAATTATATACAATAGTTTTAAAACTGCCTGTTTCATAAATAGTGAATTAATTTACTGAGAATATTTGTTTTTTGTACTGAATGATCTTCAGGCAACATTCTTTTCCAAAAGATCAACTGTTGGGGTTGGCATAATAAAAGGAAGTGAAACTGCAAATAGCAACCATAACAAATCAATCGGCCGCGAAAATACACCAGGAACAGGACCTATGTCTTGCAATTGAAGAAGTGTGAAAAAAGTAAAAATAAATTTCACTATTGAAACAACCATAAATGATGTGCATGCAACAACAACAATCATCTTGCGATTTTGATCCTGCAGACAGTGCATTACAAAAATTAAAGGAAAGGCAATCATCAATGCAGCAAAAGGTGAAGTATGCATAACCATATTCTCTTGAGGTGGTATTGCCAAACAAAGGGAAAAAGATGCTGCAACAGCTACCAAGAAAACATTAGCTCCATATGATGTTCTTCTTAAACTTAAAGATAAGTGCTTCATCTGCATTAATCGCTTAGTATCCTCGACTGCAAATCTAACAATTAAATATGCTACAAAAAACCAAAAAATTGGTGCAACATAAGTAGAAGGAGCTGTATCAAAAAGGATACAAACATTGTTGTACCCCCAATAATCAATAATTGGATTATGATCAAAATCTAATCGAGAAAAAGTAAAAGTTAAGACAGCGCAAGTAACAACCATTGCAAAAAAAGAATGCATTGAAGCCCCAAGAAAATGTCTGGGGGATGGCAAAGGTTTTAAATTAGGCTCTTTGAACCAAGGTTTAAAGTTTTGATATAGAACAGCAGATTGTAAAACAACACACAATGTTAAACCAGTCAGAATACCTGCAGTTAGATCAAAACCAGTCAACTCATAACTATATGTATGTGTATGTCCTGCTGACATGCTTTTCCTCCAAATTCAAATAATGTAATTCATTTCTTATTAAGTAAATAAATACGATAATATAAAATAACCCTAAATATTTAAAAACTTTAGTCAACAAATTAGGTATAAACCTCAAAAAAAAACTTTCATTTTTTAATATTTTATACAAAGATAAAATGAGAAATTTAATTTCAAAAATGTTTATAAAAGAAAAAATTTTATTATGTAGGATGAATTTTTATGAAACAAAATAATAAAACCCAGTTTGATAATTTAATTAATAAGATATTAAAAAAAAATCAAGATGCTAAACTCAGTAAAAATTCTCTTCAAAACTTATTAAAAAATGGTAAGATTCTATCTTTTGAAAAAGACGATAAACTTTTTGATCAGGGTGATCCCACTGTATCAGTTTACATAACAATTACTGGTTCATTTTCAGTTTTAATTAATGATGACACTAGTCAAATAAGCATAGCCGATATTGGAGTTGGGGAGCTTATAGGAGAAATGGGCTCAATAACTGGGTTATCAAGATCTGCAACAGTTATAGCAAATAGAAAAAGTAAGGTACTTGAACTGAATTTAAAAGATATAAAAAATTCTGCTGAAGACAACTCTGAATTCATGTTACTTTTGGCAAGGGTTGCAATTGCTAGATTGCTCCACAGTCAAAATGGGAAAACTGTTGAACACTTACCATCAGTTTATTGCTTGATTGGACCTAATGCAAAAGATATAACCTCAACTATCTCAGGATATATGAAAAAATTTGGGTCTGTTGATATATTCAGCGACTATCAACTTGAGAAAAAAACATTAATTGACAGAGAAAATTCCCAAGAAAAAGCTGATTTTATAATTTATTATTCTGAAAATATTTCCAATCATCCAACAGAAACAATAATATGGATGATTCAAAACAGTGATAGGTCAATTTTAATTTACAATGGGGAAGAAACAAGAGAGCAGCAACAGCTTAAATTTAATAAATTTAAAAATTATTTAGGAAATTATGATGCAATAATTCATTGGCCTAATTCAATAATTATTCCTGGTGTAACTGGCTGGCTTTTAGATTCATCAAATATTAATAATCACTATCATTATATAGATTCGTTGGATCTAAAAAGAATATCTCGTATTTTAACAGGTAATGGAATAGCTCTAGTTCTTTCTGGTGGAGGGGCAAGGGGAATGGCTCATATCGGTTTTTATAAATACGCAATAGAGAACAAATTCGAGTTTGACCTTGTAGTTGGAACTAGTAGTGGTTCATTAGTTGGTGCCGGCATTGCACTTGGATGGTCTTTTGATGAAATAGTCAAAAACTTAGGCATGATGGCTAAAGTTAACCCACTACTAAATCTACATATTCCAAAAACTTCTATATTTAAAGACAAGGTACTAAGAAATTATAGTGCAAAGTGGTTTTCAGATATAAACATTGAAGACACCCGTATTCCATACAGAAATATTTCTGTGGATGTTGAACATTCAAAAGAATCAGTAAATTCCAGAGGACGAATTGAATCATCTGTAAGAGCATCAGGCGCGTTGCCTGGTATTTTTCCTCCTGTAAAAATGGGGGACATATTGCATGTTGATGGTGGAGTAATGAATAATCTTCCAACAGATCAGACAAAAGGTTTAGGAATTTCAAAAATTATAGGAATAGACATTGGAGCAAATGCATCACCTGAAAGCTCTGGACAAGAACAAAAGGATCCAGGTTTGTTTAGTTTAATATCTTTAGTAGCAACTCTTGGTGATAGTGCAGGTGCTGATTTGCACAGGAAACAATGTGATGTTCTTTTATTACCTGAAGTTTCAGAGATTAAAATTTTTGATTTCAAACTTTATGAAAAAGCAATTTCAATTGGATATGACTGTTCAGTAAAGAACAAAAATAAGCTCCATGAAATATTCAAAATGATTTAAACATCTCTTAATAAAAATAATATTTTAAAATATATTAGTATTTGTAATTAAATGTTAAGATCGCCTGGAGACAAATGTCTTGAAGGGTGTCGACCCCTATAATCTTTAAATATGTGTTTAAGAGCTAAAATATCTTTTTCATTGTCTCCTGTTGGATTAAAAATTTTCTCTAACCTAAATGTCTTAGTTGGATAATCTAACCCCATAGGAACTATTATAGAATTGGAAATCTTAGCAATTCTTAGAAATCCAGTTTTCCATTTTGTAACTTTTTTTCTTGTCCCCTCCGGTGTAACCACTATCAAAACACCTTCATTATTTTTTGAAAAATCAGCTATTGTTTGTACCAAAAGTTCAGGATTGTTTCTGTCAACAGGAATTCCTCCTAATCTATTAAGTATAGTTCTAAAAATAGGAACAAAAGCAGATTTTTTTATTAAATATTTTGCATTTATGTCAATTCCAAAAAGTATCATCATTCCAAAAATAAAATCCCAATTAGAAGTATGGGGGGCGCTTACAACAACTATTCTTTTCACGTTAGGTAATGTTCCTTCTATTTTCCAACCAGTAAGATATAAAAGAAACTTTCCTATTAGATGAAGGATAAATAATCTATTTGCCCGATAAATTTTTGGAACAAAAATTTGTTTTATTTTCTTCAAAATTTTACTTTCAACCTAATTATCAACACGGCACTAATCACAGATACTTCTTTTTGTGTAATTGATCAAGTTTGCATCTAATTAATATAACTCATTATAAAAACCAAAAAAAAGACCTTCTAGAAATATCTAGAAAGTCTCTAAACAAATGATTTTACTAACTAAAATAATGGCGAGAGTGACGAGACTTGAACTCGCGACCTCTGGCGTGACAGGCCAGCGCTCTAACCAACTGAGCTACACCCCCTTATATAATATGGTGGGCGGTAACGGGCTCGAACCGCTGACCCTCTCGGTGTAAACGAGATGCTCTACCAACTGAGCTAACCGCCCAACAAACAATTAAAGATGATTTAATATATACAGCTTTAATAAAAATTAAGAGTTTACAGCACTCTTTAAAGGAGCGCCTGCTTTAAATTTTGGTTGCTTTGAAGCAGGTATCTGAATTTCTTCGCCTGTACGAGGATTTCTACCTGTGCTTGCTGCTCTATTAGCAACTGAAAAACTACCAAAACCGACTATTCTAACATCATCACCTGATGCTAAAGCTGAAGCAATTGAATTAAACACACCATCAACAGCACGACCAGCGTCTATTTTTGTTAGACCTGAGGCTTCTGCGACACTTGAAATTAAATCATTTTTATTCACTAAACACTCCCTAAATTTATTATTTGTTATTGTACTAGGTAAATGACTGTTACCAATATCTCAACTTAAATTTATCTGGTCTTAACGTCAATTAATAAATAAAAAAAAAAGAAATATTTATAGGTTAGGTGACATTAATGAGCAGTAATTTCATTTTTTGAAACAGAAGACTGTATATTAATGCTATCATCTGTGGTCTTTTCTTTGTCTTTTTGACCTTCCTTAATAGGAATCAAGGGGTTTACCAAAGCTATTTCTAAAGCTTCATCTACAACAGAAATTGGTTTAATATCTAAACCATTTTTAATATTATCTGGTATTTCAGATAAATCTTTCTCATTTTCTTTAGGAATTATTACAGTTTTAATACCTCCCCTGGAAGCTGCCAAAAGCTTTTCTTTTAAACCTCCAATTGGAAGCACCCTACCCCTAAGAGTCATTTCACCAGTCATTGCAACTAAGTGCTTAACCGGATTACCAGTTAGTGAAGATATAATAGAAGTAATCATTGCAACTCCAGCTGAAGGACCATCTTTTGGAGTAGCACCTTCAGGAACATGTAAATGAATATCTGATTTTTCAATATCTTTAAAACTTATCCCAAATAAATTAGCCCTAGATTTTACAAAAGCTTCTGCTGCTTGAATTGATTCTTTCATAACTTCACCAAGCTTTCCAGTAGAAGATATCTTTCCTTTTCCAGGTGAAAGAGCAGACTCAATTGTTAACAACTCTCCTCCAACTTCTGTCCAAGCAAGACCGGTTGTTATTCCAACTAAATCTTTATCTTCAATTTCAGAATGCTTAAATTTAGGCACACCAAGAAAATTATTAATCGCTTTAAAATCAACTTTAATTTTTTTCTTATTTTTAGTTAAGATTTCAGTTATTAATTTCCTTGATAATTTAGAAATTTCTCTCTCCAAGCCTCTAACTCCAGCTTCTCGAGTGTAAGAACGAATAACTTCTAATAATTCTTTATCTGTTAGTGAAAATTCACTTTTATTAAGGCCATGTTCTTTAATAACTTTTGGAAGTAAATGATGTTTAGCAATTTCAAGTTTTTCCAACTCAGTGTAACCAGATAATCTAATGATTTCCATTCTATCTAATAATGGTTTGGGCATATTTAAAGAATTAGCAGTTGTCACAAACATGACATTTGATAAATCACAGTCAACTTCTAAATAATGATCTTGAAATGTGTTATTTTGCTCAGGGTCAAGAACCTCAAGTAATGCAGAACTAGGATCTCCTCTCCAATCAGCACCTAACTTATCAACTTCGTCCAATAATATTAGAGGGTTGTTAGTACCAGCTTTTTTGAGAGCTTGAATTATTCTACCAGGCATTGATCCAATATAAGTCCTTCTATGGCCTCTTATTTCAGCCTCGTCTCTTACTCCACCTAAGGACATTCTAACAAATTTTCTACCAGTAGCGTTAGCGATAGATTTACCTAATGAAGTTTTTCCAACACCAGGAGGTCCTACTAAACAAAGTAATGGACCTTTAATTTTTCCAGTTCGCTTCTGAACAGCGAGGTATTCAATTATTCTTTCCTTTACTTTTTCGATGCCAAAATGATCATTATCTAAGATTTTTTGAGCATCGGATAAGTTATTCTTTAATTTACTTTTTTTCGACCAAGGAACAGCTAAAATCCAGTCTAAATAATTTCTTATAACAGTAGCCTCGGCGGACATCGGAGACATGTTTTTTAACTTTTTAATTTCAGATTGTGTTTTTTCTAATATATGTTTTGGTAATTTTGACTTTTTAATTAAATCATTAATTTCATCAAGTTCGCTTTTACCGTCCTCACTGTCACCAAGTTCCTTTTGAATAGCTTTCATTTGCTCATTTAGGTAATAATCTCTTTGTGTTTTTTCCATTTGCCTTTTAACACGATTTCTAATTCTTTTTTCCGCTTGAAGAACGCCTTGTTCTTCTTCAATGAATTTTAAAATTTTTTCTAAACGATTAGTAACGTTATTGAGCTCTAATAGTTCTTGTTTAGAAGACATTTTAAGTTCTAGATTAGAACATATTATGTCTGAAACTTTCGAAGGGATATCATTTTCATCGATTGAATTTAAAACCTCTGGAGTTATTTTTTTATTCAATTTAGAATAATTTTCAAATTGAGATTTTACAGCTCTAAGCATTCCAATAAGGTCGTCATTTTTTTCAGATGACTTTTCATTAATTATGTCAACGTCAGCTAATAGAAAATCCTCATTTTTAAATGTTTTTATTTTTGCCCTAGAAATACCTTCAACTAAAACCTTTACTGTTCCGTCAGGTAACTTTAATAATTGAAGGATGTTTCCTAAAGTACCAATTCTATATAAATCTTTTTCACTGGGATCTTCAACTGATCCATCTTTTTGCGCAATAAGAAAAACTTTTTTATCCTCACTCATTACAGTTTCTAGTGCTTTAATTGATTTATCTCTACCAACAAATAAAGGCACTATCATATTTGGAAATACAACAATATCTCGGAGGGGTAAAATTGGAAGAAAATTTTCTAACTTAGACATAAAATCACCATAATCATTATATCTTTAAAATGTAAATTTAATTTAAAAAATCAAGCCCTGGGAAAGAAATATTTAAGCCTGAGCTCCAAGGTCTTTCTTTTTATCGGAATGAACCATAATTGGTAATTTTCCACTTTCGACTGTTTCAGGGCTTATTATTACTTCTTGAAGGTTTTCATGAGATGGAAGATCAAACATAGTATCCATAAGAATTGTTTCAAGTATAGATCTAAGACCCCTAGCACCAGTTTTTCTTGATATAGCAAGTTTAGCAATAGATTTTAATGCATCTTTTCTGAACTCAAGATCAACTTTTTCCATTTTAAACAAGCTTTGATATTGTTTTGTTAATGCATTTTTTGGCTCTGTAAGTATCTTTATTAAAGATTCTTCGTCTAAGTCTTCTAATGTAGCAATTACTGGCAGTCTTCCAACAAATTCAGGTATAAGACCATACTTTACAAGATCTTCTGGTTGTAAATTTTTTAGAATATTACCTATTTTGGTGTCTTCATCAGACCTAACATCAGCACCAAATCCAATTGCAGTCCCTTTTTTACGATGCTTGATAACTTGATCTAATCCAGAAAATGCACCACCACAAATAAATAAAATATTTGTTGTGTCAACTTGTAAAAATTCTTGTTGAGGATGCTTACGACCACCTTGAGGTGGTACAGATGCAACTGTGCCTTCCATTAATTTCAAAAGAGCCTGCTGAACCCCCTCACCTGAAACATCTCTAGTGATAGAAGGATTATCAGACTTTCTTGATATTTTATCTATTTCATCAATGTAAACAATGCCACGCTGAGCTTTTTCTACATTATAATCAGAGGCTTGCAGCAATTTTAAAATAATATTCTCCACGTCTTCGCCAACATAACCTGCTTCTGTGAGTGTAGTGGCGTCTGCCATTGTAAATGGAACATCAAGTATTCTTGCGAGTGTTTGAGCTAAAAGAGTTTTTCCGCACCCCGTTGGACCAACTAACATTATATTTGATTTCGATATCTCAATATCTGATTTTTCTGAATTATTTAGTCTTTTGTAATGGTTGTGCACAGCAACAGAAAGCACTTTTTTTGCTCTTGACTGACCAATAACGTAATCATTCAGAATATTAAAAATTTCTTGTGGAGTGTAATTATCTTTCTTCTCTACGGAGTTATTATTTTTATTTTCTTCACGAATAATATCCATGCAAAGTTCAACACACTCATCACAGATAAATACAGTTGGACCAGCTATAAGCTTTTTAACCTCATGCTGAGATTTTCCACAAAAAGAGCAATATAATGGGTTTTTACCATCTCCAGACTGATCGGATTTACTCATATTCAATTAACTCCTTATGAGATAAGCTATTCTCTACATTATGATAAAGCAAGAAAATAATTATTTTTAAACATGCATTTTACATGCCGATTTATTTTTCAGAAATATCTCTTTTATCAACGACATGGTCTATCAAACCAAAATTTTTTGCGTCTTCAGGCTTTAAAAAATTATCTCTTTCAAGAGCTTTTTCTATATCTTTAATTGGTTTACCTGTATGCTTATTGT